>ENA-OPAW01001625-OPAW01001625.1-human-gut-metagenome-genome-assembly--contig:-NODE-1625-length-10760-cov-2.995890_pt1 | contig 10760 bp, 6 predicted proteins | sample MGYA00241060_ERZ501436 | MGnify/ENA primary metagenome ERZ501436 (study PRJEB25962, sample SAMEA2042619) | human gut metagenome | biome: human gut; feature: human-associated habitat; material: faeces... | reverse complement strand
GTGCCGGGTCTTTCATCTCGTCTGCCGCCAACTGATTCAGCCACTTCTTCAATTCCTCTTTCAGTGCAGAGGTCATGAAGATGGTGCGGCAGGAGGATGCGGTTTTGGTGCTTTTCAGGATGAGGGAAGTGGTGCTGCGCTCCAGCTTGTCCGGGAATACCTTTTCATAGGCAGACCTCCAATTCCTTGTAGCCGGGTGTTTTTTCACCCGGCAATTTTTGCATTCCAACATTTTCGGGTTATCCGATCAAAAGTTTCAGCTGTTCTAGCTTTTCCTGTGCGCTTTCCTTGCGGAAGCTGGCCCCGATGCAGGAAACAGGAACGCACATCTCCAACAGGCGGTCATAGATTCGGGCGTGAACGGTATCCTGCGGATGCCGGATCTCATCCAGTGTTAGATTGGTCGTGACGATCAGGGGCTTCCGGCTGCGGTAGCGACTGTCTACAATGTTGTAGACCTGTTCCAGTGCATACTCTGTGCCGCGCTCCATCCCGAAATCGTCAATGATGAGAAGCGGATAGCGGCACAGCCGGTCTACCACCTTGTTCTGCCCAGAGAAACTACTATTCAATTCGTTCACGACATGAGCAAAGTTTGTCATGCACACAGGTACTTTCTGCTCCATCAGAGCGTTCGCAATGCACCCGGCAAGGAAACTCTTGCCTGTGCCAAAACCGCCCCAGAGCAGTAGCCCGATGTTCTCTGCGTGAATGGTCTGCCACTGCTCTACATAGCGATGTGTGTGACGCATCTGCAGGCTACGACCATTGTCGTTTGCAAATGTCCACTCCAGCAGTGCCGGGTCAGAAAAACCTTCTGCTTTCAGCTGCCGCACAAGGTCGAGATGTTTCTGCTCCTTAACAGCTGCTTCCTGCTGTTCCCGTTCGGCTTTATGACAGGCGCATTCTACCGGGTGCTTGTTCTTTCCTATCAAGACAAGCCCCTTGGCAAAGAAGGCTTCTTTGGGTGTGTGGCACTTACCGCAGGAGAGCAAACCATCTGCTCCATAATAATCCATTGCGTTTTCGGGTATACTGGAAACGGATTGTTCCAAAATCTTTTCAATAAAAACGATTTGTTTCTCAAGAACTGTCTGTGCGAGTGCGTATAAGTACAGACCGCACAAATTTCTTCCGTGAAAAAATGCGCGTTTTACGGGCGGCTGGATCAGGAAAAACTACTGTTATTTTATGCGAAGAATGATATTATCATTATCATAAAAGGATGTTTCTCTTAAAAATATGCGTCGCCAGCCTTTGAACCTTTGAAAAAAGGCCGGACAGGCGGAAACGGTAAATGCAATGGAGATTTTACTCACGGGTTTTACGGCGTTTCTGACGCAGGAGTGGATCGAGACGGCATTCCCGAATGATCATGTGCTGACTACCTGCGCAAAAGGGGAGGCACTGTCGGACACCCAGATTAAGACGGTGACGCTGGAAAGCAGGCAGCTGTTGGATCAGCTTGCAGAGACCTATCAGTTTGACCGCGTTGTCTATTTTTCTGAATATCTTCTGCCACACGGTGATCAGGAAGGTGAACTGGACCGCCTGCGCCGGGTCCTGCAATCCTGCCGCGAGCGGGAAGTGGAGCTGCTGTACCTCTCAGGGCCGGAGGCAGCATTTGCGCCGTCCACCGGTAAAACGCTGCTGGCCAATGCGGCGGAGGAACTTTGCTTCCATTACGCCAGAACCAGCAAACTTCAGGTCAAGGTGTTCCGCCTGCCCTACCTGTATGCTGTCTCGGCCAGCGGCGCGGATCAGTTTGCGCGGCTATTCGAACAGATGCCTGCCGGTACAGTTCAAATGGATGAACAGGCCGCGCAGCCGCTGCTGGCGCTCTGTGCAGAAGAACTGGCCGATCTCGTTGCCCGGGTGTTTGATACATGGACACCGGAGCCGGAGCGATTTACGCTGCCGGATGTTTTTGGGAACACACAGGGGCAGCTGGGCGAGGTGCTGCAAAAGCTGCAGCCCGGGCTGAAGGTGCTGTACGGAACCGATACGATCCAGACCTACCCCGCAGCAGATAATGCTGTCCGCCGCAGGTACGGCTGGTTCCAACGGTACAGCATCCTGGATGATCTTCCGGCGATCTATAATGCGTGGTGCGCCCGGAAGACAGAGAAAAAAAGCTTTATACGCAAAATGGTGGATAAGATCCGCCGGAGCTCACTCTTGCTGCGGCTGGTGGAGATCGCTGCCGCGTGGCTGGCCACGGAACTGCTGGTGCGTATTACAGGCACGGACGCGCAGTTCCGGATGGTCGATTTCCGGCTGATGTTCGTTGTGCTGATCGGCACGGTCTATGGCCTCAATGCAGGTGTGCTGTCTGCTGTGCTGGCATCTGTTTCTCTGACAGCGGGCTATCTGCGGCAGAGTACCACTCTGATGCTGCTGTTTTATGAGCCTGCCAACTGGTTGGCGTTCATTATATATTTTGTGGTGGGAGCGTCCTGCGGCTATGTGCAGCTGCGTAATACAGAGACTGCCCGTTTCGTGCAGGAAGAAAACGAGCTGCTGCATAAGCGGCTTGAATTTACCCGGAAACTGTATCAGGATACGCTGGAGGATAAACGGTCGTTCCGCCGCCAGATCCTGGGCCGCCGGGACAGTTTTGGCAAGATCTATGCTGTGACCCAGCAGCTGGATATGCTGCAGCCGCAGGAGATCTGCCGCAAGACGGTGCAGATAATGGAAGACGTGCTGGAAAACCACAGCCTTACCATCTACCGTATGGAAAAGAACCAGGGGTTTGCCCGACTTACCGCCGCCAGTGCCGGAATGAAGCCGGAGGCGGCATACTCGCTGGAGGTGGATCAGTGGCTGGACGTGATCCGTGCCATCGAACAGGAAGGGCTGTGGGTGAATCGCGGCTTCCTCCCCGGACGTCCGATGTATGCTGCAGGCGTGCGGCAGAACGGCAGCCTTGTGGTACTGATCGGGCTGTATACTGCCAGCGAAGAGCAGATGACCCTGTATTACCAGAATCTGTTCCGCATCCTCTGCGGACTGGTGGAAACAGCACTGGTGCGGGCCTTTGAGTACGAGAGCGTTGTGCGAGAAAACTGGTATCTGCCCGACACCTGTCTGCTGCGTCCGGCTGTGTTTGCGGAGCAGCTGGCTACAGCCTGCACCCTGCAGGAAGACAAAATGGCGCATCATCTGCTGCTGCAGGTGACGGGAACGTTCAAAAACCGGGCCGAATTCAACGACCGGGTGAGGCGCTCCATCCGCAGTACCGATGCAGCAGGCGTTGGAACAAACAACGCCGTTTACCTGCTGATGAATCAGACCGATGAAGAAAATCTGCCGCTGCTGACCCGGCGCTTGGATGAAAGAGGGCTTCATGTCACTGCAGTGCCGCTGGATGAGCAGCTGCGGCTGATCAGCGCTGCAAAACAGGAGGCATCGCATGCGTAACGGGTTCTGGCTTGGTCTTGTGCTGCTGGCAGTACATCTGGCCGTATGCGGGGGGATCTGGCTGCTGGCCTGGGCCAAGGTACTGGAGGTGGAGGGATATTTTGCTCCTGTGATGCTTCTTGTGCCGCTGTGGGGACCGCTGTGTGTGCTGCTGCTCCACACTTCCAACCGCCTGACAGGCGGGTGCCTGCGGGAACAGACACTTGAAAAGCTGCATATCAACGAAGAAATACACAAAAGTATCCTTGTGGCGGATGACGAAGGCGAGGATATGGTCGTTCCACTGGAGGAAGCGCTGCTGGTTGACAGTCCCGCGCAGAAACGCAAGCTCATCCTCTCGGTGCTGACGGATGACCCCGCAGGCTATTATGACCTGCTTCAGCAGGCCCGTATGGACAACGACAGCGAAGTGGTACACTATGCTTCCACGGCGCTGTCGCAGATCACCAAGGAAGCGGACCTGAAATTGCAGAAGCTGGAGCAGCGCTATGCCGCTGCCCCGGACGATGCCGCAGTGCTGGAAGAATACTGCAATTATCTGGAAAGCTATCTGAAAGACGGTTTCGTACAGGGCAGAGCCGCAGAGATCCAGCGCCATCAGCTGGAGCAGCTGCTGAAAAAGCGGCTGGAAAACCTTGGCGGACGCCGCAGCTGTACGCTGGAATGCAGGCTGGCAGATGTGCAGCTCAGTCTTGCTGAGTATGACCGCGCAGAGAAAACGCTGGAAGAGCTTACGGCGCGCTGGCCCCAGCGCGAGGCGCCGTGGGTGCTCTGCCTGCGGCTGGCAGCAGCGCGGCGAGATGGGGAGGCTATCCGAAAAACACTGGGTCAAATCGAGGAAAAGGAGGTCTACCTCAGTGCAAAGGGCCGCGAGATCGTGCGGTTCTGGCAGGGGAAACAGCAATGATAAAGGAGATCCTTTCCCAGCTGCGGGCGTTCCGCTGGCAAAAGCTGCTGATCATCTGGGCCGTGTTCGTGGCGATGGCCGCTATCCTGTTTGCGGAGCGCAGCGGCATTCAATACGAAGCAGCGAAATTCAAGCTCAATTATCTCCCCCGGACAGAGGTCGAGCCTGCACAGACCGCCATGTTCGGCCAGCCCGTCACCTGCCTGCTGCTCTACGATTCCGGGCAGGAAGGAACAGACAATGCCAAAGAGCAGTTTGATCGGATCTTGCTGGATATGAAAGTGAGTACGCAGGCTGTGGATGTACACACGACCTCTCTTGAAGGCATCCCGGAGTTTGACCGGTATAAAACCGTTGTGGTCCTCATGAGCGATCTGGATGCGTTAGGCAGCCGCCTGATCGACCTGATGAACTGGGTAAAGGACGGCGGCAGCGTCCTGTTTGCCATGACGCCCCAGAAAACAACATATTTTGACGCTGTCTCGCCCAACCTCGGGGTAGTGTCCTCTTCCTGGGAGTATAAGACTACAGAAAGCATCGTTCCCACGGAGGAGTTTATGCTGGGCGGCGGGGAGCGGTATGAGTTCAGCGACCCGTTCCAGTCGTCCCTCAGCGTCAGCCTCAGGGAGGAAGTCACAGTCTATGCCCGCACGGGGGACGAAGGCGTTCCGCTGGTGTGGGGTACAAAGTCTGGTGCCGGCAGGGTGGTGGTGGACAACATCGGCATCTACGATAAAATCATGCGCGGCATCTATGCAGCGTCCTTCAGCCTTCTGTGCGATGCCGCTGCCTACCCGGTGATCAACAGCTCGGTGTTCTATCTGGACGATTTTCCATCTCCGGTACCCGGCGGCGATGGTACTTATATCCGCAGGGACTACGGGATGAGTATTGCGGATTTCTATTCCAAGGTCTGGTGGCCGGATCTTATGAAGCTTGCACAGCAATACTCCATCCGTTTTACCGGTGTCATGATCGAAAACTATGAGGACGATACCCAGAGTACGCCGGTCCGTCAGCCGGACACCCAGCAGTTCCGATATTATGGCAGTCTGCTGCTGCAGCAGGGAGGGGAAGTGGGCTTCCACGGTTACAACCATCAGCCGCTGGTGCTGTCCGATACGGATTACAAGGGACTGTATGCCTATCATCAGTGGCCCAGTGAGGAGGCCATTGTGGCAGCGATGAACGAACTGATCGATTTTCAAAAGACCGTGCTGCCCAACACAGAGGGTAGTGTCTATGTGCCGCCCTCCAACATCCTTTCCGCTGCAGGGCGGAAGGTGCTGGGCAGCAAAGTGTCCCAGATCCGCACCATTGCCAGCACTTACTTTGAGGATGGCACATCCCTGCCCTATGTGCAGGAATTCGGTGTGGCCAGCGACGGTATCGTGGAGCAGCCCCGCATCGTATCCGGCGGTATGGTGGGAGATACCTATATGCGGCTGGCCGCGATGAGCGAGTTGAATATGCATTACGTCAGCACCCACTTTATGCACCCGGACGATCTGCTGGATGTAGACCGCGGTGCTGCGGAAGGCTGGGAAACCTATAAGGGCGGTCTGAAAGATTATCTCAAGTGGCTCAGTGCCGCTGCACCGGATCTGCGCAGGCAGACCGGCACCGAGTGCTCTGCTGCCATCCAGCGGTATGCACAGCTGACGGTCACGCTGGACAGCACCGACACTGCGTGGACACTTCACCTTGGCAATTTTGCCGATGAAGCATGGCTTTTCTTCCGCGCCAATGAGGGGACTCCCAGCAAAGTGACGGGCGGCGAATTGACCCGCCTGACCGGAGATCTTTATCTGCTCAAGGCCAATGCCGACACAGTCCGCATTGAAAAGAAGGGAGCATGACCATGCGCATCTGTCTGGTGCTGGAGGGGTCATACCCCTATGTCCACGGCGGCGTATCCACATGGATGCACGCTTATATTCAGGCTATGCCTCAGCAGGAGTTCTCCCTCTGGGTCATCGGTGCCAAAGCGCAGGACCGGGGAAAGTTTGTGTATGAGCTGCCGCCCAACGTGAAAGAGGTGGAGGAGGTTTTTCTGGATGATGCCCTCCGCCTCCACGGTGAGCGGCAACCGGTCCTGTTTACCGCAGACGAGCGCACCGCCCTGCGGGAACTGGTACGGCTGGGCAGACCGGATTGGGATGTGCTGTACCGTCTGTTTCAGGAAAAAGGCGTCCACCCGCTCTCTTTTTTGCAGAGCCGGGACTTCATGGAGCTGTTCACGGACATCTGCATGAGAGAGTATCCCTATGTGGCCTATGCGGATGCGTTCCATACCATGCGCTCGATGCTGCTGCCGGTACTCTATCTGCTTACGGGCCGGGTGCCGAAAGCGGATGTCTACCATGCGATCTCTACCGGCTACGGCGGTCTGCTGGCCTGTCTGGGCGGCAGCCTGAACCATGCACCGGTGCTTCTTACGGAACACGGCATCTACACCCGCGAACGTGAGGAGGAGATCATCCGTGCAGAGTGGGTGGTGCCCTCGTTCAAGAGCCGATGGATCCGGTTCTTCTATGTCCTTTCTGAGGAGATCTACCGGCGGGCGTTCCGGGTCAGAAGTCTGTTCTATAATGCCCGCCGGACGCAGATCGAGATGGGGTGCAATGCTGAAAAGTGCATCGTTATTCCAAACGGCGTCCAGTACGAGCGGTTCTGCAATATCCCGCTCAAACAGGAGGATGGCTGGGTGGATATCGGCGCAGTGGTGCGTCTGGCTCCTATCAAGGACGTCAAGACCATGATCTACGCGTTCTTTGAACTGGCCTCCCGGGTACCCAACGTCCGGCTCCACATCATGGGCGGCGTGGACGATGAGGATTATGCGAAAGAGTGCTATGCACTGGTGGAGGAATTACAGCTCAAAAATCTGATCTTCACCGGCCGTGTAGACGTGGTGCAGTATATGCAGAAGCTGGATTTCACCATCCTCACCAGCATTTCGGAAGGACAGCCGCTCTCTGTGCTGGAATCCATGGCAGCCCGCCGTCCCTGTGTGACCACCGAGGTGGGGTGCTGCCGGGAACTGCTGGAAGGCGCCCCGGGGGATACGTTCGGCATTGCAGGCTACTGTGTACCCCCTATGTACCGTCAGGGGCTGGCCGATGCGATGGAGAAGATGTGTGCCAGCCGTACCCGGCGCGAAGAGATGGGGCGCATTGGCCAAAGACGGGTGGATGCTTACTTTCACCACGAGCAGATGCTGGCTAACTACCGCAAGATGTACGACGAAACAGCTAAGGAATATCACTTGGAGTAACCATGGCAGGAATTGGATTTGAATTGAAAAAGCTGTTCCGCCGCAAAGGGCTGTTTGCCTCCCTGCGGGCCTACGGCTATGCGGGCATCATCTGCACCGGCCCCATGCTGCTGGGCGTTCTGCTTCAGCTTGGTATTTTGCTGCTCTGCAGCTGGGCGGGCGCCCCGCGGGATCAGCAGGATCTGCTGGTCTGCATGATCACCTATACGCTGCTGTTTTCCCTTACGGTCACCAGCTTCTTTTCCATGCCGGTAACACGGTATCTGGCAGATATGCTGTATGAGGAACAGGAGCAGACCATCCTGCCTTCGTTCTGGGGCTCCGGCAGCATGATGCTTGTACTGGGCTGCACGCTGTATGGGCTGTTTCTGCTTGTTTCAGGAGCAACTCTTTTGCAGGGTCTGCTCTGCCTGTGGCTTTTTGCAGAGATGATCGTGAACTGGAACGCCATGAGTTATCTGACCGCCATCAAGGACTACCGGGGCATCCTCTGTTCGTTTCTGGCAGCTATTGTGCTGGCGTTCGGGCTGGGGTTCGTACTGGTGGTGCTGCTGGGCTGTCCGGTGCTGGAAGGAATGCTCTTTGCTGTGACCATGGGTTACGGCCTGATGATGGTCTGGGATGTAGTGCTGCTCTACCGCTACTTCCCGCAGAGTGAAGAGAGCCCTTGGGCGTTTCTGCGCTGGGTGGATGCGTTCCTTCCGCTGGCCTTTACGGGGCTGTGCACCAACATCGGGCTGTTTGCCCACCTTGTCATCTGCTGGGCAGGCCCGTCGGGCGTACGGGTCAAAGGCCTGTTTTATGGGGCTCCGTACTATGATGTGCCTGCCCTTATTGCGTTTTTGACCATTCTCGTCACGAGCGTAAATTTTGTGGTGTCAGTGGAGGTCAATTTCTACCCCAAATACCGGAATTACTACAGCCTGTTCAACGATGGCGGCGTTGTGGGCGATATCGTCACAGCAGAGGAAGAGATGCTGGCTGTGCTGAATCGGGAACTCCGGTTCACTGCCCTCAAACAGCTGTTCGTCACAGCGGCGGTACTTTCGCTGGAGAACACTCTGCTGGCTTTGCTGCCTCTTGGGTTCAACGACCTGATGCACGGCTACTTCCGCACCCTGTGTGTGGGGTACGGCCTTTACGCCATCGGCAATACCGTTATGCTGATCCTGCTGTATTTTACCGATTATCTTGGTGCAGTGCTGGCCTCAGGGGTATTTGCAGCCGCTGTGTTTGCTGTCTCTGCCAGCGGGCTTACGGCACTTTCCATGGCGCTTGACCCTGCATTTTACGGATTTGGCTTCCTGATCGGGGCGGCATTGTTTTATCTGGTAACGCTGTTCCGGTTGGATGTCTTTACGGCCAACCTGCCCTATCGGGTGTTGGGGCAGCAGCCTATTGTGGCAGAAACAAAAGCCGGGCGCTTCACCCGGCTGGGGCTGTTCCTGGAACATAAAAAGCGAAAGCCGACGAAGAGTGCAAAACATAGTGCTTCTTGAGGGGAGAGAAAAGATGGAAGATAAGAAACTGATCCCGCGCCGCAGGGTGCTGGGGCTGGGCGTGGCGCTTGCCGGTCTGTGTGCAGGCTGTGCCGTGCTGCCAGCCGGGAGTACAGAGAGCGCTGTCGGCTCACAGGCGGCGTCTGAGGACAAAGCGGTCGATAAGGTGGAAAAGGCCCCCGCATCTGAAATCAACAGTGTCCACCTGCGCGACAACGCAGAGCTGTACAACGTCTACGATGACAGCGGCGTGGTGACGATGTACCTGACCGTGAGCCGGGGCAACGACAGCGAAAATACAAACCACAGCTGGGCAGAGATCAACCATTATTCGGTCTACGATTATGAGGCCATGGGGGTGCCACGCTATCAGGTCGCCGCTCTGCTTCAGGTCGGTGATGAGAACGGCCCAGTCGTGGGAGAGCTTGGATATGATACCCTGACCCCAAACGCCACCGTTCAGATACGTGGTCAGACCTCCAGTGAGAATGCTCAGAAAAACTACAAAATAAAGCTCAAGAAAAACAAGGGCAGCTGGCGCGGTCAGCGCACCATCGCCCTCAATAAGCACATGGGTGAGGGTCTGCGCTTCCGCAATAAGATGGCCTATGACCTTATTAAGGGGATCGACCAGATGATGGGCCTTCAAACCCAATTCGTGCATTTGTACGTCAAAGACCTGACCGACAGCGACAATGGTGTATTTGAAGATTACGGGCTGTATACTCAGGTCGAACAGCTGAATAAGACCGCTCTCAAGACGCATGGAGCAGATCCAAACGGACAACTGTATAAAATCAATTCCTTTGAATTTTTGCGCTATGAAGATATTATCCGCCTCTCAACGGACCCTGCATATGACCAAACTGCATTTGAGGCGCGGCTGGAAATAAAGGGAGACAGTGACCACTCCAAATTGATCGAAATGCTGGAAGTTCTCAACGATGAAACGTCGTCCATGGAGGATGAGCTCTTTGCAACGTACTTTGACAAGGAAAATATCGCCTATTGGATGGCATTTCAGCTGCTGACCGGCAACACAGACACTCAAAATCGAAATGTCTACTTGTACAGCCCACAAAACTCCAGCAAATGGTATCTCTGGGACTGGGACAATGACGGTATGCTCCGCCGCCGGGAACGTGAGATCATCAAGTTCTCGGACTCTGAAAGCTGGGAACGCGGCGTGAGCAACTACTGGGGCAATGTGCTGTTCCGGCGCTGTCTGCAAACACAAAGTTACCGTGATATGCTGGATGCTGCCATGAAGGAGCTTTATGCTTACATGAATGAGGAACGCATTCAGTCCATGCTGGAACATTACCGAAGTGTGACGGAAACGTATGTCTGGCAGATGCCGGACCGGATGTATGTACCTATCACGCATGCCGAATACGAAGATGTTCTGAAGAGCATCTGGCCGGAGATCGAAGAAAACTATAATTACTACTGGGAGAGCTACCGTAGGCCCATGCCATTTTACATTGGTATACCGCAGGCAGCAAACGGTCAGTTACATCTGAATTGGGATCCTTCCTATAATTTTAAGGTCGAGGAGATCTGTTATACGGTCGAACTTGCAAAAGATTATCTGTTTAACACAGTATTCTTCCGGCAGGAGAATCTGATCCTGCCAGAGCTTACCATGGATACG
>ENA-OPAW01001622-OPAW01001622.1-human-gut-metagenome-genome-assembly--contig:-NODE-1622-length-10773-cov-13.731480_pt1 | contig 10773 bp, 6 predicted proteins | sample MGYA00241060_ERZ501436 | MGnify/ENA primary metagenome ERZ501436 (study PRJEB25962, sample SAMEA2042619) | human gut metagenome | biome: human gut; feature: human-associated habitat; material: faeces... | reverse complement strand
TTAAGCCTGTAGCTAGCGTTCATCCTGAGCCAGGATCAAACTCTTCATTGTAAAATATCTTTTTACTCTTGCGAGTACTTTTGTCTCTGTTCAGGTAACCGAATCTTTTTTCCTTATTCCTTTTAGGAATATTGACGGTTCTTTCTTTTCACCGCACATACATTATTATATATGCAGCTACTTCTTGTACTACATTTTCGTTTGTTTATCTAAAGTCTTTCAAAGAACTATCTCTTTCATGCCTCCGTTCGTTGTCGAAAGCGTTTGCAAAGGTAAGAGCTTTTTTCGTAACCGCCAAACTTTTTCGAAAGTTTTTTCAAAAAGTTTTTCAGGCGGCGGAAGTCGGCATCAACCGGCTGCCGTTCTCGCTCCCTTAACGCCGTTAAGGTAAGATACCTGGACTGCCGCAGAACCGCTGCTTCCTGCTCCCTTTCCTTTCAGATTGTCATCTCTTCAACGTCTTTCCCTCTCGAAAGCGGGTGCAAAATTACGCACTTTTTCGCTTCCTCCAACTTTTACAAACACTTTTTTTCAAGATTTTTGCAAGAAAATTCATAAATCACTGTGGTTCAGGTATGTTTTACGGCATGTTTTGCGGAAAAAGGAAAGGGAAGCCGGAAAGAGTACTCAATATATTATTACGCGCGTGCGAATGCGCGCGCGTCTGATTCGTGCGAAAAATCCACACGGAAGCAGGAAAGCAGGAGATTTTCCATAAACAGGAAAGGCAGAAAAAGGGGAAAAAGTGCCGGTATGGCTGGAAAAAACACGGCAGGCAGCATCCGCAAAATGTGAAAGATTTCAGATGAAAATCGGAATGACGGGGAAAAAACACGGCAGGCGCCTGCACAAGACCGGCAGAAAAAAATGCTCCGGGAACCGAAAAATACCGGAATGGCTGATAAAAAACGGCAAGTGGCATCCGCAAAACGCAAAAGATTCCGGATGAAAAATCGGGATGACGGGGAAAAAACACGGCGGGCGCCTGCACAAAACAGGCAAAAAAACGCTCCGGGAGCCCCAAAATGCCGGAATTGTTGAGAAATTCCTCTCCGGAGAAAGCAGCCGGAGGGAAAACCCATTCCGGAAAATGTGAATTTTCCCTCCGGAAAGTCCTGAGAAAAGTGGAAAAATTATGGATACGGAGAGAAAAATTTTCCACACTGCACGGGAAAAAGCTCGAAAATGATTCGAAAGGTGAGGGAAAAATGCCCGGAAACGGGAAGCGGAAGCCGAAAAAAACAGGCTTTTCCTTCGAAAAGAATTCAGGAAAAGCACTGAAAACACGGGAATGGGATGAAAAAATTTCTCAGCACTGGACAAAAAAATATCCCGATGAAGCGAAAAAATCTCGAAAACGGATGATCCGGATGAAAGAACAACAGAGCTTTTTTTGCCGGCAGACAACAGAAAAATGCAGGAAAAGAAGCAGGAAGAAACCAAAAAATCTATCAAGCCTATCCCCAAAAGGCATGAAGAACATACGGCTGATAGGAATAAATTCTGTCATTAACGGACAGTCGGATTAAAAAAAACGGATTTTTCCTCCGAAAAAGTCAAGAGAAAAAAGCAAAAGAATCCGGGATCTGAATAAGAAAATGCGGGAAAGTCCGAAAAGACATGCTGAAATTCTCTCCGTTTTTTGTACAAAAAATATCGTGTTTTGTACAAATTCCTAAAAGTTTTTGTACAAAAACATGAGACAGCAACGGGAAAAACCAAAGGAAATACGAAAGAAAATTTCTCGATGCACACGTAAATATAATAAGGATCGGAACAGGAAACGGACAAAATTCTATGTAGAAAAGAAAGATGCAGGCATAAACGAAATAAAGATACGGAGAAAAACTACCGAACATGCTCACAGAACAGATAGGCGAACAAACAGGTCTTTAAACCCACCACCCCCACTATGCAAAAAATGTATAGATGATAAAGTCGAAACAAATCAGGATGCAGTAGCGAATTCCAAACTATCCCAGCAGATACATTCTGAAAAAGCGACGAAAAGTGTGCATCCTAAAAATTCCTTCCTGAACTTCAAATCCTTCTCCAACAAGAAAAGCAAAAGCTCCTCTCTACCGGAATCAATCAGAAAATCCGAGCAAAGAAGCAAAAACAGGCACACTTCAACAGGACCGTGAAGGGCTGGTTCCACCATTTCAGGCACTTTTTAAAGAAAAAACATCTGTTTTTGCCCTTCACGCCCTTCACCAATAATACCATCACTGCTCTTATCCGAGATAACAGCTCCTCTGACGACCATTAATATTTTCCTATCGACATGATAAATTCCAGACATTCATTTGCTATAATAGATGCCTCAACACCATTCATGCGAAGAGCGTGAAGGGCAAAGCGGCTAATTTATTTATTAAAGTGTCTAAAAATCATACACCATGTGTCAAATTATTAGACACCTCCAGCTAAGTATTATTTTATATACAATCTGATTATCAACACATTGCAACAATGGCACGCACTTTGCTATATTATAACCGAACAAACCATTAATAAACAGATGAAAGGACTCAAAACATATTTTACTTTTCTCAATAAGAACAAGATGTTCACACTTGTGAATATTGGAGGACTAAGCATTTCACTAATGTTCGTGTTATTAATAGCCAACATGGTGAGCCGACAACTGAGTATCGACAAAGAGCAACCCGATGCTTCTCGTATTTATGCATTTGGCAATGAACAATACATCGGCTCACATTATCTGGTAGGAGAAATACTAAGCACCCAATATCCGGAAATAGAAGACTGGTGTGCCGTTAGCAATTTGGCATATACCGGTACCTACGTCTTACAAGAAACCAGAAAAGTAGAATTAAAGATTTTGGCATCTCGCAACAATTTCTTTCAGTTCTTTTATTTCAAATTACTATCAGGACGTCCCGACCAGGTTTTAACAGACAAAAACAGCATTGTTCTAACCGAAAACGGGGCGAGAAAGCTTTTTGGCAATGAACCAGCCATCGGAAAAACTCTCCGACTCTCAGCCAACAGCCAAGAAACATATACCGTAACAGGTATTATGAAAAACATCGGCAACTCACTATTCCCCAGTGATATAGAAGCCATCGTCCCATACGATTTCATCGACTATATCGACAAAAGCAGCAGTATGCATGAACGCAACATGAACAATGCCGGAGGTGCAACTGTTTTTGCCCGCTTCCACGAAGGGACTAATCCCAATGATAAAGCTACACAAATGCTCGATTATTTGAAGAAGTATTACTGGATATATGCGCTTGGCTATATGAAGGAAGTAAAATGGATATCCATGCACGATTTTCATTTCAGTGAAATTCCCTCGAATGGTACCTTCCTGCAATACAGTTTTACAAAAGTAGTAATCTTCATCTGCGTAGGAATACTCATTCTGCTGATGGCAGTCTTCAATTATATCAGCATGAGCGTAGCCCAAACCAGTTATCGTGCCAAAGAAATGGCTACCCGAAGACTGCTGGGTTCTTCACGCCCCGATATCTTCTGGCGTATGATTGCAGAATCTTTCCTGCTCACATTAGGCGCTTTTCTCCTCGCCTTTCTACTGGCAAGAGCTGTTGAGCCATTTGCTTCGGACTTGTTACAAGTGAAACTTGACCTGACTGGTGATTTAAATATTCTTACTCTGAGCATTTATCTGGCCGGTATCCTACTGCTCTCTCTCCTTGCAGGCTTTGTTCCGGCAACCCTGCTCTCACGATATAATCCGCTGGATATAGTAAAAGGTAATTTCCGACGCAAGACAAAAGTCGTTTATTTACGCGGATTATACATCATACAAAGCAGCCTTACTCTTGCCATGCTGACTTGTGCAATCTATTTAAGTATCCAACTATATAATATCTTACATGAGCCGCTGGGATACAGTTACGGCAATATCCTCAACTATCCGGCACTGGTCAATAAACAGAAGTTGCAGACATTCCGCGACAAAGCGCGCACACTGCCATTTGTAAACGAGGTATGTTTCACCCAAGGAACGCCTGCCGACCTTCAGGGAGAAAACAATGCCGTACAGATATATAACGGAAAAGGAGAAATACAAAACATACGATGGAGAAGTCTGACAGCCGATTCAACATTCATCCATCTGTTTCATCTGAACCTCATAAACAACCATCTCCCGGTTACGAAAGAAACAACCTATTTCTTTTCCGACAGTGTATTCAATGCTTTGGGGCTCAGCCATGACGCAGATTATCTAAGAAGCAGTCCCCAAACGGGAAGCATGCATTATCCTATAGCAGGAACATTCAAGGATATCAAGTCCGGTTCCATACTGGATACCCAATACCCAACCATGCTATCCATCATGCATCCGGACAGTATCTATCCGTGGAATATTCTGATAGAAGTAGCTGGCAACGAGCTAACCTACTATAAAAAAGAGCTCGACAAGCTATATTCGGAAACAATAGAGGGAATCCCATTCGAATCGGAATGGTATCACAATCAGGTAAAAGCAATATACAAAGACCTGACCAATTTACAGCATACGATAGGAATCTTTACCGGTGCCGCCCTGCTGATTTCTTTGCTCGGGCTAACCGCCATGAGTCTATATTTCATAGCACAACGCAAACGCGATATGGCTATCCGTAAAGTATTTGGATCGAGCAGCAGACAAGAAATGAAGCGACTGATACAATTCGCATTCAGTTCTTTGGTTATCAGTATTATAATTGCACTTCCGCTGGCCTACATCGGCATTATGCAAATCAACCGGATAACCCATTATCAAAGTACCATGCCTTGGTTGAGCGGAATCATCGCCTTTATTACCGTAACTGCCATATCGCTCGGTTCTGTTTATCTGATCAGTCGGAGTGCGACCCGCGAGAACCCTATAAAAAACTTAAAGACAGAATAAACATTACAACATTATGAAAACAATACTACGTAACCTGTTCTATACACTCAAGCGCTTTCGGACAGCTTCCGTACTCAACTTATTAGGACTGTCGACTGCCTTTGCAGCTTTCATACTGATTATGATGAAAGCAAGTTACGAATATAGCTTCGATACTTGTTATCCCAACCCCGACCGCCTGGTCGGACTAAATTTGGGAGAAGAGAAAGATAACTCCATCATGGCTCTTCCACGAGGACCGATTGATTTCCTCATCGAGCAGATACCTGGCATTGAATATGGAACCATCTATGCTCCCTGCTGGCAGAAACAGGCATTCTGCACCAATCCTGAAAGTCCGCAATATTTCTATGAAACCCCGTGGGCCGTATACCCCGATTTCGCAAAAGTTATCGGATTGCAGTTCGTAGAAGGCAGTGACAAGGACATGAATAAACCTGAAAGTATCATTATTTCGGAAAGCTATGCCCGCAAACTTTTCCCTAAAGGCAACGCCCTGGGCTCCTATCTCTATACGGAAGGCGACAATGGGCTGGTAAAGGGAATAGATAAGTTCAGAATATGTGGTATCTTTAAAGACCTCCCTGAGAACTGCCAGTTTAAAAATGATATGTTCATCCGGATGAGTGATTACCAAAAAGATGACTGGGCAAGCCAGAACTATTTTGCCTTTTTCCGGTTGAAACCGGGAGTTAGCGCAGCCGATATCAATCAGCAAATAGAAGCCAGCGGTGCCAACAAGCGACTGAATATTGTAGACAAAGGGAATCAACGACTCTACGTATTCCCCATCAAGAAACTTTATTACGATATGTCGGCATCCTATTACCTCAAGACAGGGGACCGTAGCACAATGGTCTTAATCGTAAGTATCGGATTACTGATTATCATTATCGCCTGCATCAACCTGATCAACTTCAGTACAGCTTTAGCTCCGGTTCGCATACGCAGTATCAATACACAAAAAGTATTGGGCAGCAGCAACTGGGAACTACGCCGTGCCTTATTAACAGAATCTGTCGGTACCGTCGTGATAAGCTGGCTTATATCACTGGGCATTGTCGAAATGCTCATACGCCTGAAGGTACTTTCTTTTATGGGATTCACCCCTTCACTGATTACCTACTGGCACATCATCGGGTATACCGGAATCATTGCACTGGTGACAGGAATCATTGCCGGACTCTATCCGTCATGGTACATGACTTCGTTCTCTCCTGCTCTCGTGCTGAAAGGGAACTATGCGCTAAGCGGAAGAGGCAAACGGCTCCGCATGTCACTTATCGGTTTCCAGTACATCATTTCATTTGTGCTGATTGTAACTGCCGGATTCATTTTTCTGCAAAACCGCTATATGCAAAATTATATATCAGGCATTGACAAAGACCAGATACTGGTTGCTTCTCTCCCACAAATGCCTTATCAAAGTTCCGAATACCGCAACTTTACAAATGCCCTAAAAAGTTTTGCAGAAATAGATGATATCGCCTATGCAAAATCAAATCTGGGCGGAGGAAGCGGATATACTCAATATGCTTTCTTATATAAAGGAGAAATGCACGGACATTACTACATCGACGTCACGACAAACTTCTGTAAGGTAATGGGCTTAAAAATTGTATCGGGAGAAGATTTCCTCCCCAGCGACTCCATCTATCACAGTGATCTGAACTTTATTGCCACACAAGACTTACAGCAACAAACCGGCATTCCAGCCGGTGAAATACTGGACTTCTTCGTCTGGGGTGTGAATGCGCGACTGAAAGGCTACGTCAACAACGTACAATTAACCTCGCTCCGTTCTGAAGCACTTCCCTATATATTCTGTCCAAACGGGAAATACGGCAGCGATATCCTGCCTTTTGCCTACATTCGTGTAAAAGCCGGAAGCAATATGGAAACAGCCTTGAAGCACATCCGTCAGACCATTGCCAAATGTTTTGTCGGTTATCCCGTCGATATAAAATTCTATGACCAAGTATATAGTCAGCTCTACCAGAAAGAGGCCGATCAGCAACAAATGATTACCCTGTCCAGTCTGCTCGCCATTCTGATTTCACTGGTAGGAGTCTTTGGACTGGTTATCTTCGAAGCAGAACAGCGCCGAAAGGAAATCGGTATCCGAAAGGTATATGGAGCCTATACCCGTCAGATTCTCTGGATGTTCGGACGATCATATCTTGCGCTGTCGATAATCACTTCCGTCATTGCGACACCGATAGCCTGGTATATCGTATCCAGATGGCTGGAACAGTTTACAGAACGGATAGCCATCACGCCGTGGGTTTTCATTCTGACCTGTATCGTCATCAGCCTCATCACACTGATAACTATTACAGTACAGAATTACCGGACGGCCACCAGCAATCCGACAGACAATTTAAAAGCAGAATAATAAACAAAAGAATAATATAATAACAATTTAATACTTATCACTATGATTAAGATTGAAAACCTTTGCAAGACATTCCGTACAACGGAAGTAGAAACAATTGCCTTGAACAATGTAAACCTGGAAGTCAATGAAAAAGAATTCGTGGCCATCATGGGACCTTCCGGTTGTGGAAAATCAACCTTACTGAATATCCTCGGCTTATTGGATAATCCGACTTCGGGCAACTATTATCTGGACAACAAAGAGGTCGGACACCTGAAAGAGAAAGACCGTACCAATGTACGTAAAGGTAATATCGGTTTCGTATTTCAGAGTTTTAACCTGATAGACGAACTGAATGTTTTCGAGAATGTCGAGCTTCCGCTTACGTATTTGAATATCCCTGCCGAAGAACGCAAGAAACGCGTAACCGAAATGCTGTCGCGTATGAATATCAGTCACCGTGCCAAACATTATCCCCAGCAGCTCTCCGGAGGTCAGCAGCAGCGTGTGGCCATCGCCCGTGCCGTAGTTTCCAATCCGAAAATCATCCTCGCCGATGAGCCGACCGGTAACCTGGATTCCAAAAACGGTCTGGAAGTGATGGAACTGCTTACCGAACTGAACAAAGAAGGAACTACCATCGTAATGGTAACCCACAGCCAGCGTGATGCCGGATTTGCCGGACGTGTGATCAATCTGTTCGACGGGCAGATTGTATCCTCCATCAGTGAAATGTAATCTCTCTTAAGTTTTCTTTATATGTAAGGAGGTATGCCGGCAATATAGCTGGATATGCCTTCTTACTTTAACTTCAATCCAAGCGAATGATGAAAAGAGCCCTACAGAATCTTTTCCGGAAAGGAGAAGGTAACCTAACAAAAATTCTCTGTCTGGGTGTGGGAATGGCCATCGGACTGGTAATGCTTGCCGAAGTAATTTTTGAACGGTCGTATGATAACTTTATTCCCCATCTGGAAGACACTTATATCATACAGGAAAATTACAAACAGCAAGGTAGTGATTGGTTAAACCACAGCGGTGTATCAGGAGCCATTGCTCCGGGTATCAAACGATATTGTCCGGAAGTAGAAGCCGCCACTCGTTTTACCATATTGAATGAAGACTTGCTGTTAACAACCGATGACCAACGTACCATAAAAGGTAATGCTTATTTGTGCGACAGTTCTTTTTTCGAGGTCTTTCCACGAAAAATCTTAATGGGAGAAGCACCTCATACCGGACTGGAAAAAGCCAACAATGCTTATATCTCAGCCAAACTGCTGAAAGTACTGGGAAATGATATTATAGGTAAACAACTGACTTGGAAAGTCTTCCCGGATTTTCATCTGACGGTAGTAGGAGTCTTTGAGGATTTCCCGGAAAATACTCATCTGCCGAAAATAGATATTGCTGTAGCTTTGCCTACCATTGGCCAAATAATGGGGGACGGAAGAAACAATTGGCTGGGGAACGACCGTTATTCCGGATATATCCGCCTGCGGCCCGGTACAGATCCGCAAACGCTGGAACCCAACATCAAGCACATGCTGTACACCAATGCTCCGATGGAAGAGCTGGAACGTTCGGGCAGCCAGTTTTATCTGAACCTGAAACCTGTAAGCAAGATCTTTCTATCCTCGGAATACAACCGTATCATGAACATCGTATTCCTCGTCTTTGCCTTTATCATGCTGGCTGTAGCAGTCCTGAACTATATCCTGCTGGTTGTTTCATCGGTAGTGAAACGAGCCAAAAGTATTGCTACTTACCGCTGTTACGGAGCAGAAAGCAAGGATATTTATCGCATGATACTGGCAGAATCGGCATTACACTGCTTCATCGCTCTGATACTTGCCGTACTCATTGTTTTCGGTCTGCAAGATTTTCTGCAAGAACAAATGGGACATAGTTTGCGAGCCTTATTTTCTCCCACAGCTTTAGTGCTGTGCCTAATGGTCGTTATTACTGTTACTATAATTTGCGGAGTAATGCCCGGCTATATATATACACGCATACCTGTCACTTACGCCTATCGCCGATACACGGAGAACAAACGACAATGGAAGTTGGGACTCTTATTCGTACAGTTCATGCTAACTACCTTCTTTGTCTGTCTGCTTACCGTTATCGGACTTCAGTATCAGGCATTGACCAATTATCGCACCGGATTCGAATATAAGAATATACTTTATACTTCCCTATCCGGAACTCAGAACATAGAGCGTGAACGTTGCATACAGGAATTAAAAAGACTTCCTAATGTAAACGGAGTAACCTGGGGATATCAGGAAATGTTTATGAAATGCAGCGGAAACAATGTATACGATCCACAAAACGATAAGGAATACATGAATATTGCCGATATGTATGATGTAGGTCCCGACTATCATAAAGTATTCAGTATCCCCATTTTGGAAGGAACGGGCTTTACCACCGAACTGGGAGATAGTGTGAGTCAGGAAGTAATGGTGAGCCGTAGCTTTATCAACAAGATGGAAAAACTCGCCGGATGGACAGGCTCTCCTATTGGCAAGCAAGTCTTTATCACAGAGCATCAAGGTCGTCCTTATACTATCTGTGGTGTGTACGAAGAAATTCATCTGGGTTCTCAAGTTGCGGAAGATTTCGACGATCGCCCAACGGTGATGTTCTACAACACGCATCCTAACCATCTTCTTTACATTCGTTTGAAAGAAATGAGTCCAGAACAAATAAAGGAGATACAAGACATAGTCAGCCGTACCATGCCCAGCCAGGAGAAACACGTATATAGCCTCGACCTGGAAATGGCTAATCAGTACAACATGCTGTTACACGTAAGAAACAGTATACTCTTTGTCGGACTATGTATTCTGGTAATTGCACTTATCGGACTGATAGCCTATATCCGTGATGAAGTAAACCGCCGACGTTCGGAAATAGCTATCCGTATCATTCACGGAGCACAAGTAAAGGATGTGCAATTCCTCTTCTTGAAGGATATTCTGAAAATAGCCATTCCTGCTGTTCTGCTTGGAACCGCATTTGCACTATTTGCCAGCAACCGCCTATTGGAATTGTTTGCGTTCAAAATCAACCTCACAGGGTATATCTTCGGAGGATGTATCCTGGTAGTACTCATAATCATGTTGATTCTCAGCACTTCAATGATATGGAAGGCAGCACGCAGTAATCCAATCAATAATTTAAGAACAGAATAAAATAATAAGTGTAAGCACTTTTGACTAAGAGGTTTTCCCAACTATCAGGACGGGATAACCTCTTTTTATCAAATAAGCAACCGAAAAGCCACAGCACAAAGACCTCCTTCCTGTCTTTGAAAATCAGGAAAAAATGAAGGAATGAAAACAAGCTGTACATACAACTTCTTTCATATAACAAAAATACAAGGGAATATACTATCGAATCATAAAAGCGGAAAGAGTGGGATTCAAACCCACGGAACGGACAAAGCCGTTCACCGGATTTCGAGTCCGGCCCATTCGGTCACTCTGGCATCTTTCCT
>ENA-OPAW01001615-OPAW01001615.1-human-gut-metagenome-genome-assembly--contig:-NODE-1615-length-10810-cov-2.430404_pt1 | contig 10810 bp, 11 predicted proteins | sample MGYA00241060_ERZ501436 | MGnify/ENA primary metagenome ERZ501436 (study PRJEB25962, sample SAMEA2042619) | human gut metagenome | biome: human gut; feature: human-associated habitat; material: faeces... | reverse complement strand
TATCTTGATAATCATCGTGGCAACGCAGGTCAGGGCAGCCAGAAGTGCCGCTAAAATCAGTTTCTTTGTAGTGTTGTCTTTCATTTTTCTCTTCCCCTTTGAGCCATATAAAGCTTGGCGTACAATCCATTTTTTGCTAACAGCTCCTCATGCGTGCCGCACTCGGCAATTTTGCCGTGCTCAACGACCGCAATGAGGTCGGCGTTCCGAATGGTGGAAAGCCTGTGAGCGATAACGATGCTCGTCCTGCCGACGCTGAGCTTATCGAGCGAAGCCTGGATAGCCTGCTCGGTCACGGTATCGAGCGCCGAGGTCGCCTCGTCAAGAATGAGGATGGGCGGATTTTTGAGGAAAATGCGCGCGATGGAAATGCGCTGCTTCTGTCCGCCGGACAGGAGCGTGCCGCGTTCGCCGACGTAGGTGTCGAAGCCGTGCGGCATGGCCATGATGTCGTCGTAGATCTCGGCCCGCTTCGCCGCCTCGACGATCTCGTCCAAAAGGGATTCGAAACTGACCAGTTCCATATAGACCGGCTGTGCATACACTTTCTCAGGAACCGCTTCCTGATCTTTACCCAAATTCTTCTTCTTTACCAAACGATACTTTACTGACATAACTGTTTCTGTTTTTTAATTGTGAATAACTTTTGAAATGCTTTGTTCTCGAAAACATGACAAAGATACTCCCACTAAAAACAGCCCAGTCGTCATCTGTCGGCGTGTGTCGGCATTTGTGGGGATGTGTGGGCGGATGTAGGCAAACCGAAACAAAATATGCAACTTAATTGTGTGTGATTACTCCGTCAATGTTTTGTCTCACCTTCTTTACTCTTTGTAAGTAATGGTAAGCCAAGTTCTGCGAGAAATTTATTATGTCTTTCGGAGGCATCAGCTATTTTACCTTCCAGCTCGATCAACTTCTTATTGACTTGCAACAAATCAATTTTCACATCCTCTTTGGCAATGCTAACATAGCGTGAAATATTCAGATTATAACCGTTTCTTTCGATTTCGTCCATCGAGACGGGACGTGAGTAACGCTCTTCTTCTTTTCGTTGCTTATATGTGTCTATAATTTTGTCGATGTCTTTAGTCCGTAGTTTGTTTTGCCTTTTGCCTTTCTCGAAATTTTCCTTGTCGCTAGCGTTGATAAAGAGTACATCATCGGACTTTTTACATTTCTTGAGTACCAAGATACATACAGGAATACCTGTTGAAAAGAAAAGATTTGCAGGCAATCCGATTACTGCGTCTATATTGCCGTCTTTGAGCAATTTTGTGCGAATACGTTCTTCTGCTCCCCCTCTGAAAAGCACACCGTGAGGCAAAATAATCGCCATCGTGCCATCTTGTTTCAAAAAATGGAAGCCGTGAAGTAAGAATGCAAAATCTGCGGCTGATTTGGGAGCAAGCCCATAGTTCTTAAAGCGGAAATCTTTCCCCATCTCTTCCGTAGGTTCCCAGCGGTAGCTGAATGGAGGGTTTGCAACAATAGCATCGAACTCTACTTTTTTGGCCGGGTTCATTTCATTCAGCATATCCCAATCATTCAAAAGTGAGTCACCGTGATGGATTTCGAACTCCGAATCTTTGACTCCGTGCAGGAGCATATTCATACGAGCTAAGTTGTAGGTCGTGATATTCTTCTCTTGTCCGTATATCTTACCAATACTTCCCCCATTGGCTTTCATCCTGTGGCGCACATTGAGCAACAAAGAACCAGAACCACAAGCAAAGTCCAAGACGTTTTCAAGTTTCTTCTTCGGTCCGGACTTAGGGTCGTGGGTATCCAATGTGACGATACCCGACAGAATGCTCGACAATTGTTGTGGCGTATAGAACTCGCCAGCCTTTTGTCCTGAACCTGCGGCAAACTCACCGATCAGGTATTCATAAGCATCCCCTAATATATCCGTATCGGTAGAAAACTGAGCGATTCCTTCGGCAATCTTTGTTATCACTTTACAAAGTAATGCGTTGCGTTCGTCATAATTCTTACCTAACTTGTCCGAGTTCAAATTTATTTCGGAGAAAAGTCCTTGAAACGCCCTGTCGAAAGATTCGTTTTCGATATATTTGAATCCTTTCTCAAGTGTTTTCAGAAGATTATTATTTTGTGTCCGTGCAAGTTCGTAAATATTAGTCCATAGATAGTCCGGTTCAATCACATAATGCACTTTACGGCGCATCTGTTTTTCAAAATCCAAAACATCTTCCGGGTTCTTTCCGTACCATAATTGCAACGGTGTCGAAACACCACACTCCTTCAACTCCTCCAGAGCTTTATCTGGATAATCCCCTCCGAGTTCTTTTTTTGCGGCCTCTATATAGTTATCTGAAATATAACGCAGGAATAGGAAAGACAGCATATAATCGCGAAAATCATCTGCCATCATTGAACCACGAAGGTCATCTGCTATTCTCCACAGGGTTTTACCCAGTTCGTGCTGTTCTTTTATAGTCATATTTTTATCTGTTTTCTTGTTCTGTTTCTATTAATATCTCAGGTAGGTAAAACTCATATTTTCTCAAAAAAGCATCAAGGATTCGGACAAACAGTTGTTTTGTGTCTTTTCCCATGAATACAGGTTCATATATCGAGTATTTACCATGACTAAGTAAATCCAAAGCTCGTCCAAATAACACCTCATCTTCTATACCATGAATACATTTCGAAAAATGGCTATAACCGAAAAACACCGCTGTTTTTTCAACAACACTGCGCAACATATTAAAATGATACGTGTTTATCTGCACATCGTCTATCGTCTGTCCTTCTTTAGGCAAGAGCCGTTCTAATTCGCATAAAGTTGCGACATGATGAAAGAACGGTGTCTCGTCGGTCGCCCTCAATGTATAGCCGTTTGCCCCGTTTTTGTGAAAGAAATAACTTTTACGTCTATTCCTTTTTAAGTCGTTATACATCACATTAAAGAATAAATGGTGATGAGAGGAAATAACGATTTTTCTTTTTCCGGAATCCTTTTTCAGCAGATTGCCCAAATCATTGGCAATTGCGATAACGTTATTATCATCAAGCGAAGACACAGGATCATCTATATAAATATATTTAACCCATGAATATGCCTCGGCTCCATCAATGACCAATTCGCAAATGGCAAGGAACACACACCATATAAATATGTTTTCTTCACCACGAGAAATCTTTATTTTATCTTCTTCCCCCTTTGAAAAAGAGATATGCCACTCTTCATAATCAATCTTGAAATCGAACTCTGCATATCGTTGTAAATAACCGAATATCTTCTCTTCCAATGCTAACTCTTTAAACCCGTTAAAGAAGTTTGAATCTGCATTGATCTTGAGAACCCTCTCCGTATCATTTTCAAGGTCGTTATCCCAATAGAAAAGATCTTCGGTAAAAGCATTGAAGTATAGTGTATCCCTTGTATTAGCTTCCGTATCTCTACCTCTGTTCTTAAATTCCATGGAAAGACGAGTTTTCCCCGTCCCATTATAGGCATATAATAAAACATAGTCGAAATCGTTTAAATCAGAACGAAATCTGACAGCAACATCCGACAATGTGTTGTATTTGAATATTTTTGCTTCGTTACTCATTGTAATTTAGGAAATAGTTGTTGCATTAATCCTTTTTTATGGGCTTTTAGTTGGTCGAGTTTTGCGATCTCGGTGGATATGAGCTCGTCTACTGATAATAAGCAATCGGCAATCTTCTGTTGTTCAATTTTGTTTTCAGGAAAAATAATAGTCATGTTTTTTAAATCGCTATTATACAAACGACTGACGATTCCTCCATCCGATGTTTGCCATTTTAATGTTTGATAAACACGGTATAAAAAAGCATTTAGTATTTTTGTTTCAGAATTGCCTATCCATACTATATTAGAGTCCTGAAAATAAGCAGGTTTTCCATCAAAAACGACTAATCGTCCTATCGTTCCAGCCGCTGAGATTAAAATATCTCCTTTGTTTGGATACGAATATTTCCGTTTGTAATCCTCTAAAATATCTTTCGAAATATAAGCGTCTGGATTTCCTCCAAAAGTTCCAATCTTATAAAAAGGAATATTACCTACAGCTTCATTTGTTGTTTGTTCTTTCAAGATTCTTTTACACATCAGCGGCTCTCCAACATCTCTCAATTTTATTTGCTTCCATTCTCTTGCATTTTGGAATTCGGGAAAACGAATAGCCGGAATTGTTTTGCCTTCTGCAGGAAATAGTTGCTGCATCAATCCTTTTTTATACTCCTTCAATGTTTCTATCTTATCTGCTACTGAGCTTATCAAATCATCCATACTTCCCAAACAGTCTGCAACTTTCTCCTGCTCTTTATTCGAGGTAAAAGGTATTTTAAAGTTTTTTACAGATGTACTTGAAACTTCGAGAAAGGTTGAACCTTTAGAAAATCTTAGGCACTGTTCTTTTATGATAGGTTGTAAATAATATATATAATCCTTATTAGTTCCTAGTTTAGGAACTAATGATTGAAATCCTTGATTAGTCGAAGCTTCAGTTACAAGTATACTCATTTCTCCAAGAGTAGCTCTTGTGGTCAAAACTATTGAACCCGCAGGAAGAAGTTTTGCAGAACTATTTTTTAATCCAGATAATGTTATTTTTCTACAACTATCAGATATAAATCTATTGCCAACTTCACTTGGGGTAAGCCATAAAATATCACCATTCCAATAACTATCTTCTTTAGTGTCTGGTGTTCCTCCTCCTACAACATCACAAACTTCACCTAACGAAACTATTTTCCACCCTTCACCATCCCGAAACTCCGGAAACCGCAAAGCAGGCACAACCGTTTTTATATCCTTATCTTTTGTCATAACATCAATCTTCATAAGCAGACAATCCTGAAATTTCACGGCCAGCGGCCAAACGTTTCAATAATGGAATGAGATCATCCATCAGGGCTAATTCAGCCTTGATACGCGCTTTCCATCCTAATTCCAACGGAGCTAACAAATCACTCAGTTTTTCACCATCGAAGATCATTCGTTCCATTATCTGTTCAACAAATTCGCGCAACGAATCTGCTGTGATACCGTGTTTGTCGGCAATGGATGCCAATTGTTTAGCATATTTCTCCGCCTTAAATGTTTCGTACCCCTCTTTTATCTCTTGTTCCGTCTTACCGTTCACTTCGTCGAGACTATCGATATATTCCCGAATATCGTCTCGTTCATCAATCAGGTTGGCGCTCGATGCCACAAGACTGATCAACTGCTCTTTGGTTACTCGTTGTTTGCTGTTTCTGCTATTTGTGTAGCGGGCGATCAATCCCATTATATAATCGTAGTCGATGACAGCTGAAGCAAAAAGCACAAATTCAAAATCAAGGTCTTCAACCTGTTGGCTGACCTCTTGCCCTTTACCTTTCTCCCGCAGTTTGCGTAATTGCTGTGCCGTTTCAAGATAAGCCCCACGGAACGAGCGCAAAGCCTCTTCCGAAAACAGTTCTTCTATTTTCGCTCTCTCCTGCTCGTCAATATCCGTATATTGTTCCAACTGAGTCTTGTATCGTTGTACCTCTTTGAAACAATTGATAAAGCCGGCACGGGCTTCATCGCCTTGCAGATTATAAACATCCTCTGCCCGGCATTCCAATTCCTGCGATTGCATATATTCACTCAACTTCCGAACGGCATCCTGAAACTTCTCGATCACTTTCGGAGCGGAATCCACAAGCCATATCTCTTTCGGATTATCGGTCTTTTCCCCGGAGAATAATGCGATCGCTTCATCGACGGCATCTTGCTGACCTCTGAAATCCAGAATATTACCGTACGGCTTAGTATCGTTCAGAATACGATTGGTACGTGAGAACGCCTGTATCAAACCGTGATACTTCAAATTTTTATCCACATACAAAGTATTGAGATACTTGGAGTCAAAGCCTGTCAGCAACATATCCACGACAATCGTTATATCGATCTTATTCTTATGTGGATAGTCTTTATTGCTATATTGTTGATCTTTGATGCGTTTTTGCACATCTTGGTAGTAGGCATCAAACTCAGCGATTGTATGGTTGGTTTTATATTGCCGGTTATAGTCGTCAATAATAGTTTTCAGCGCCTTTTTCTTTTCTTCAGGCTCTTTACAGTTGTCATTCTGCTCTTGTGGCAGGTCTTCCTGTATTTGCTGAATATCTTTATTTCCTTCGGCAGGAGGCGAGAATACACAAGCGATGTTAAGCGGTTCGTAATTCTCATTTTGCTGCATTAAACTTTCTTGCGCTCTGCGGAACAGTCCGTAATATTCGATAGCTTCATTGATAGAGGCTGTGGCAAGTATGGCATTAAACCTACGGGAATGGGTGGCAGCATCATGTTTCGATAATATCGCATCTACCACCGCTTGCTTCTTGAGCGTACCATCTGCCCGGCGGTCACCTGTCTCTTTGGGCTTAAAGTAATCGACATGGAAACGTAAGACGTTTTTGTCCTCGATCGCATGTGTTATGGTATAGGCGTGCAACCGGCTTGGGAAAATATCTTCCGTGATCTTGTACGAGGCTTGCTCTCCGCTTATTTTTGTATAGGTTGCATTCTGTTCAAATATAGGTGTTCCGGTGAAGCCGAAGAGTTGGGCGTTCGGAAAGAACTCTTTGATTGCCTTGTGATTGTATCCAAACTGGGAACGGTGACATTCATCGAAAATAAATACAATACGTTTATCCTTTAGATGGATTAAACGGTCCTTATAATTGTTTTTATTGGACGAATCGAGAGCGACACTCAATTTTTGAATGGTAGTTACAATCACTTTGTCGGCATAGTCGTCCGACAACATGCGTCTAACAAGAGTCCCTGTATTGGTATTCTCTTCTACGCAATTTTCCTGAAATTTATTAAACTCCTCACGGGTTTGTCTATCCAAATCTTTACGATCTACCACAAACAAGCATTTATCAATGTCGGGATTATCTTTTAGCAGAGTAGATGCTTTGAATGATGTAAGCGTCTTGCCACTTCCTGTCGTGTGCCAAATATAACCGTTACCTCTGTTTTGATGAATACAATCTATGATTGCTTTTACCGCATATATCTGATAGGGGCGCATTATGAGCAACTTTTGTTCACTGACAACCAAAACCATATAGCGGTTAATCATCTCTCCCAATGTACATTTCGACAAAAATACCGTAGAAAACGCATCAAGGTGTGTTATTTTTCTGTTTGACTCTGTCGCATATTGATAGACTGGCAAAAACTGCTCATCTGTATTGAAACTGAAATGTTGATCGTTATTATTGGTGAAATAGTAAGTATTTGCCTGATTGCTTACGATAAAAAGTTGCATAAAACAGAGTAATGTGTTCGTGTAACCGTTACCCGTATCACTTTTATAATCAACAATTTGTTGCATTGCCCGGCGAGGACTTACATCCGAAGCCTTCAACTCTACCTGAACTACAGGAATGCCATTGATCAATAAAATCACGTCATACCGATGATAACTGTTATTGGTATTTATACGCAACTGATTTATCACCTCATAATCATTCTTACACCAATCTTTAATATTGACCAGCATATATTGTAACGGCGTCCCGTCTTCACGCATAAACGTATTGATTCCTCGCAGCCTTTTAGAAGAAGCAAAAACATCAGCGTCAATGATCTCTTCAAGTAGACGACTAAATTCAGAATCGGTCAAATGAACTCTGTTCAATGTTTCGAACTTTGTTCTAAAATTCCTCTCTAATGAATTCCTATCACGGATATCGTCACGATAGGTATATTTTAAATCTATTAATTTATTAATAAAATGATCTTCTATTTGTTTTTCCTTAGATATCATACTTATCCACTCTTTAGCGATCTATTGAATCCTTTATTTCAATACCTAACATATTTGCAATCTCGAAAAGTCGCACCTATTCTCGATATTTTTTATTTGGGCATAAAGATATGAAATATCCCCTTTATTTAAGCCTAATTTTTTCATTTCATATCATGGCACACCGATTTTGTAGGGTGGATTATGCGAAATTATATCTCCTTTTGATATTTCCAGCTTATCCCCCATCTCCTCCCCTTATTGTATCATTCTCCCAAATACCCATTGGTCCAAATCGAAATTCCCTTGCGTCTATTTCGATTTTATACCCCATATTTTTCAAATTTCCCGCAGGGGTAATATTTTTTAACAAACATCATTTTTAGCAAACACCTAATAATCAATCCGATATAAAACAAGTTCATTTCCAGAGGGATATTGTATTATTTAACATATACAAACATATCAATTCTATCTCCTCTCCATCCGCTGGAAGAAAGACGTAGATAAAATCAATAAACTTTGATTTACAAACCTTTTATAATCATAAAAAATCAAGTTATATTTGCGACATAGAACCAGGAAGTCGAATCTTTAATGGAAATTCCGGAGTTCGACTTTTTGGTTTGCGCTACGACTAAATCCATCAATTCATTCTCCCCCTTTTTCATATACCGGGAAAGTTAACCAGCGGTTTTTAACAACATTCAAAAAAACACTATTAAAATGGCAAGACCAAGAAGAAAAGGGCTCGGCTATTTTCCGTTAGACACGCATTTCATGTCCGACAGGAAAATACAGCGCCTTGCACAACGATACGGATGCAACGGCATCTGCATTTATATAGCCGTCCTGTGTGAAGCGTACGGCGAGAACGGCTATTATGCCTGCTACGATGGCGATTTTTGCTTCGACATCGGTTTCACGACCGGGCAGGACGAGAAGTTAGTGAAGGAAATCATCGAATTTTGCGTGCAAATACGCCTCTTCGACAGCGAATTGATGGAATACCGGCAGATACTCTCGTCCGTCGGCATCCAGCAGCGTTTCGAAGAGATCAGCCGCCGGACGGCAATGCAAATCGATGCGGAACTCAACCTGCTGGCACCCAAAATGCCGCAAACGCCGCCCGTTATCGTCACCGAAACCGGCGGACAGACGGCTCCCGTCGGAGTTATTGCTACGGAAACGGGGGGTTCTGCTACGGAAACGACCGTTTGTGCAGCAAAAACCCCGGAAAATAGAAATGGAAATACAAATAAAAACACAACCACTCAAAAAACAGGATTTTATGGATATCAATCATCAAACGATCATGGGGAAGCAGCCCGAAGGGCAGAAATCCTCCTCATGGCTCAAGAGGCAACAAGAGGTCGCTGACATGCGAGGGCGCTACGGCTCGGCCGAACAATTTCTGAAGCTCTTCACGCCGGACCTGCAGATCGCCACCGCGCGCAACGAGGCGCGGGCCTATCTCGGCTCGGCTCCTTCGCTGGCAGTACTGGCGGAGGGTTACGGCTGGCAGACCGTCATCGTATGGCTCTGCATCATGATCGAGAATCTGAATAACTTCACCGGAGTCAGGGAAAAAATGCCGGTCGCACGGCAGAGAGACTTGGCTACGTTGATACTGGCCGAATATCCCAGTCTGAAAGCATCGGAGATACTGCTGTTTTTCCACCGCCTCAAATGCGGGCGCTACGGGCGTTTCTACGGGATGGTGGACGCGCTGTTCATCACTTCCTCGCTCCTGCAATTCAGCGAGCAGAGACGCACGGACATCATCCGATATAAAGAAGAGCAATCGCGTGCCGAAAAATCGGCTTTACCGCCTCCCGACACGGGAAACTACATCACACGTGAAGAATATCTCGAACAAAAACGACTCAAAGAAAACAAAAATGGATAAAGATCGCATTTACGGCCACGCCGAACTGGCCTTACTGTATTTCAAGAACATACAGCCGAAATCGGCATCCACGCAACTGGCCCGATGGATCAGACGTGACGAAGAACTGTGGGAAGAACTCCTGCTCGCGGGCTACCGCAAGGGGCAGAAGGTCTTCACACCGCTGCAAGTAACCATCCTCGTCGACCATCTGGGCGACCCGGAGACTTGGACTATTAAATAACAACGGCTGCCGGCAGATTTTCCCGTAGGTCCGGCTGCCGGGTTCTTTTTTCCTTTCAGAACAAGGCAATGCGGTTTATGACGACAAATACCGACACTCCCCGACAGAAGCCGATTCCTCATCCCGCCCTTCCTCTACCTTCGCTTTCGGAAGTTGAAAATTGGAAATTAAAAATTGAAAAATCATGAGAAAGATTGATCTGATCGTTTTGCATTGTTCCGCCACGAGGGAGACACAGGAATACACGCCCAAACAGTTGGAACGCGACCACAAAGCACGCGGGTTCGTCCGCGCCGGTTACAATTACTACATCCGCCGCAGTGGTGAGATCGTGCCCATGCGCCCCATCGAGCAGGTGCCGGCACACGTGAGGGGACACAACCGTAGCAGCATCGGGATTTGTTACGAGGGCGGGCTGGACGCCGCAGGCGGTTTCCGTGATACCCGGACGGAGGGGCAGAAAGAATCGATCCTGATCTTGTTGAAGCTCCTGATCATCCGCTTTCCCGGCAGCCGGATATGCGGCCACCGGGATTTAGGGGCCCGGAAAGCCTGCCCTTGTTTTAATGCGGAGGAAGAATATGCGGGACTGTAAGAAAATGCACCATCCGTTCACCTGCCAACTGACTGTGGCTGTCGCGCTGGCGCTGGCGGGGATCGCGTTGCTGTTCATGGGATTCTTGTGCACGCCGGCAGGCGAGATACATAATTCCGTACTGGTCGGATTCGGCGAGATATCCACTTTTTCCGGTGCACTGTTCGGAGTCGACTATACTTATAAATACAGATACAGGAAACAGGATGAAAAAGAATAAAGGATGCCGCTTTACGATCGGATGCCTGCTCATAGGGCAGATAGTATTCCTGCCGGCTTGCTCGGTACGGAAACAACGGGAA
>ENA-OPAW01001606-OPAW01001606.1-human-gut-metagenome-genome-assembly--contig:-NODE-1606-length-10849-cov-2.367612_pt1 | contig 10849 bp, 7 predicted proteins | sample MGYA00241060_ERZ501436 | MGnify/ENA primary metagenome ERZ501436 (study PRJEB25962, sample SAMEA2042619) | human gut metagenome | biome: human gut; feature: human-associated habitat; material: faeces... | reverse complement strand
CCACCGCTCAATTCAGGAGATTCGACCTGCCATTTCTGGCCGTGATACCTGACCGAATAACTTTCGGAGGAGGTAACGATCCAATTCAACTTTGCGGAAATTCCCACAAGCGGAGAAAGAAGATACTCACCTCCCATTGACAGGTTATAGGCCAGTTTATTCATAGACACATCCCGCGGTTTTCCGTACACAAAGCTTTTATCTTTATAATGCTGATATCCCACCCCGGTTGATAAAGACAGATTGTATTTCTGCTTCACCATAAACAAGGCAAGCTGAGGCGCGAAATAATGCATCAGGATCTTGTCGGAACTTTCGTCATGAGTATTTTTATAACGTCCACCCTGATAGATAAGTCCGGGAGCAAGTTTAAACGAACCGAAGATATATTTGTCTCCCAAGAAATAATAGTTGGCATCCCAGGCGATCCCATTCCGTAAATCATTCCGATAAGCATCGGAGTTGTTCGTGATCCCGATCATTTTCCCCAAATACCAGGAAGCCCCTGCATGAACGGAGAATATCGACTTCCCAACAGACGCCTCCTGGGCCAAAACCGACACGGCCTGTATCAACAACCCAAACAAAAGTACATACTTTTTCATAACATTTCTTTTAGACTTATAGTCATATCTATAATGATGCCCAGAACCAGTAACACGCTGCATGGCATTATGATAGGATCGTATTGTTTTTCCTATCTCCTAAGTATCGCCCGGTTCAAATAATGGATAAATTCAGGATCATCAGGTGCAATGATAAAGTTACCGTGTCTGATAGTCGTAATCAGAATACGATTATCAGAACGCCGGGCAAAAACTTTCACATGTCCGATAGCAGTAGAAGAGAAATATCCGAGATCGCCAAACAACCAACTGACACCAAATGAACGGATCATTATTCCTAAATCCTGCCGGTCGACCTTTCGGACCGAAAGGATTTCCTCTATGCTTATATACGTTTTCCGGAAAGACGCATCTATTACCAGTTTTTCTCCATCCACGATAAAACGGTTTGGCATAAATCCTCGAGTAACCAAACAGAGGATCGTACTGACGGCAAACAAACCCAACAAGACATGCAGGTTGCCATCCCAAGCCGGGAATATACAGATGCCATATAAAAGCAGAAGCATGGCAAACGTCTTTATCTTATTGGTACGATCCATCGTCGAAGAAGAGATCCGGGGTTCCATACTGCTATTCTTTAGTATTACTTAGTGCTTCAAGATTTACAAACATAACCAAAATCCCGTACAAATCTATTATCTTTGCAAAGAAATAAAGACAATTAGGACAATGACTTTCAATTACGATGTGATCGTGGTAGGAGCCGGCCATGCGGGCTGTGAAGCCGCGGCGGCCTCCGCCAACTTAGGTTCGAAGACTCTTCTCATTACAATGGACATGAACAAGATTGCACAGATGAGTTGCAATCCGGCCGTTGGAGGCATAGCCAAAGGCCAAATCGTCCGCGAAATAGACGCATTAGGCGGCTATATGGGAATTGTGACGGACCGGACAGCCATCCAGTTCCGTATGCTGAACCAGAGTAAGGGACCGGCCATGTGGAGCCCGCGCTCCCAAAGCGACCGTGCCCGTTTCATCGAATGCTGGCGGGGAATATTGGAAAACCTCCCGAACCTGTATATTTGGCAGGATACCGTACGCGAACTATTGCTTGACGGAAACACCGTATGCGGCGTAAAGACCGATATGGGAGTCGAGTTCCATGCGAAAAGCGTAGTCCTGACCAACGGGACTTTCCTGAACGGGCTCATGCATATCGGCCGGACACAAATCAGAGGCGGCCGCATAGCCGAACCGGCCGCTTTCGGTCTGACCGAACAATTAGTTTCACTGGGCATCAAATCCGAACGGATGAAGACTGGGACGCCGGTGCGCATCGACGCACGTAGCGTGCACTTCGATGAAATGGCGGAACAACCCGGGGAAAACGACTTCCATAAGTTCTCTTATATGGACACTTCGCACCGTGTTTTGAAGCAACTCAGTTGCTGGACCACGTTCACCAACGAAGCCTGCCATGCAGTCCTGCGCGAAGGCCTCCCCGACTCCCCGTTGTATAACGGACAGATCCAAAGTATCGGCCCGCGCTACTGCCCAAGCATCGAGACGAAGATCGTGACGTTTGCGGACAAACCCCAGCACCAGCTCTTCCTGGAACCAGAAGGCGAAACGACACAGGAATACTATCTGAATGGTTTCTCCTCCTCTCTTCCTTTAGAGATACAGTTGCGTGCCCTGCAACAGATCCCGGCATTCCGGGACATACAGATCTACCGTCCGGGATATGCCATCGAATATGATTTCTTCGATCCGACACAACTTCACCATAACCTGGAGACAAAACAAATCCGCAACCTGTTCTTTGCAGGACAGATCAACGGAACAACCGGATACGAGGAGGCTGGCGGACAAGGGTTGGTAGCTGGAATAAACGCACACATCAATTGTCATGGCGGAGAACCGTTCGTGTTAGGACGCGACGAAGCCTATATCGGCGTATTGATCGACGATCTTGTCACGAAAGGCGTGGACGAACCCTACCGCATGTTTACCTCGCGTGCCGAATACCGTATCTTGCTCCGCCAAGATGATGCGGATATGCGTTTGACGGAAAAGTCGTATGCCCTCGGTTTGGCAAAGCAGGATCGCTATGATCTGCTGAATGAGAAAAAGACCAGCCGGGACGCGATCATTGCTTTTGCAACCAACTATTCCATCAAACCGCAATATATAAACAGCGGTTTGGAAACTTTGGGCACTACCCCGCTTGCACACGGATGCAAATTGATCGAACTGATTCCACGTCCCCAGATCACGTTGGAGAATATCGCGGAACTGGTCCCGGCATTCCGGGCAGAGCTGGACAAAGTTCCTGTTTCACGAAAGGAAGAGATCATCGAGGCGGCAGAAATCTTAATCAAGTATAGCGGCTACATCCGTCGCGAGCAGATCATCGCCGACAAGATAAACCGTCTGGAAAATATCCATATCAAAGGCAAGTTCGATTACAACTCGATCCAGTCTTTGTCTACGGAAGCCCGCCAGAAACTGACACGGATAGACCCGGACACAATTGCCCAGGCAAGCCGTATTCCGGGCATCTCACCGAGCGACATAAACATCCTTTTGGTATTATTAGGTCGCTAAACGCGGAATGTTCCACGTGAAACATTTACTTTAATAAAAACAGCGTAAAAGACTGATAATAGGATAGAAATAGATGCAAAAAGAGATGAGCGCAACCGAGGAACATATAAAAAGCATCCTTTCCGTCATACCGGAATCGCCAGGCTGCTACCAATACTTTGACGAGAAGGGAACGATCATCTATGTAGGCAAAGCGAAGAATTTGAAGCGTCGTGTTTCCTCCTATTTCAACAAAGAGCACGACAGCAACAAAACGCGTGTCCTGGTTAAACAGATACGGGACATCAAATACTTTGTTGTCGACACGGAAGAGGATGCACTTCTTTTAGAAAACAACTTGATCAAGCAATATCGTCCCCGGTATAATGTACTATTGAAAGACGACAAGACCTATCCGTCTATCGTTGTCAAGAATGAATATTTCCCGCGTATATTCCAAACCCGGAATATCGTACGGGACGGTTCGCGCTATTACGGTCCCTACCCTTCCATCTATACGGCAAAGGTCATGCTGCAAATGCTGAAAGAACTGTATCCGCTACGTACCTGCAAATATCCTCTTACTCCCGAATCCATTGCGAAAGGACGGTATAAGGTATGCCTCGAATACCATATCAAGCGCTGCAAAGGGCCTTGTGAAGGATTGCAGACATTGGAGGAATACCAGCAAAACATTTCTGAAATAAAGGAAATCCTACGCGGGAATATCTCGCAAATAAGCAAGCATCTGTATGAAGAGATGCAAAAACTGGCCGGAGAATTACGATTCGAGGAGGCACAAAAGATCAAAGAAAAGTATGAAGTCATCGAAAATTACCGTTCCAAATCGACAGTAGTCACCCCGATGCTCCACAATATAGACGTATTTTCGTTAGCAGAAAATGAGAACTCCGCCTACATCAATTACCTGCATATCGGCAACGGGGCAATCGTGCAAGCCTATACGTTCGAATATAAAAAGCGTTTAGACGAATCGAAAGAGGACCTGCTCAGCTTAGGCATCATCGAAATGCGCAATCGTTTTAAAAGCACTGCACGCGAAATCATCGTTCCTTTTCCGTTGGATATAGAACTGGAAAACGTTTCAATCACCGTTCCGCAGCGCGGAGACAAAAAGAAGTTGGTGGAATTATCGGAAATGAACGTGAAGCAATATAAGGTCGACAAACTGAAACAGGCGGAAAAGCTAAATCCGGAACAACGCAGCACACGTCTTTTAAAAGAGATACAGGATACGCTCCATCTCTCCAAATTACCAGCTCATATCGAGTGCTTCGATAACTCCAATATACAGGGAAGCGATGCGGTGGCTGCGTGTGTCGTCTTCAAAATGGCGAAACCATCGAAAAAGGATTACAGGAAATACAACATCAAAACGGTTGTCGGTCCGGACGATTATGCCTCGATGAAAGAGGTCGTACGCCGCCGTTACCAACGCGCCATCGCCGAAGAAACTCCCCTGCCCGACCTGATCATCACCGACGGTGGAAAGGGACAAATGGAAGTCGTACGCGAAGTGATCCAGGACGAACTGCATCTGGACATTCCGATTGCAGGGCTGGCAAAAGACGGGAAACACCGGACTTCGGAACTCCTGTTCGGCTTCCCTCCCGAAACAATCGGCATGCCGATACAAAGTTTCATGTTCAAATTCTTCACGCAAATACAGGACGAGGTGCATCGTTTTGCTATCGCCTTCCATAAGGATAAGCGAAGTAAGAGCCAGACAAAATCCGAATTAGATAAGATAAAAGGGATCGGAGAAAAGACAAAAGTATTACTTTTACGTCATTTTAAGAGCGTAAAACGAATACGCGAAGCCAGCTTCGACGAACTGAAAGAAGTGATCGGAGAAGCCAAAACAAAAGCATTATTAAATGGTTTAAAATAAAGATATGAGAACATTGATACAACGGGTACAACATGCCTCCGTGACCATAGACGGACAACTGAAATCCCAAATCGGGAAAGGCCTGCTCGTATTGGTCGGTATTGAAGACCGCGACACACAGGAAGATATCGAATGGTTGTGCAAAAAGATTGCCAACCTTCGCATTTTTGACGATGAAAACGGCGTCATGAACCGCTCTGTAACCGAAACGGAAGGGGAAGTGATGGTAGTAAGCCAATTTACCTTACACGCCTCTACAAAGAAGGGAAACCGTCCTTCTTATATCCATGCCTCCAAACCAGACGTGGCTATCCCGATGTACGAGGCCTTTTGCGCCGAGATGGGGTTGCAAATCGGAAAGGAAGTGCAGACCGGTACGTTCGGGGCCGATATGAAAGTCGAACTGGTGAACGACGGTCCTGTCACGATTTGGATCGACTCACAAAATAAAGAATGAAAAGATATGACAGAAATTACGCTTAAACAGGCACAGGAGCAGGTGGACAACTGGATCAAAACGTATGGCGTCCGTTACTTCAACGAACTGACGAATATGACCATCCTGACCGAAGAAGTTGGCGAACTGGCTCGCATCATGGCCCGCACATACGGCGAACAATCTTTCAAGGAAAGCGACAAACACCGTGATTTAGGCGATGAAATGGCCGATGTTCTATGGGTATTACTCTGCCTTGCCAATCAGACAGGCGTCGATCTGACCGCCGCTTTCGAAAAAAATCTGCAAAAGAAAACGAACCGGGATAAAGAACGACATATAAACAATAAAAAGCTATAAGATTATGGTACACGAACACGATCACGGATGTGGATGCGGACATCATCACGATGAAGACACCGAGCATCTCCACACCAATAAATATCAGCAGGCATTCGCCAAATTCGAAACGGCCGACACAACGGAAGAAGTGGCCGAACGGGTAAAAACACTGCTCGGAAAACATGGGAACGACAACTTCACTCCCGACGTTTTAAAACAGATTCACGGTTTCATCGACCTGACTTCTCTCACCAGTATCGACACGAAAGAAAGTATCTGGAAGCTGGTCGACCGGGTGAACGATTTCGAAGGAACCCGTCCCGACCTACCCAACGTTGCCGCCATCTGTACCTATCCCCTATTCGTGGAAACGGTAAAAGAGGCCCTCTCCGCACAGGAGGTAAAGATTGCATCCGTAGCAGGCGGTTTCCCCTCCTCGCAGACCTTCATGGAAATAAAGATTGCCGAAACAGCGATGGCCGTCATGCAGGGGGCCGATGAAATCGATGTTGTCATAAATTTAGGCTATTTCCTCGAAGAAAACTATGACGAACTTACCGAAGAACTTCAGGAGATCAAAGAGAGCTGTCGTAATGCCAAATTGAAAGTCATCCTCGAAACAGGTGCTCTCCAGACACCCGAAAGTATTCAGAAAGCGGCAATTCTCGCCCTCTATTCCGGTGCGGACTTCATCAAGACATCGACCGGGAAAGGCTATCCCGGTGCAACTCCGGAAGCCGTTTACACGATGTGCCAAGTTCTGAAAAAGTACCATTCCATCACAGGAAAGCGTGTCGGTATCAAAGTTGCCGGTGGTATCCGCACGGCAGAAGAGGCTGTCCGCTACTATACCATCGCCAAAGAAGTATTGGGTAACGACTGGTTGAACAAAGACTTGTTCCGCATCGGAGCCAGCAGTTTGGTAGAAGACATCGAACACCGTTTGGGAAAATAAGAAAAGCAACGGGATATTTCTCACAGCCCTATGGTCTTTTCTTCAAAAGACAACGACATAAATTTTGATACGTCTGGGTGTTCCCTCCCGCCACACCCGGATCTACCCTACATAAACACCCGGATGCAGGGATCGTCTACATCCGGGTGTCACTGTGTTTATATAAGCAGTTTATTCATCTTTCTCTGTATCTTCCGGAAGTTCTTCCAAGGTGCTATGCGCATTCAAGGGAGAGATATCTTTATTTAGCTGTATTTCAAGCAATAATACTTTAACAAAAGGGGGACATGATGGTATGATAGATAAACATGATAGATGGAAAAGCAACTATCATATCTGAATCAGCTTGATATTCAAAGAATACAAGAAGAAAATGATAGTATGACAGTAAAACGTAAAAACTTATTTACGGCGCTCTATTATGTAATCGGCAAGCAACAGCAATCCTTCGCGTGCTTCCGATTCGGGGAGTGTTTTCAAAACCCCGACCGCTTTATCATGATACTCCAACATCCGCTGTTCGGCATATTCGATGCCGCCATTTGCTTTGGCAAAATCAATCAGCAAGTCTATATTCTCTACAGTAAAATCTTTTTCATTTATGATACGAAGGCAATGGTCTACTTCTTCTTTCCTACCCGTCTGCAACGCGTGTAGCAAGGGGAGCGTTACTTTTCCCTCCCGGATATCATTGCCGGTAGGTTTTCCGATATTCGCTTCTTTAAAATAGTCGAAGATATCATCTTTGATCTGGAAACAGTAACCTAAATATTCGCCGAACTCACGACATTTTTCCACCATTTCACCGGATGCCCCGGCAGAGATGGAACCGATCTCGGAACACGCAGAAAGCAGCATGGCTGTCTTTTTCCGTATCACCTGCATATAGCAGGATTCGTCGATAATACTTTCTTCGGCCGTTTCCAACTGTTTGATCTCCCCTTCCGAAAGATCGCGTCCCAAGTTGGAAACAATACCTATGATTTGTAGATTACCTGTCTGGATAGAACGGATCAACGCGGTGGAAAGGACATAATCGCCCACCAAAACCGAAATACGGTTGTCGAATATGGCATTCAGGGAAGGAACGCCGCGACGCTGTTTTGTCTCGTCGATCACATCATCATGGATAAGCGTGGCAGTATGAAGCAATTCCAGCAAAACAGCCGAATTAATCGTATTATCCGTTACCTGTCCGCATGCTTTAGCGGCCAAAAGTACCAATAAGGGGCGGATATGTTTTCCGCTCGCATTCAGTATCTGGTCAATAGCCGATTGCAAACGATTCGTTTCGCTTCGCAGCGAAGCAGCAAACTCATCATTAAAACGTTTAAACTCTACAGCAACCGGTTGTTCTATTTTACTTCTATCCTTCATAATCGATCCTAAGATGCGCAAAAGTAACAAAAAGTATCGAGTAAGCGAGTTTTTTCGTACATTTACCGACAATTGTCACACTAAAACGTGTTAAAAGAGATGAAGTTATTCCTCATAGATGCTTATGCATTGATTTATCGTTCTTACTACGCTTTTATCAAGAATCCGCGTATCAACTCCAAAGGTATGAACACTTCGGCCATCTTTGGTTTTATCAATAGCCTGGAAGATGTCCTGAAACGTGAAAACCCGACCCATATTGCAGTAGGCTTCGACCCGAAAGGTCCGACTTTCCGCCACGAAGCCTACGAACAATACAAGGCGCAACGGCAAGAGACACCGGAAGATATCCGCAAGTCAGTCCCTTTCATCAAAGACATCATAGAAGCCTACAACATCCCGATACTGGAAGTCCCGCGCTATGAGGCCGACGATGTCATCGGCACGGTGGCCAAGCAAGCCGAAAAAGAAGGTTTCGAGGTTTATATGATGACACCCGATAAAGATTATGGTCAGTTGGTGTCCGAACATATATTCATGTACCGTCCTCGCTTCGGCGGTGATTACGAGATTATGGGAATACCCGAAGTTCTGGGCAAATACGGCCTGACATCCGTCGACCAGGTGATCGATCTTTTAGGACTGATGGGCGACAGTTCCGATAATATTCCCGGATGTCCGGGTGTCGGTGAAAAAACCGCCCAGAAATTATTGGCCGAATTCGGAACGATCGAAAATCTTTTGGAGAATACCGACAAGCTGAAAGGCTCCCTTCAAAAGAAGGTCATGGAGAACATGGAGCAGATCCGCTTCTCCAAATTCCTGGTGACCATCAAAACCGATGCGCCCGTCAGTCTTGACCTCGAAGCTTTCAAACGGACTGATCCTGACCTCGAAACCTTGGGTAAACTTTTTGAAGAGTTAGAGTTTCGCTCCCTGATGCAGCGAGTGAAGAAAAATCATGGTGTGAGTGAAAAAACGGCAGAACTGCAACCCGATCTGTTTGCGGAATTTGCTGACGACAGGACGGAAGAAGAAAAAACCGGAACTCTCACGACGTTAAAGGATGTAGCTCATGAGTATCATCTTGTTGATAACGAGGAATCTATAATAGAATTAGTTAAAATTCTATTGACAAAAGAAATTCTTAGTATAGACACAGAGACGACTTCAACGTCGGCCGTGGTTGCCAAATTAGTCGGAATGAGTTTTGCAGTATCCGAAGGCGAGGCCTGGTACGTTGCCGTGCCGCGTGATGAAGTTTTGGCGCAGGCTGTCGTCGACCGCTTCCGTCCGGTCTACGAGAACGAGCGTTCGCTCAAAGTGGGGCAGAACCTTAAATACGACATCATGGTGCTCGCGAACTACGGCGTGGAAGTCCGAGGCCCGATTTATGACACCATGCTGGCGCACTATGTCATGCAGCCCGAGCAGCGGCATAATATGGACGACATGGCCGAAGTGTTGCTTGGTTACCGTACCATTCACATTGAGGAACTGATTGGCCCGAAAGGAAAAGGACAGAAATCGATGGCCGACCTGGAACCTTCGGCCGTCTATGAATATGCCTGTGAGGACGCAGATGTGACGTTGCGGCTTTACCACAGGTTGAAAGAACTGCTTCCACCGGAGGCCGACAAGCTGCTCCACGAGGTCGAACTGCCCCTTGTGCGTGTGCTGGCCACGATGGAGCGTAACGGCGTCCGGCTCGATACCGACGCACTTGCTGCCACCGGCAGGCTCTTCAACGAACGGATGCAGCAGATTGAGGCAGAGATTTATGCTGATGTCGGCCATGTGTTCAACGTCAGTTCGCCTAAACAGGTGGGAGAGGTGCTCTTTGATGAACTCAAAGTGAGCGAAAAACCAAGACGTACGAAGACGGGACAATACGTGACGTCGGAAGAAGTGCTTGAAGCTTTGAGGGATACGCATTCCGTGGTCGGAAAAATTCTTGCTTATCGAGGGTTGAAGAAGCTAGTGGGCACTTATGTCGACGCTTTGCCAAAACTGGTAAACCCCGAGACGGGGCATATACACACTTCGTTCAACCAGGCAGTTACGGCAACCGGGCGCCTCTCGTCGAGCGATCCAAACTTGCAGAACATCCCAGTGCGCGGTGAGGACGGCCGAGAGATACGCAAGGCGTTCGTCCCGGACGAAGGATGCCTCTTTTTCTCAGCCGACTATTCGCAGATAGAACTTCGTATCATGGCACATCTCAGCGAAGACAAGAATATGATCGACGCCTTCCTCAGCAATCATGATATCCACGCAGCTACAGCTGCCAAAATATATAAGATCGACCTAAAAGACGTAGACTCCGATATGCGACGCAAAGCGAAAACCGCCAACTTCGGTATCATCTACGGCATCTCCGTCTTCGGGCTCGCCGAGCGTCTGGGCATCCCTCGTTCTGAGTCCAAGGAACTGATAGACGGTTATTTCAGCACCTACCCCCGCATCAAGGAATACATGGAGGAGAGCGTCAAAGTAGCCAAGGAAAAAGGATACGTAGAGACCATTTTCAAGCGCAAGCGTTTCCTTCCGGATATCAACTCACACAACGCCGTCGTACGCGGCTATGCCGAGCGAAACGCCATCAACGCCCCCATACAGGGCTCTGCGGCCGACGTCATCAAGACTGCCATGGTAAACATCTTTGCCGAGAT
>ENA-OPAW01001605-OPAW01001605.1-human-gut-metagenome-genome-assembly--contig:-NODE-1605-length-10849-cov-3.142209_pt1 | contig 10849 bp, 6 predicted proteins | sample MGYA00241060_ERZ501436 | MGnify/ENA primary metagenome ERZ501436 (study PRJEB25962, sample SAMEA2042619) | human gut metagenome | biome: human gut; feature: human-associated habitat; material: faeces... | reverse complement strand
TCCCGGATAATTATTAATGAGATATTGCATGGCAAGATCTACTCCTACTGTAGTAGTAGAAGATACAGCCATATCAATATTCGAACGCAAGTTAAACCGGTCGATACCGATATTGGTATCATAAATCCCATTCGGTCTGTTCTTGAACAATCCGCTTTCATTAAAATAGGCACCTGATACGAAATACTTGGCCTTTTCCGTACCACCGCGTACATTGAGTGTATAACGGTGGCTGAAGGTATTCTTACGAAGAAGTTCGTCAATCCAATTGGTATTAGGGTACAGATCCGGATCATCGTTGTTACGGTAATGGGCTATCAGTTCATCAGAAAATTGAGGCCCCTCTCCATCATTGCGCAATGCTTCGTTATACAGGCTCAGATAATCGGCAGAACCAACAAATTCCGGAAGACGAGTAGGTGACGAAATCGTATGTTCTGTCTTAAAAGATATTTTAGCCTTCTCAACTCGTCCGCGCTTAGTAGTCACCAGTACTACGCCGTTAGCTCCTTCCGCACCATAAATGGCAGTAGCGGCCGCATCTTTCAGTACAGAAAATGTTTCTATTTCATCCGGTTCAATATCACTCATATTTCTGGGAACTCCGTCGACAAGTACAAGCGGAGAAGTTCCTCCGGCAAAAGTACTGACTCCGCGAATCCAGAATTCGGCATTATCATAACCGGGCTCTCCGGAACGCTGGACCGCAATCAGACCTGCCACCTGACCGGCAAGGCTGTTATTCAGGCTTCGGGAAGGAACGACAATGTCTTTAGGTTTTATCGAACTCATGGATACCACCACACTCTCTTTTTTCTGTTTACCATAACCGACTATCACTACCTCATCAAGCGCTTTTGAGTCTTCGTGTAATACGACATTGATGTTACGACGTCCTTTCACTTTGATTTCTTCGGTATTATATCCCAGGTATGAGACCAGCAAAATCACATCATCCGACGGAAGCATGACTTCATAACGTCCTTCCATATTGGTTATGGCACCGATAGCAGGATTTCCTTTTACCACTACGTTTGCACCGATGACTGACTCTCCTTTTGCATCGGTAACGACTCCGGTAACTTTAATTTTAGCCTTCTGCTGAGGGGCAGAGGCGACATCGGAAGTTTCTTTTTTATAAATAATGATCTGACGGTCTTTAATGGTAAATCCATTATCGGTATGTGCCAATAATTGCTCTAATATTTTTTCGACCGACTGATTAACCACATTTACACTGACTTTCCGGTTCAAGTCAATAACACCATCCCTGTAAAAGATGATAAACTCACTATTCTTCTCTATCTCCTTAAAAACCTGTAGTACGGTTTTTCCGGCAGATTGCATAGTAAAGACTTTGGTTTGCGAGTAAACACTTGAAGCATAAGCTATTTCGAATGCAAAAGTGAATAACAAAAATAAAAAAATACTTTTTATTGATAATAAAGTTCCTACTTTAGTCCTATTGGGACTAAATATTCCATGATTATTCATACATTTGTACGATTTGATTAACAAATTTGTTTTTACGTAGTTTAATCTAATCAGGGGTTGGATGATATGAGGGTATTATCCAACCCTTTCTTAAAAAATTTAAGGTCCTTGTTTCATACTATTAGAAATTACTTGGTTAATAAAAAATGATTCTCTCTGATCTCTACTTTCGCAGGTATGGTTTTACTTAACATTTCCAAAACATCCCATAAATCTTCCCGTAAATCAAGCTTACCACTACAGGTCAACCCGATCAGCCCCGAATCAGCTGTGATGTGTTTTCCATAATATTGAGATAACTTTTCGATGATTACTTCAATCTTTTCACGTTCAAAGCAATAATAGCCTTCTACCCAACTGATATATTCAGACACATCCACTGTATTTATCCGCAACTCGCTCCCTTGGTCATCATAAGTTAACATATCATTGGGGTTAAGAACTTTCTCGGGATGCTTATGTGTATCCACTTTCACTTTACCGGATACCAAAACCACCGATTGTTCCTCTGCAGAATCATAAGCACTCACATTAAATTTCGTGCCCAGCACCTCTACTTCCATCCGATTGGTCTTTACGATGAAAGGCCGGGTTTTATCAGGAGATACCTGAAGGTAGACTTCTCCATTCACATAAATCTCCCGCCTATGTGCCGCAAACTCTGTCGGATATACCACACGGGTATTAGCATTCACGGCTATTCGTGTCCCGTCGGAAAATGTTATAAAAGAACGTTTTCCGGAAGGAACTATTAACTGATTATAACCTGCGCCCCCTTCTTCATCTGCCTGAGCCGTTCCGGAATTGATGGCTATTTTACCACCCTTCTTATAGTGTAATTTACTTTCTTTCCCATCCATAATCACCTTCTGCCCTTTCGACAAGACTAACTGTATGTCATCGCTATGATCCGGTTGGGAGATACTGGCCAAACTGTAAAATGAACTTTCTTCATAAAAAGCAATAAGGGAAAAAACAAAATAACTGCTCAAGACCAACATTGATATACAGGCAGCAATACTCGCTACACGCAGGAAAATTAATCGTTTTTTTCCTCTTCTCGCTTTTTTCTCAACCGCTACCTGATAGCTGATTCGTTCCCAAAGTATTCCCACTTCATCATCTGTCATCTGCTTTTGAGGACTTACGGCTACAATCTTTAAAAAACTTCGATGGTCTCCTTTTCTGCCAACTCACTGGCTCTGTGCCGGCTACAATCTTAAAAAACCTCCGAGCCATATGTAACTCTTTGGCAAAATCGCTGTCTTCTTTCTCCAATCTTGCCCAAAAATCTTCACTTTGTTCCGTAGGATGCTGCATTGAGTCCAGAAAAGGTCCGTCGTCCAACAAATCAGCTGCGGTATAGTGTATATAGTGATTTCGCTCCATTTTCTTCTTTTTATAAAAAGACAGACAGAACTCTGAAATCTACTCAGTGAAAAGTGGATTTTTTTATTGAATTTCTACTACCAGCTGAAAAACAAGGAATTAGAATAGAAAGAAAAATGGCAATATACCATACATTTCACGCAATCGGGTGAGAGATCGCTGAAGTAAATTATAGGCTGACTGATAATTAAGCCCCATCAACTCACAAATAGAACTGTAATCCAGCCCTTCAAAAAAACGATAATAGATGATTTCACGCTGTCGGGGAGAAAGCGTATTCAACAAATGGGCAACAGTATGTTTCTGAGATGTTTCATCTTCGGTCTCAATAATTTTTTCTTCTACCGATAAATCGAACTCATAATTTATATTGGTAATATAAGTGTCATGTAAACTCCCTTTATTAAAAACATTAAAGATAGAATTCCTTAACGAAGACATTAAGTAGATTTTAATATTGGCAGGGGGAGAAGAGTATTTACCTTTCTGTCTGTAGATATTCACAAAAACATCCTGGACACAGTCTTTCACCATCTCTGTATCTGTAGTAAAGCGACACCCATATTGATAGAGTTGCTGAACATATTGAGAATACAGCCATGCATAAGCATTGTCATCTCCTTCCAGAAATGACTGCCACTTCGCATTACTACTCTCAACGGGATCATTATTATACATATCGCATGACTTCTGACAACATCAGTTGCGCAAAATAAGCAAAAATTCATTAAAGGTAGTCAAGAAACCTCTCTTTTTAACTATAAAATTCCTTTATAATTGCTAATCTTCTTTCTTGTACTAATTAGAGGACAAACAAAAGCCGGCATCTATTACAGCGAAATTCAATCTCCCCTTATGAAGGAAAACCGAAGAGAACAACTCTTTCCTGAAATTTATTGTTATATTTGCATATACTAAACTTTAAAGCCTTATTCAATATGTTCAATTCATTTGGCAATATTTTCAGACTAACCAGCTTTGGCGAATCTCATGGTAAAGGAATCGGAGGAGTGATTGATGGATTTCCAGCAGGTATCACTATCGACGAGGAGTTTGTTCAGCAAGAACTGAACCGCCGTCGCCCGGGGCAGTCGGTCATTACCACTGCACGCAAAGAAGCTGATAAGGTAGAATTTCTTTCGGGCATTTTCGAAGGAAAATCTACAGGATGCCCCATCGGGTTTATCGTATGGAACGAAAACCAACATTCAAACGACTACAATAACCTGGAAAAAGTATATCGTCCGTCACATGCCGATTATACATACACTGTAAAGTATGGAATCCGTGATCACCGTGGTGGAGGACGTTCTTCTGCACGTGAAACCATTTCAAGGGTAGTGGGTGGTGCTTTGGCAAAACTCGCATTGCGTCAATTGGGAATTCACATCACAGCTTATACTTCACAGGTAGGTCCAATTAAATTGGAGGGCAATTATACAGATTACGACCTTGACCTGATTGAAAGCAATCCGGTGCGTTGTCCGGACCCCGAAAAAGCAAAAGAAATGCAGGATTTGATTTATAAAATCAAGGGTGAAGGAGATACCATTGGAGGCGTATTGACTTGTGTCATCAAAGGATGTCCTATCGGACTTGGACAGCCTGTATACGGTAAGCTACATGCCGCATTGGGAAATGCCATGCTGAGTATCAATGCTGCAAAGGCTTTTGAGTATGGAGACGGTTTCAAAGGACTCAAACAAAAAGGCTCAGAGCAAAACGATGTGTTCTACAACAATAATGGGCGGATAGAGACACGAACCAACCACTCCGGAGGAATCCAAGGGGGGATCAGTAACGGGCAAGACATCTTCTTCCGGGTAGCATTCAAACCGGTAGCCACGGTACTGATGGAACAGGAAACTGTTAATATCGACGGCATCGATACCACATTGAAAGCCAGGGGACGCCACGACCCATGTGTATTGCCACGTGCAGTACCAATTGTAGAAGCTATGGCAGCAATGACCATACTCGACTATTATTTATTGGATAGAATGACGCAACTTTAATAATTATTCAACGTGAACGAAATTCAGAAATATATTGCAGAGAACGAACCGATGATGATGGAGGATTTATTCAGCCTCATCCGTATTCCCAGCATCAGCGCACTACCGGAACATCATGATGATATGCTGGCATGTGCACAACGCTGGACACAATTATTACTCGAAGCCGGAGCAGATGAAGCCATCGTTATGCCTTCAAAAGGAAATCCTATCGTATTCGGACAAAAGATAGTAGACCCTAACGCTAAAACGGTATTGATATATGCGCATTATGACGTGATGCCTGCCGAACCTCTCGATTTGTGGAAAAGCCAACCTTTTGAACCGGAAATACGTGACGGACATATTTGGGCGCGAGGTGCCGATGACGACAAAGGACAAGCATTTATTCAAGTAAAAGCTTTTGAGTATCTCGTAAAATACAATCTGCTGAAAAACAATGTGAAATTTATTTTCGAAGGAGAAGAAGAAATCGGTTCACCAAGCCTGGAGGCCTTCTGTGAAGAGCATAAGAAACTACTAAAGGCCGATATCATACTGGTATCAGATACCAGTATGTTGGGTGCCGATCTTCCTTCATTAACTACCGGACTGCGCGGTTTGGCCTATTGGGAAATCGAAATAACAGGTCCAAATCGCGACTTGCATTCAGGGCACTTCGGTGGGGCTGTAGCTAATCCGATTAATGTGCTTTGCGGCATGTTGAGTAAAGTAATTGACGCTGACGGACGCATCACAATCCCCGGATTTTATGATGCCGTGGAAGAAGTTCCGCAAGCAGAACGTGAAATGATCGCCCATATTCCTTTTAATGAGGAAAAATACAAAGCAGCCATCGGTGTAAAAGAGCTTTTTGGTGAAAAGGGATACAGTACCCTGGAAAGAAACAGTTGCCGCCCCTCATTCGATATTTGTGGCATTTGGGGTGGCTATACCGGTGAAGGCTCTAAAACCGTACTCCCGTCAAAAGCCTATGCCAAAGTATCGTGTCGGCTGGTTCCGCACCAAGACCATCATGTAATCTCAGAGCTTTTTGCAGACTACTTCCGCCGGATCGCTCCGGCTACAGTGGATGTAAAAGTGACACCGATGCATGGAGGACAGGGATGTATGCCCTATATCACTACCGGCCTATCAGGCAGCAGAAAAAGGATTTGAAATAGCCTTCGGTAAAAAACCATTGGCCGTACGTCGCGGAGGGAGTATCCCTATTATATCAACCTTCGAACAGGTGTTAGGAATAAAAACCGTACTTATGGGATTCGGACTGGAATCGGATGCTATCCATTCGCCTAATGAAAACTTCTCTCTGAATATATTCAGAAAAGGGATCGAGGCAGTTGTAGAATTTCATCTGACATACAGTAAAAAGTAAGCTTCTTATCACAAATAATAACACGGATTAAAACAGATATCAATCAGGTTCCGTTGCAACCTAAAATTGAATGCTGTTTTAATCCGTGTTATTTGTGGTAAGACTTATCATGGCAACTCAAACATAAATGTGAACGATTTACTGTCTTTGAAATCTTTCACTGCATCTCCTGTATAAATTTCCCCGTGTGTTAAAGATAATTTCCTGATATTTGCACTCGGACTAAAATCAACCTTATTCAAATCTACCCAGAACAGGTTGGGAGTCAAAGTCGACTCAAAGTAGTATACCCGATTTTTCTGATCAGAAACCGAACGCCAACGTGTGGAAGAAATATACGGCTTGTCCGGAGTTGTGATTCCGAAAGGAACAGATACATTCCGCATCACGCTCAATACACTCGGTACAGCAATATTCGCATCCGATGTCTGCGGAATAGCATGAATATAGAAAGAAGCACGCACAAAACGGTCACTTGAACGATTGGTCCCCGGCAACATATTCAAACCGCCTACCTCTTTCCAATAATCATTCACAGCCAATTGAAGATCGTAACGGGGAGAGTTTGTCATTACTTGATATTCTTTACCTTCATGGATGATCAGGTCTCCATTGATATACTCCAGAATTGCGGAATTACCCGTTTCATCAGTGATAGCCATATGCAATGTAGATGCAGAGCCATTAGGCATGTTCGGAGCATCAATACGGAAGGTTTGTTTACTTAGCTCTTCAACAGCTTCACGTACTGTTGCAAAGTTATCAAGCACATACTGTGTCCAAATACTGATCCCCATTACAGGACGGGTGTCATTGGGACGGGTATAGACAGACTCCGGTAGAAACAGGAGACTGGCAACCAACCCCTTTTCATTCATGCCGTCGCAAGTACCGATATCATACCCGGTAGCCACAATGCTACCATACTTCGAAGTCCATTCTACCGTATTTCCTTTATCGTACCCTGCACGTTTGATACCACGGGGAAAAAGATATAAATTAGACTGAATATCCTCTTTCCAATCCATCGTACGTCCGGTAATCACCATATTATCCGGTCCAATGTAAACTGCACGTGTACATGCTTTCGCAGGCTGTCCACCCCAGATCAAATTGACAGCTATAGTAACCAAAGCTGCCATCATAATTTTCTTTCTCATACTCTTTTTATTAATTAAAATGGTTTTGTTATCTGCATTTAGATAACAAAACCATGGAGTATTAGTTTTATTCACAGGCAGGTACTTCCGAAATACTTCCGTACCGATGGTACTCAAAAGCAATGCTTTGCTCTTTAATATAATGTATCAACTCTACTCTTCCGTCTTTCACCGGAGGTGCTGTAGCAATATACTTGTCAGTCTGTACAGCTGCTTCGTATATTTTCACAGGTATTTCCGGTGAGCAGGTACGGATACGTTCATATTCGGAGATACTACTGATAAATGAATCCATTGTCTCCTTCCTCAACCGACAACCTGTGTCTGCCAAAGCTTCGGTACGATCGTCCGATGGGTCATAACTAATGGTAAGTGGAGTTCCACACAACCGGGCAGCATATACTATCATCTCTGCTGTTTCATTCCTGTCATCCGGGAAAAGCCTCAATACCATACTCTTCAGTGGCAAATAACGGAACAAATTCTGTTCACCATAAAGATTATTTATATCCCTCGGCTTTGAAAATTCCTCCTGAAAGGCTTTAGTATAGCTCTGACGATAGTCGGTTTTACTATCAGGTTTATCGACTATTTTCACAAAGCAACTGCAATAGTTCGGGCCACCAGCTTTCACTCCTCCACCGAAAGCCGAAAGTTTCATCCCGCCAAATGGCTGCCGGTTGACAATAGCCCCTGTTATACCCCGATTGATATACAGATTTCCGGCCATTAACGAATTTTTCCAGATCTTTTGTTCGGTTTCATCCAGGCTCTGAAGGCCGGATGTCAAGCCATAATCCAATCCATTCACCAAATCAATTCCTTCCTGTAAATCTTCAATACAAGCCACACTCAACAACGGACCGAACAACTCGGTGCGAAAAGAGTAACTACCCGGCTTCACTCCCCACTTTACAGTAGGAGCCAGTATATATTGCTTCTTATCAATGAATCTTGGCGGCACTAACCAAGTCTCCCCGGGTTCCAACACTAATGCTTGCAGTAATTTTTCATTTTTATTTGTTATCATAGGCCCCACCACATTGCCCGGATCCCAGACACTCCCTACTTTCAGACTGGTAGCCGCATCAATCAGTTTCTCACGGAAACTCTTATCCTCATAGACCGAACGTTCCACTAACAGCAACGAACAGGCAGAACATTTCTGTCCTGCATTGCCAAAAGCAGAAGAAACAATATTCATAATAGCATGGTCACGATCACCGGAAGCGGTAAGTATAATGGCATTCTTTCCTCCGGTCTCTGCCGAAAGCGGAGTAACCGGAGCTGATTTTGCTATACTACGGGCTGTATCTGTACCACCGGTCAAAATAATATGTTTCACTATCGGAGAAGTGGTAAGCAGCTTCAAAGCCTCCCGATCAGTTATGATCACTTGCAATGCTTCTTTGGGTACTCCCGCATCCCAAAAAGCTTTGGCAAACAACCAAGCCACCGGAGCTGCCACCGTAGCGGGTTTCAGTATAACAGTATTTCCCCCGGCCAGGCCGGCAACAATGCCACCTATGGGAATGGCACAAGGAAAATTCCATGGAGAAATAACCAGTACAGTCCCCTTTGCTGTTAAACTAACATCACCCAACTCCGAAAAAGTTCTCATCGTTGTAGTATAAAAACGTGCATAGTCGATTCCTTCGGATACTTCTACATCTCCTTCAACAACTGTTTTTCCGGTTACTGCACACATACAGCCTATCAAATCTCCCCTCATCTCCGCCAGATTATTGGCAGCAGCATACATCATCTTATGCCGGTCTTCCAATTTGGTTTTTCTCCATCCGGCAGGATCGGCTTCGGCTATAGAAAGTATCCGTTCCACCTGCTCCGCATTGGCCTGTGACATCTCACATATACAAACATCCTCTTCCTGGCAACGATCCAGATATTTATAACGTTTCTCCGTAATTATATTTTCAGTTCCAATTTGCAATGGAATAATTTCGGGCACATCCTCTTTCGACTTTTTCCATTTGGCAAATATCTTCTCCACCCACTCCTGGTTTTGCTTCAGGTCGAAATCTGTATCCGGCTCATTTTCCATCCGGTCTGAAGGCATAGCCGGCGTATAAGGTTTATTCCGATCCTGTACTCGTGGCGAAGTATGAGCCAGATGATCTTTCATCGCATAAGCATCTTCAAACTGTTGAGCCAGAAAGTTCCAGGTATCGGTATTCGGCTTCAAATTGAACGAATGGGTCAGAAAATTATCAGGAGCCGTATTTTCATCCATACGCCGTACCAGATAAGACACTGCATTGAGGAAATGTTCGTCTTTCACAACCGGAGTATAGAGAATCACCCGATTACCTAACATAGACTGTGCACGCCACAAATGATTGGCCATTCCTTCAAGCATCTCAAACGTCATATAGTCTGATGTACCCAATTTCCGGCTCAACAAATAGGCATATGCTATAGAGAACAGATTATGCGAAGCAACTCCCAAATGAAGCACTTCAGCATTTTCGGGTTGTAAGCCACGCTCCAACAAATGCAAATAATTGGCATCTACTTCCGTCTTTAACGGGCGTACCGGATTAGGCCATCCACGAAGTGAAGAAATAACGGTTTCCATTTCCAGATTACAGCCTTTTACCAGACGCATCTTGATAGGTGCCCCCCCGGATTCTACCCGTGCTTTGGCAAACTCAAGCAACTCAGTCTGAAAATCATAAGCGTCGGGCAAGTATGCCTGAACGACAATACCGGCCGAATAATTTTTAAACTCGGGTTTGCTCAGCACCTCTTTAAACAGGCGCATAGTGAAATGTGCATCTTTATACTCCTCCATATCAAGGTTGATAAACTTAGCACGTTTCAGCCCGTCTTCGTCTACATATGGATTATCGATCGCCTTTTGATAAAGAGCAGACATGCGTCTGACCAATTCAGGAAAACTCTCCCGATAATTCAATGCATGTGTCTGAGCATAGATGCCGGAGATTTTAACCGATATATAATTTATATCCGGAGATTCCAAAGCTTCCAGATAATGATGATACCGATGATCAGCCTCTCCATTACCCAAAACCACTTCCCCCAACAAATTGACGTTTTGTCCGATCTTCTCTTTAAAACGAGTCGCTAAATGTTCTGTCAGGTTCGGACGCGATTCGTCAATAATCACTTTAGAGGTATCCGTACGCAATCGCTTCTTGATAATAGGGATAGCGATAAAATCAAAATGATGTCCGAAAGCCTGATACATTTTAAAAAGAAAAGTATCCCTTTTATTTAAAAATTCAGGAACTCCATATTCATCTATCAGTGTTTTGATTCGTTTGGCAAGTTTCTTCCGGTCACGTATCTGGGAAGATTCGTCCAGCATTTTCACCAGGAATTTTTTATCTTGAGGACGCTGCACCATTACGGCATATTTATGTTGCTCACGACGC
>ENA-OPAW01001602-OPAW01001602.1-human-gut-metagenome-genome-assembly--contig:-NODE-1602-length-10860-cov-9.622119_pt1 | contig 10860 bp, 19 predicted proteins | sample MGYA00241060_ERZ501436 | MGnify/ENA primary metagenome ERZ501436 (study PRJEB25962, sample SAMEA2042619) | human gut metagenome | biome: human gut; feature: human-associated habitat; material: faeces... | reverse complement strand
AAATATCCTAATCCTTTCTATAATACAAAACTAGAAATCTGAATATTATTTTTAATCAACAAGCATACTATTAAAAAACAATATATCAACGATCTTCACAGACAGTTGATATATGGGGTAAAAAAACATATCGGAAATCAACCGATATGAAAATGTTGGTTTAGATATACCGCCGTACTCTTTTCTTAACCAACGAAAGATGTAGGGTTCTTCATCCTGTAGCATGAAGTTAGGGACCTACATATAACGAATTCAATATAAAAGGTATTATATGCAAAGAAATACACTATTTTAGGCCTGTTCAAGGAGATAACTTCTCATATAGCATAACCGCTTTTATCAAACGTAGATTCTCCCTGCAAAACCAAGGAAAGTCAACACAACGGAAATCAACACGATATTCATCAAGCAGATCGTAAAAGCGAATATCCTGTATCAACTCACGAACTGAAATGAACAGAAGCAAATACTTCTTCCTTTTACAATAAAACAATGCTTTCTGCAGTTCTGCATAGGCAATATTTTCTCCTGTTTTACACTTTGGAGCTTCTTTATCACAGAAAGACAACTGAATCTTTAAAGAATTATTCCGCTCCAAATATTCTGCCAATCGTTCTTGTACTACAGGGGAAGAAGCATCACCATATAATACAACATCTTTATATTCCATATCCGATATTTCCCCAGAAGGAGTGCTTTTCAAGTCAGAACACAACATATTATATTCTTTAAAGAGGCTTTGTTTCGTAGGTCTTCGTAATTTTTCAACAGAATAGAAAGCATACCTGAATACAAAATGTGTCCCCCGCTTCTCTATTGTTTCCTGTTCTGAGAAAAAAGCATGTAAACGCCTTTTATTGGTTTGAAGAGACTGCTTGGGAATATGCCCTTTTCCAGAGCCTTTGCTGCGATCTTCTTGCCGATCTCAGCAGCGGCCTCGACGTTGCCGCCGTTGCCGTTGAAGTCCTTGTCCATAGTAGAAGCCGACACCAGAGTCACGCCCTGCTCATCATCGATGATCTGAGCGTAAATGTGCTTGGCGGAGCGGAAAACATCCAGGCGAGGACGTGCTGCGGTGCCGCTGATCTTGTTACGAACGCGGCGATGACGACGAAGACGAGCTTCGTTCTTGTCGATCTGCTTAACCATTGTCTTTCACTCCTTACCTTATTTCTTGCCCTTGCCGGCCTTGCCTTCTTTGTGCTTGACAACCTCGCCCTCGTAGCGAATGCCCTTGCCCTTGTAAGGCTCGGGCGGCTTCTTGGCGCGGATCTCGGCAGCATACTGGCCGACCTTCTGCTTGTCAATACCGGTAACGGTGAAGTGGTTGGGATCCTGCCACACGATGGTGCAGTCCTCAGTATCAGGAATGTTCACCTGATGAGAGAAGCCCAGGTTCATGACCAGGTTGGAGCCCTGCTTCTGGCAGCGCAGACCAACGCCCACGATCTCCAACTTCTTCTCGTAGCCGTTCACAACACCGTTCACCATGTTGGCGATGTTGGTACGGGTCAGGCCGTGCAGGCTGCGGGCCTGGGGTTCGTCATTGGGGCGGGTAACCAGAACTTCATTGCCCTCGACCTTGACGGTCATCAGGGGATGATAGTTGGAATTCAGGCTGCCCTTGGGGCCCTTGACGGCGACGTGATGTGCTGCCTCATCGACAGTGACAGTAACGCCGGCAGGAATGACGATGGGTTTTCTTCCAATTCTCGACATTGTCTTTTACCCCTTTCTTACCACACGTAGGCCAGGACTTCGCCGCCGACGTGTGCAGCACGTGCAGCCTTATCAGTCATGATGCCCTTAGAGGTGGAAATGATTGCGGTGCCCAGGCCCTTCATGACCTTGGGCATATCCTCGCAGTTGGTGTAGATGCGCAGGCCGGGCTTGGACACGCGGCGCAGACCAGCGATAACGGGCTCGCCGTTAGCCTGATACTTCAGGGTGACAACGATGGTGCCCTGAACGGTGTCGTTCTTGACCTGCATGCCCTTGATGTAGCCCTCGTCAACCAGAATCTGGCAGATAGCCTTCTTCATGTTGGAAGCGGGGATCTCCACAGAAGGGTGTTTGGCAGTGCTAGCGTTGCGGATGCGAGTCAGCAGGTCCGCGATAGGATCAGTAATCTGCATTTGCCACTAACCTCCTTAGATTAGCTCTCGTTTGTTTTATAATGATACCGCCCCGAAACATCGTTGCCCCGGGGCGGATATCCGACAAATTATCCGGCCCTCTGGCTTGATTACCAGGAAGCCTTCTTCACGCCCGGGATCTCGCCCTTGTAGGCCAGCTCACGGAAGCACACACGGCACACGCCGTACTTGCGCAGCACGGAGTGGGGACGGCCGCAGATGCGGCAGCGGGTGTATGCACGGGTAGAGAACTTAGCAGGACGAGACTGCTTCAGCTTCATAGACAGTTTAGCCATTGTAGAAATCTCCTCCCTTAGTTGTTCTCTGCGAACGGAGCGCCCAGAGCCTTCAGCAGCTCCTTGCCCTCTTCGTCAGTCTTGGCAGTGGTGACAAAGCAGACATCCATGCCGCGGACTGCATCGACCTTCTCGAAGTCGATCTCGGGGAAGATGATCTGCTCCTTGATGCCGCATGCAAAGTTGCCGCGGCCATCAAAACCGTTGCCGTTGATGCCGCGGAAGTCGCGGACACGGGGCAGTGCGATGTTGAAGAAGCGATCGACGAACTCATACATACGCTCACCGCGCAGGGTGACCTTGCAGCCGATGGGAGTGCCCTGGCGCAGCTTGAAGTTAGCAACGCTCTTCTTGGCACGGCAGACGACTGCCTTCTGGCCAGTGATCTGGCCCAGATCCTTCATGACAGCTTCCAGGATCTTCTCGTTGTCCTTGGCTTCGCCGCAGGCAACGTTGATGACGACCTTGTCCAGCTTGGGGATCTGCATAACGCTCTTGTAACCGAACTTCTTGTTCAGAGCAGGAGCAATTTCATTGACATACTGTTCTTTCAAACGAGCCATTGTTCCTTACTCCTTTCTTACAGCTCAGCGCCGCACTTCTTGCAGACGCGAACCATCTTGCCGTCCTTCTCGACGTGGCCCACACGCACGGCCTTGCCGCACTTGGGGCAGATGGGCATGACCTTGGATGCGTACATAGCACCCTCAGCCTTGACGATGCCGCCCTGCTCGCCCTGACGACGAGGCTTGACGTGCTTGGTAACCATGTTCTGGCCCTCAACGATGACCTTGTTCTCAGAGGGGCTGACCTGCAGGACCTTACCAGTGTGGCCCTTGTCCTTGCCGCTGATGATCATAACGTTGTCGCCGGTTTTAACATGAAGATTATTCATTTTTAAAACCTCCTTACAGCGATTCCGGAGCCAGGCTCAGGATCTTGGTGTAGCCGGCATCACGCAGCTCGCGAGCAACGGGTCCAAAGATACGGGTACCCTTGGGGCTCTTGTCGGCCATAACGATAACGGCGGCGTTCTCATCGAAACGGATGTAGGAGCCGTCGTCGCGGCGGACGCCATGCTTGCTGCGCACGATGACAGCCTTGACGACGTCGCCCTTCTTAACGGAGCCGCCGGGGGCTGCCTTCTTGACAGAGCAGACCACGACGTCACCAATGTTTGCGTATCTCTTGCGGGTGCCGCCCAGCACGCGGAAGCACATCAGCTCCTTGGCACCGGTGTTGTCGGCAACTTTGAGATAAGTTTGCATCTGAACCATATCAGATATCTCCTTTCAAACTGTTCAAAGCAGCGGGCAAATTACTTTGCCTTCTCAACGATACGGACCAGGCGCCAGCGCACATCCTTGGACAGGGGGCGGCACTCCATGATCTCAACACGGTCACCGATGCCGCACTCGTTCTGCTCATCACGAGCCTTGAACTTGGCGGTACGCTTCAGGATCTTCTTGTACAGGGGGTGCTGCACGCTATCCTTAACGGCAACCACGATGGTCTTATCCATCTTGTCGGACACGACGACGCCGACGCGGGTCTTTCTCAGATTACGTTCTTCCATCGTTTAACCTCCTTACTGCTTCTCAGCCAGAACGGTCATCACGCGGGCGATGTCCTTCTTGACTGCTTCGATGCGGCCGGGGTTCTCCAGCTGGTTGATGGCATGCTGGAAGCGCAGGTTAAACAGCTCGGCCTTCAGGTCTGCCAGCTTGCTGGTCAGCTCTGCGGTCTGCATTTCGCGGAGTTCATTAGCCTTCATTGGTGCCATCCTCCTTCACGGAGTCCTCACGGACAACAAATTTGCACTTGATGGGCAGCTTGTGCATAGCCAGGCGCAGTGCCTCACGAGCAGTTGCCTCATCGACATCTGCCAGCTCGAACAGAACGCGGCCCGGCTTCACAACAGCGACCCAGTATTCGGGAGAGCCTTTACCGGAACCCATGCGGGTCTCAGCGGGCTTTTCAGTCACGGGCTTATCGGGGAAGATCTTGATCCACACCTTGCCGCCACGCTTGATGTAACGAGTCATGGCAACACGAGCAGCCTCGATCTGGGTGGAAGAGATCCATGCCGGCTCCAGAGCAACAAGGCCGTACTGGCCCTGGCACACCACGTTGCCACGGGTAGCCTTGCCGGTCATGCGGCCGCGCTGGACGCGGCGGTACTTAACACGCTTAGGCAGTAACATTACTTGTTGCCTCCTTCCTTCTTCTGAGCGGTCTTAGCGCTCTTCAGGACTTCGCCCTTGTAGACCCACACCTTGACGCCGATGCGGCCGTAGGTGGTAGCAGCCTCTGCAAAGCCGTAGTCAATGTCAGCACGCAGGGTCTGCAGGGGGATGGTGCCCTCGTGATAGCTCTCGGTACGAGCGATATCAGCGCCGCCCAGACGGCCGGAGCACATTGCCTTGATGCCCTTTGCGGGAACGGTTGCGCGATCGCGGGGGCTCATGGCATTGCGCATGCACTGCTTCATGGCACGGCGGAAGGTCACGCGGTTCTCCAGCTGACGAGCGATATCCTCAGCAACCAGCTGAGCGTTGGTAGCAGCGCTCTTGACCTCGATGACATTGACGATCACAGTCTTGCCATACTCCTTGGTCAGCTTGTTCTGCAGAGCAACGCGCTCTTCGCCGCCCTTGCCGATGACCATGCCGGGCTTAGCGCAGTAGATGTTGACAGTTACGCGAGGAGCGGAAGTGGACGGGTCCACAGTACGCTCGATCTCGATCTTGGGCACACCAGCATCCTTCAGCTGAGCCTTCAGCTCAGTGCGGATCTTGTGGTCCTCGACGAGGTTATCGCTGAAATCCTTCTTGGAGGCAAACCAGCGGCTGTCCCAGTCTTTAATAACGCCGACACGAATGCCGTGCGGATTTACTTTCTGGCCCATTGTTTTCCCTCCTTACTCTTTCTCTTTCAGAACAACGGTCATGTGGCTGGTGCGCTTCAGGATGCGGTAGCCGCGGCCCTGTGCACGAGGCATCATGCGCTTCAGCGTCGGGCCGGGGCAGACGTAGCACTCGGCGACGTAGAGGTTGTTCTTGTCCATATTGAAGTTGTTTTCCGCATTAGCGGCTGCAGACTTCACCAGCTTCAGAAGGGGCTCACAAGCTGCCTTCGGGGTGTACTGCAGGATTGCCAGCGCTTCGTCCAGGGGCTTGTTACGGATCAGGTCCATAACGATAGACACCTTACGAGGACTAATGCGGGCATAACGAAGAATTGCCCGAGCTTCCATGTTGTGTTCCTCCCTCTATTACTTAGAATTACCAGTGTGGCCCTTGAAGGTACGGGTGGGAACGAACTCACCCAGCTTGTGGCCAACCATGTCCTCAGTCACATACACAGGCACATGCTTGCGGCCGTCGTGGACGGCAAAGGTGTGACCAACGAATTCGGGGAAGATCGTGGAGGCGCGGCTCCAGGTCTTGATGACCTGCTTCTTGCCGGAAGCGTTCATCGCTTCAACGTGCTTCATAAGAGCAGCCTGGACGAAAGGTCCTTTTTTAATGCTTCTACCCATTGTCTTAAACTCCTCTCTTACTTACCTGCACGCTTCACGATCAGCTTATCGGAGCGCTTATGATGCTTGCGAGTCTTGAGACCCAGAGCGGGCTTGCCCCAGGGAGTCATAGGACCGGAGTGACCAACAGGTGCGCGGCCCTCGCCACCACCGTGGGGATGGTCGCAGGGGTTCATGACGGTACCACGGCTGCCGGGACGCACGCCCATGTGGCGCTTGCGGCCAGCCTTGCCCAGGTTGACGTTCTCGTGGTCGATGTTGGAAACCTGACCGATGACTGCGGTGCAGTTCACGGGCACGTTGCGCATCTCACCGGAGGGCAGACGAACCAGAGCGTAGCCATTCTCCTTAGCCATCAGCTGAGCCATGTTGCCAGCGGAACGAACCAGCTGAGCGCCGCGGCCGGGATACAGCTCGATGTTGTGGATGATGGTACCGACGGGGATGTTCTCGAAGGGCAGGCAGTTGCCGGGCTTGATATCGGCAGACTTGCTGCTGACGACCACATCGCCCACCTTCAGGCCATCGGGAGCAATGATGTAGCTCTTGACGCCATCGGTGTACTCGACCAGAGCGATGAATGCGCTGCGGTTCGGATCGTACTCGAGAGTCTTGACGGTAGCGGGCATATCGGTCTTCTGACGCTTGAAGTCGATGACACGATACTTGGTGCGGTTGCCGCCGCCCTGATGACGGACGGTGATGCGACCGGTGTTGTTGCGGCCGCTGTGCTTCTTCATGGGCTCCAGCAGGCTGCGCTCGGGAGCGACCTTAGACAGGACGCTGTAATCCGTGACGGTCATGCCGCGGCGGCCCGGAGTAGTGGGGCCATACTTCTTGATAGCCATAGTGCTATTCTCCTTTGTTTATCTTATGAATTATTATCGGGGTCATATCCCCATAGAGGAACCCTCGGCGGGTTCGGCTTAGACCATGCTGTTGAAGAACTCGATCTCCTTGGAGTCCTTGGTCAGGGTCACAATAGCCTTCTTGGATGCAGCGGTGTAACCGGCGTGCATGCCCTGGCGGCGGAAACGGCCGCGCACAGAAATGGTGTTGACCTTTGCGACCTTAGCGCCCGGGAACAGGACCTCAACGGCCTGAGCGATCTCGACCTTGGTAGCATCGGTAGCGACCTTGAAGGTGTACTTCTTGTCAGCGATGCCAGCCATGGAGTTCTCGGTAATGACCGGCTTCAGGATGATATCATGTGCGGTTTTCATTAGCCAAGCACCTCCTCGAGCTTCTTAGCTGCGTCGACGCTGATGATCAGCTTGTCGGCGTTCAGCACATCGTAGGTGTTCACGCTGCCTGCGAAGGTGGTCTTCACACCGGCAATGTTGCCAGCGCTCTTGACGAACTTTGCATCGACAGTCTCGTTGACCAGCAGGTTCTTCTTGCCGGCGCCAACAGCGTTCAGCATTGCAACCACGGTCTTGGTCTTGTACTCATCGCAAGCGAACTTGTCAACAACGACCATGTTGCCATTGGCAGCCTTGTCGGACAGAACGCTCAGCAGAGCCAGGCGCTTGACCTTGTTGTTGATGTGGTAGTTGTAGCTGCGGGGCTTGGGGCCCAGAGCGACGCCGCCGTGAGTCCACTGCGGTGCACGGATGGAACCCTGACGAGCGTGGCCGGTGCCCTTCTGACGCCAGGGCTTCTTGCCGCCGCCGGAAACTTCCATGCGGATCTTGGTGTTCTGGGTGCCCTGACGCTGGTTGGCCAGGAAGTTCACCACAGCAATGTGGACAGCCTTCTCGTTCGGGGTGATACCGAACACGGCGTCGGAAAGCTCGATCTCGCTAACATGCTGACCGTTCATATCGACTACGTTAAACTTTGCCATTGTAGCTTTCCTCCTTACGCCTTCACGCTGTTGGCCAGGGTGATGATGGTGCCCTTGGAACCGGGGACCGCACCCTTGACAGCGATCAGATTGTTCTCGGTGTCAACCTTGACAACAGTCAGGTTCTGCACGGTGACGCGCACAAAGCCCATGTGGCCGGGCAGGCGCTTGCCGGGGAACACGCGAGCAGGGGTAGAAGTGGAACCGTTAGAACCTGCATGACGAGCAACAGGACCGGTGCCGTGGCTCTCACGCAGACGGTGCTGACCGTAGCGCTTGATAACGCCCTGGTAGCCCTTGCCCTTGGAAACGCCCACAACGTCCACCTTGTCGCCCTCTGCGAAGACATCAGCCTTCAGCACGTCGCCAACGTTCATTGCGGAAACATCTTCCAGACGGAACTCGCGCAGAGTCTTCTTGGGGGCAACGTTTGCCTTCTTGAAGTGGCCTGCAGCTGCCTTGTTGACCTTCTTGGCGGAAACCTCGCCGAAGCCCAGCTGAACAGCCTGGTAGCCATCGCTCTCGACGGTCTTCTTCTGCACGACGGTGCAGGGACCAGCCTCGATGACGGTGACGGGAACGACCTTGCCGTTCGCGTCGAACAGCTGGGTCATACCGACTTTCTTGCCGATAATGCCTTTAACCATTTTCTTTTCCTCCTGTAAAGGTTATTGGTTGGCAGCGCACGTCACTGCCAACATGACCCCTCGGGAAACGAGGGCATCGAATTTGATCGAGTGTCTTTTACAGCTTGATCTCGATGTCCACGCCAGCGGGGAGCTGGAGGCTCATCAGAGCCTCGACCGTCTTGTTGGACGGCTTCAGAATGTCGATCAGACGCTTATGAGTGCGGCTCTCGAACTGCTCGCGGCTATCCTTGTACTTGTGGGTAGCGCGCAGAACGGTAACGATCTCACGATCGGTGGGCAGGGGGATGGGGCCGGACACGCGTGCACCGGTGTGCTTTGCGGTCTCCACGATCTTCTCTGCTGCGGCATCGATCAGCTGAGCATCATAGCTCTGCAGACGGATTCTGATTTTCTCTTTGACTGCCATTGCTTACGCCTCCTGAAAAAATTGATTTTGCCCTAGGCGAGCCGATAAATTGCTCTACACAGTTCCGGGTGTTCCTCGATTTGGCACTATAAAAACCGGTGAACCGCATGGCAGTTCTCCCGGAAACATATTAGCAAATCAAATCCGAACATTGGTTCCGCCCGTTTCGCAGAGGAGTAACTTCTCTGCCGAGGGAACGTATTCCATCGCTGTCAGTAATTCTTTCGCCCGGTTCTAAGATCGGACATACTCCGCGGAAATAACCCATCGCAGCTATCGCCGGATGACAACCTCCCGCATCTACGCATATCGCTGGCCTGCACGACTTGTATCGCACAAGCCCTTTGCAGCCGAGAATTATTCTATCACACCTTCGTGCATTTGGCAAGTGTTTTTTAGAAAAAAGAACGAATTTTCTTTTTTATTTTCTCCGTTTTGTCAAAGAGCGCATTTTCTGTGCAAGATGCACAATCCGCAGGCTTTTCTGCCGGTGGAAAACTCCCCTGCCCCGCTTTTGCAGAGGTAGTATGGACGGTTTTGCTGCTTTTATACATATATAATAAAAGGCAGGGCCGGAGCACTACCGTCCTCGCCCTCTCAGTCAAAGCCTGTCGGCTTTGCCAGCTCCCCCCTCGGGGGAGCTGGCATCGTGCAGCGATGACTGAGAGGGTTCGCGCCGTACTTCCGCAGGAAGCAGGCGCTGCAGATGCCGGTCGTCTTTACGACCCCACCCGTGAAAAAGTCAATCGGGAAAATCCGCAGATTTTCCCGATTGGCAAATTTAAAATAATTCTTCCGCTGAAGATGCGCAGAGCAGCGCGGCGCGCAGTTCAAATCATTTCTTCTTCAGCTGCTCCTCCAGCCCATCCCGGGGCGTGATGTAGACCGTGGTGTACACCTCGTACAGCACCATGCCGGGTTTGGCACCGCTGGCTTTCCAGATGTTTTTCACCTCGGTGGTGTCCACCGCCACCTTGGCACCGGCGCCCGCCTTGTAGGTGCTGGAGTAGATGACTGCCAGCTCCGCGGCCTCCTGCTTGGTGGTGTCCGGGATCTCCTCGCCCCGGCTCATGACCACAACGTGGCTGCCGGGGGCCTTCTGCACATGGAACCACAGGTCTTTGCCCCGGGCGGTGTGGAGGGTGAGCTTGTCGTTCTGGGCGTTGTTGCGGCCCACCAGTATCGCAAAGCCATCGGTGGAAGTGAACCGCAGGAAGTCTGCAGGCTTCTGGCGCTTATCCCGCTGCTTGTAGTATTTCAGGTAGCCCTGACTCTTCAGCTCTGCCCGGATCTCGTTGAGGGCCGCTTCGCCGGAAGCGGACTCCACCTCGTAGAGCACCGTTTCCAGATAGGCGATCTCCTTTTCACCCTCTGCCAGCAGATCCACCAGCATCCGGGCGGCGGTCTGCTTCTTTTTATAGTTCTTGAAGAAGTTCTGAGCGTTCTGGCTGGGTGTGAACCGCAGGTCCAGCGGGATGGTCACTTCCTTGCCCTCATCGTACCAGTTGGGCACGGTGATGCTCTTCATGCCCTTCTGGGCCAGATAGAGGTTTGCCGAGAGCAGCTCACCGTACAGACGCAGCTTTTCGCTCTTGCCGCTGGCAGCAAGCTCTTCCTGACGGGCGGCCTGCTTGCGCACGGCGCGCTCGTACATATTGTGCACCGCCTTGTGCAGCTCCTTGCTTTTGGTGCGCAGGCGTTCCGCGCGGTCCTTCTCAGCGTAGTAGCCCTCCAGCATGGCGTTGAAGGAGGGCCACTCCTTTATAATATATTTTTCGCCGTACTGCTGCGGGCGGAAAAAGGTATACTCGATTCTCAATAAGCACATGACGGTAGAAACGTCCCATCTCCTTTATCGCAAACACTCCGATACTGCCGAATGAACGTGTTGCAACAGGAAGCACCTCGCCCTGAGCCACATAAGCGCGAATCTTACAGTCTGCTGTAGACTGGAGACGGTAAAATGTAATATCTCCCGGCACTATA
>ENA-OPAW01001595-OPAW01001595.1-human-gut-metagenome-genome-assembly--contig:-NODE-1595-length-10911-cov-2.619197_pt1 | contig 10911 bp, 10 predicted proteins | sample MGYA00241060_ERZ501436 | MGnify/ENA primary metagenome ERZ501436 (study PRJEB25962, sample SAMEA2042619) | human gut metagenome | biome: human gut; feature: human-associated habitat; material: faeces... | reverse complement strand
AGCATTTCCGCAGGAATCCCTTTTGCGCCCGCAATATTTCCGCCGTATTCGTTGCACATCGCAACACATCTCTGGTCAACAGAGGATGCACCGTGCAGAACGATGGGGTAGTTATGGAAGCCTGCCGCCTCCAGCTTTTCTGTGATGGTTGCCAGTCTGTCAAAGTCCAGCTTTGCCTCGCCCTTGAATTTATAAGCACCATGGCTTGTGCCGATGGCAATGGCAAGGGAATCCACACCCGTGCGTTTTACGAAATCAACTGCCTGATCGGGATCAGTGTAGGTTGCATGTGCCGCATCTACGTTAACCTCATCCTCAACGCCTGCCAGCTTGCCCAGCTCTGCCTCAACCACGATGCCTCTTTCGTGGGCGTATTCTACGATTTTCTTTGTCTGTGCTACGTTTTCCTCATACTCCAGATGGGAACCGTCAAACATGACAGATGTGAAACCGTATTCGATACAGTCTTTACATACTTCAAAATCAGAGCCGTGATCCAGATGCAGTGCAATATCCAGATCGGTTTCTTCGATTGCGGCATCCACCATTGCCTTCAGATATTTGGGATGTGCATACTTTAGCGCAGATTTGGAAACCTGCAGGATGACAGCGGAATTCTGCGCCTTTGCCGCAGCTACGACACCTTGGATGATTTCCATGTTATTGATGTTGAACGCACCGATGGCATAGCCGCCCTCGATATTACAGGATTATCGCGCCGCGATCTCCGCGACCATTTTCTGATAGGCTTCTTCCGTAATTTTGTACTTTTTGCGGATCAGAACATAGGCACACGTCAGCGCCAGAACCGGAATGACCACCATGCCGATTCTCAGCAGCAGCGTCTGCCGGGGCTGCACCTGCGCCGTGAAAGCGTTGGCCTTCTCCAACGCCTGGGCGCTGGTCATGCCGCCCTTTCCCACTTCAATTTCCAGCCCTGAGATGTTCTGGCTGACGGTGTAAATGCCGCTGATAATGAGCACCAGCGCGGAAATTCCCTGATTCACCGCCCCCGCCAGCTTGACGGAGAAGGAACGGATCGCGGAAATGACACTGTCGTGGCGCTCCCCGAAGCGAAGCTCGTCGTACTCGATGGTATTGTTGAGCATCACGATCACCGCCAGATTGTATAGCCCCTGGAAGAAGAAAATGATGAATCCAATGGCGTTCAGCAGAACCACGTTTTTGGGCAGCACATAGCCGAAGCCCATCAGCATCCCGTAGCCCACAGCGATGGCCGCCATGCAGATTTTCAGGATGGTCATGCGGTGCATCCGGCTGGAAATGAAGGCGTACAGCGCCTGCGAAAACAGCGTCCCCAGCCCGTACATCACCGTGAACAGAAAAATCAGATCACCGCTGTCCGCGTAGCCGAACTCAAAATAGAAGAAATTCACGCCGAAAATGATCAGCAGTCCGTTTCCGATGTTGAACAGCAGGGAGGCAATGCCGATGGGCACCAGTTGATCGTTCCGCATGAAAATGGTGAACATCTTCCGAAGCGTCACCTTCTCCGCATCGTCCCTGCGGGGCGCTTCCCGAACCCCCAGAACCACTAAAGTCTGGAACGCGATAAACGCCAGCGCGACGATCAGCGCCGTCACCCGGTAGGCCTGAATCGCGTTTCCCGCCACCACCGTGGGCACGATCCCCGCCACCGCGAACTGGCCGACGCAGATGAATACGCTCATCAGCGTCACCAGCGTGTCCCGCTCTTTGGGGTCGCTGCTCAGACTGGGCAGCATTCCCCAGTAGGCGATGTCGTTCATGGTGTAGGTCATGCCCCAGAGAAGATACCCTGTGGCAAAAAAGGCGACAAAGCCCCAGCCCTGCGGCCGCAGGGTAAAGAGCGCCACGATCACCAGCGCGTTCAGAACCGCGCCGACGATGATCCACGGCTTGAATTTCCCGCTTTTGAAGTGGGTGTTCTCGATGATAATGCCCATCAGCGCGTCGTTGACCGCGTCCCAGATCAGGCAGACCACGATGGCCGCGGAAATCACGCCGAACTGGGCGACGGTCAGCTTCATGGTGTACTGGACGTAAGTGAGCAGATACATGCTCACCAGCGCGTAGGCGGCGTCCCGCCCCGTCGCGCCGATGCAGTAGCACCATTTTGTTCTCTTATCCAAACTGTTTTTCATCCGCATTATCCCCTTATGAGCTTCCGGAGCGCCTTGCCGCGATGGCCGTTCGCCTGCAAAACTATGGCTTCCGCCACCCGCATGGGCAGCATTCCGCCGCTCTGGCACACCACGCTGTCGATCATGCCGTTTTCCATGCCCATCAGGACCATAACGACCTGCGGATCATCGTGGGGGATGCCCTTGAACATGGAATACACCAGCGGCCGCGCCGCTTTGCGTACCATTCTTGCGATGGGGGACGCTTCCGCCAGCTGGTTCAGGGAGTCATACAGGCTGTATTCCCCCGGCTTCCGGTCGTCAAAGTGGCTGAGGGGCTTCCCGTAAAGCGCCGCGAACTGCTCCCGGGTCACGCCGTGCAGATCTTTCTGGAAGTAGTCGGGAAGTCTCTCCCGGTCATTGCGCGTACAGGCTTCGCCCTGCACCATCACCGTCTGCGCCAGACGGATATCCTCCGCGGAGCCTGCGATAAGCACCCGGTATGTACCGCCGGTCATCCGGAACCGGCCTTCGTCGAAGATGGAGAAGCTTCTTTCGTCCAGCTCCATCGTGACCCGCTTCGTCTCGCCGGGTGCCAGCATGACCTTTTGGAAGCCTTTCAGCTCCTTCTTTGCCCGCAGATAATCGGCGGGCGGATTTTCCACGTACAGTTCTACGATCTCCGCCCCCGCCGCGCTGCCGGTGTTGGTCACGTTCAGAGAAACTTGCAGCTTTCCGCCCTCGTAGGTTTCGCTGCTCAGTTTCAAATTGTCGTAAGCAAAGGTCGTATAGCTCAGCCCGAAGCCGAAGGGGAACCGCACCGGAATCCCAAAGCTGTCATAGTACCGGTACCCCACGTAGATGCTCTCCCGGTATTCAATGTCGTCGCTGCCGGTGGCAAAGAATCCATGGCATGGCGTGTCCTCCACCGCGTAAGGCCAGGATTCCGCCAGCTTTCCGCTGGGGTTCACCCGACCCGTCAGCAGCTCGCCGCAGGCTTCCCCCACGGCCTCGCCGCCGAGGTACATCTGTAAAATGCCCCGCACCCTGTTCTCAAAGGCCATGTCATAGGGTGCGCCGCTGAAGGACACCACCGCCACATTGGGACTCACTTCGCAGATTTTGTTCAGCAGATGCAGCTGGTTTGCGGGCATGGCAAGGCTTTCCCGGTCGTAGCCCTCCCCTTCGTACTGGTCGGTCAGGCCGCCGAAAAACAGGACCGTTTTCTGCCCCGCGGCCAAAGCCAGCGCCTGTTCCTCCAATTCCCGGTTTTCCTCGTCTTTCAGAGAATATCCGGGGGCGTAAGTGACCGTCACCCCCAGCTTCCGCAGCGCGTCCAGCGCGCTCGGGGTTTTGGCCGTGTTGATATGGCTGCTGCCGCCGCCCTGAAATCGCATCTGCTCCGCCAGAGCGCCGATGACCACCACGTCCGCATCCTGAGGAATCGGGAGTATCCCGTCGTTTTTCAGCAGGACGGCGCTTTCGCAGGCAAGCTGCTTTGCAATCTCGTGGGCGTCCGACGTATCCTTTTTCGCTCTGTTGTCCGGCGCGTACTTTTTCACCAGTTTTTCGATTCTTCCGGCGGCCTTGGCGATATCCTCCTCTGAGATTTCCCCCGCCTTGAGCGCCGCTTTCAGCTTCCGGGCATGGATTCCGTGGCTGTCCGGCATTTCCAGGTCCATACCCGCCTTCACGGCCTTCGCCAGATCCGCGCAGGCGCCCCAGTCGGAAATGACCACCCCGTCAAAGCCCCATTCCTCCCGGAGAATTTCCGTGAGCAGGTGGCGGTTTTCACAGGCATAATACCCGTTCAGGCGGTTGTAGGACGCCATGATTGTCGCGGGGCGCGCCGTTTTCACCACGTATTCAAAGGCACTGAGATAAATCTCCCGCAGGGCGCGTTCATCGATCTGGCTGTTGGCGGTCTGCCGGTTGGTCTCCTGATTGTTGGCCGCGAAATGCTTGAGGGAGACCGCCACATTCTCCCCCTGGGCGGCGCTGACATAGGCCGCGCCCAGCCGTCCGGCCAGAAAGGGGTCTTCGCTGAAATACTCAAAATTCCTGCCGCACAGGGGGGAACGCTTCATGTTGATGCCCGGCCCTAAGAGCACGGCAACGTCCGCGTTCCACGCTTCCTTCGCAACCGCCCTGCCCAGCCGCTCCGCCGCGGTCACATCCCACGAACAGGCTAAGGCGCTGGCCGTGGGATAGCAGGTGGACACCAGACTGACGTTGTTCTGGCGCTCCTTTTCCTCCTGCTTGCGCAGGCCGTGGGGGCCGTCGGACAGATGGACGGAGGGCAAGCCCTCCACCTCCTGCGTGTGCCACATGCCGCTTCCCGTCAGAAGTTTGATTTTCTCGTCGATATTGCTCTTTTCCATGAAAGTCCCTCCTTATTTCTCTCCTACAGCTGTTTTATAGTAGTTTCCGAAGTCCGCCAATGCGTCGATGATCGGCAGCATCTGCCTGCCTAACTCCGTCAGCCCGTATTCCACCCGCGGGGGCATCTGCCGGTAATCGTGGCGATAGGCAAGCCCGTCGTCGATCATCTGCCGCAGACTGTCGGTCAGCACCTTCTGGGAAATGCCATCCAGATCCCGCTGCAATTCGTTGAACCGCCACGGGCGGCTTTTCAGGTTCCGCAGGATCAGTAGCTTCCATTTTCCGCCGATCAAAGCCACCGCCGTCGCCACGGGACAGGCGGGCAGCTCCTCTTTTGTTTTCATATTCCCTCACCTCCGGGTCTGTTGCGACACATTTTCTTTTTGGTGTACAGTTATAAAAAAGTGCGTACTTGTATTTTACAGTACCCGCCGGTAAAATACAAGTGCGCAATGAGAAATTGCAATATTTCCTTGGAGGCATACACCATGAAAAACTACACAAAGACAAACGTTGGAACCGCGGCCAGAACCGAGCTGCACGACGCCCTCTCCCTGACCGGCGCGGAGGTCAGCATCAACCAGCTTCCCGCGGGCGCGGGCGTTCCCTTCGTCCACTCCCATAAGCACAACGAGGAAATCTACGGTGTGATTTCCGGAAGCGGAAAGGCCGTCATTGACGGCGAGACCGTCCCCCTCACCGCCGGTGACTGGCTGAGAGTCGCCCCCGCCGCAAAGCGCCAGTTCTCCGCAGCCGCAGAGTCCGGCATTACTTTTGTCTGCATTCAGGTGAAGGAAAATTCGCTGGACGGCTTCACCGCCGACGACGCTGTTGTGTATTAAATGAATACGCCCAAAAAGCCGAGAGCGTGAATTTTTTCTGCTCTCGGCTTTTTCCAATTTTTTCATTTTCCCTCTTGACTCTCCCCCAACGTCATAGTTTATACTGTCTTCATCGGGAGGGATGGGAATGAAAACCGTCAAGGAAGTCAGCCGTATCACTGGCGTGAGTGTGCGCACGCTCCACCATTATGACGCTATCGGCCTGCTGAAGCCAACCGCGGTGACGGAAGCGGGCTACCGGCTGTATGACGACGCGGCGCTGGAGCGGATGCAGTCTATCCTGCTTTTCCGGGAGCTGCAATTCCCGCTGAAGGACATCAAGCGGATCCTGGATGCCCCGGATTTTGACCCTATGACCGCCCTTGCCCAGCAGGTGCACCTGCTGGAAATGCAGCGGGAACATCTGGAGCAGCTCATTTCCCACGCCCGGGAAATTCAACAAACAGGAGTGTTTTCTATGGACTTTTCCAAATTTGATACCAGTGAGATCGAAAAATACACAGCGGAGGCCAAGCAGAAGTGGGGCAAAACTCCGGCATGGCAGGAGTTTGAGAAGAAAAACGTCACGCCCCGGCAGGCGCAGGAGAGCGCCGACGATCTGATGGACATTTTTGCCCGTTTCGGCGCCATCCGGGACACCTCTCCTGCTTCCAAGGGCGCACAGGCGCTGGTCGCCGAGCTGCAAGGCTTCATCACGAGCCACTATTACACCTGCACCAAGGAAATTCTGCAAAGTCTGGGGCAGATGTACATTGCCGGTGACAGCATGACGGAAAACATCGACGCCGCCGGGGGTGCCGGAATGGCGCAGTTCGCCCACGCGGCAATCACGGAATTCTGCAAATAAACGGTTAAGCGTCTGCGGCCGATGGCCGCAGACGCTTTGTTTCACTTTAATGCCTGTATCCGCCGGGTCAGCGCTTCCGCAAAGCGTCCGATGTGTACCCCGTCAATCAGCCGGTGGTTGACCTCCACGGAAATTCCCAGATACACCCGGTCGTTTTCAAAAGTATACTTCCCCCAGCAGATTCTGGGGATGGAATCGTCTCTGGCGTTTGGGGCCAATAACTCCCGTTCGTTGGTCACGGCGGTGACGTCCATCCACGGCAGACAGGAGAAATAAATCAGATTGTCCGCCTGCCCCGCCATGTCAATAAAATAATCCTGCTTGCCGCTGACCTCTTTGGCTTTCCCGCAGAATTCGACGATCGAGCCGTCACAGGGCAAAGTCACGATATGAAACAGCTCGCTTCCCTTTTTGAGATCGGTAAAGCTGGGCTTCTGCTCCCCCAGCTCCACGACGTTTTCTCCCCGTATCCGGCGGGCAAAGGCCGGTACGTCCTGCAATGCCTTGCAGCAAAGATAAATCAGGCCATAATAAAAGGAAATCTTCCGCTCCTTACAGTAATTCCGAAGCTCCGTCACATCCTGGCGGAATGTGACGGCGTAAAACGGGTTGGAAATTCCGCTGAAAAAGTTAGGGTCTATCTGAAAACCGGAAATATGACCAACAGCGAGGGATTTTTCGTCTGATGAAGCCATTTTTCCGCAGGAATACTTTGTGTATTGCAAGGGAAAATGGTGCACAGCAGACGGAAAAGACCCGCTGTTTGGGCATGTTGACGGTTTTCAGATAGGCCCTAATTGGAGCTCAGTATGACACGTCTGTCAAAGGCACAGAAAAGAGGAATAGAGATATGTATGTCAGGAGAACAGACATAAAGCCCTTTGATAAGAAGGTATGGCTTGCTTCGCCGACGATGCATGGTGACGAGCTAAAATATATCACGGAAGCCTATGATTCCAACTGGATGTCCACGGTGGGCGCGAACATCAACGAGGTGGAGCATATCGCGGCGCAGAAGGCGGAAATGAAGTACGCGGTGGCGCTGTCCTCCTGCACGGCGGCGCTGCACCTGTGCGTCAGGGCCGCGGGGGAACGGCTCTACGGAAGACCTGCCATCGGCCACGGCGCAGTGGAGGGCAGGCGGGTGTTCTGCTCCGACATGACCTTCGCTGCCACGCTGAACCCGGTGGTCTATGAGGGCGGCATCCCCGTGTTCATCGACACCGAGCGGGACACATGGAACATGAACCCCCGGGCTTTGGAAAGAGCCTTTGAGATTTACCCCGAGGTGCAGCTGGTGGTGGCGGCGCACCTGTACGGGTTTCCCGGCAAGGCGGACGAGATCCGCGCTGTGTGCGACGCCCACGGCGCGCTGCTCATCGAGGACGCCGCCGAGTCCATGGGCGCTACATATAAAGGGAGACAGACGGGCAGCTTCGGCGACTACGCGGCGATTTCCTACAACGGCAACAAGATCATCACCGGCTCCAGCGGCGGCTGCCTGCTGACCAATGACTTGGAAGTGGCGAACAAGGCGCGGAAGTGGTCAAAACAGGCGCGGGAAAACACGCCATGGTATCAGCACGAGGAAGTCGGCTACAACTACCGCATGAGCAACGTGATCGCGGGCGTCGTCCGGGGTCAGTATCCGTATCTGGAAGAACACATCGCCCAGAAGAAAGCCATCTGGGAACGCTACCGGGACTGTCTGCGGGGTCTCCCTGTTGAGATGAACCCCTTCGACCCGGAAACGTCCTGCCCCAACTACTGGCTGTCTGCGCTGGTAATTGACAGGAGCGCCATGTGCCGTCAGGTGCGCAGCGACAACGACGCGCTGTATCTCCCGGAGCAGGGAAAGAGCTGCCCTACGGAGATCCTGGAAGCCATCGCGGGAATCAACGCGGAAGGCCGTCCCATCTGGAAGCCCATGCACATGCAGCCCATGTACCGGATGAACGGCTTCATCACCGCCTCCGGCGAGGGCAGGGCAAAGACCAACGCCTACATTGCCGGCGGCGTGGAGGACGTGGGTGCGGACATTTTTGAACGGGGTCTGTGCCTGCCCAGCGACAACAAGATGACGAAGGAGCAGCAGGAGCAGATCATCAAGGTCATCCGGCGGTGCTTTGAATAGTTTGGAAAGGCGGCGTTTCATTGCGGAGATTCATCTTTAATCTGGTCAGCGTGCTGTTCAGCGCGGTGAAATTCGGGATCATGAAGCTGTTTCATTTCCATCATTTTTTCTATTCCGGCGTTCAGCGGTTTTCCCCTAACACGGAGGTCGTCATCGCGGAGGGCGGCACCATCCGTCTGGGCAGGCATGTCCGTGCCCACAGAAGATCGAAGCTGCTGGCCATGGACGGCGGTACGCTGGAGATCGGCAGCAATACGGCGCTTGGTAATGGCGTCAGCGTCAACTGCATGGAAAGCATCGTGATCGGCGAGGGCGTGCAGATCGGCCCGGATACGAAAATTTACGACCACGACCATGACTACCGCGTCCCCGGCGGCATCGGGGCGGGAAAATTCGTCACCGCGCCGGTGACGGTCGGCGACAACAGCTGGATCGGCTGCAACGTGGTCATCCTCCGGGGAACGAGCATCGGCAAAAACTGCATCGTCGGCGCGGGAAGCGTGCTGAAGGGTACATATCCGGCGGGCAGCATGATCGTGCAGAAGCGGCAGACCACTGTGACGGTGTATCCAACAGGAACGGAGAAGTAACGATGGAGCATAAACCTTACGGCCCCTACGAAACGTATTTCAAGCGGCCGCTGGATATCCTCTGCGCACTGGCCGCGCTGATCGTGTTCGGCTGGCTGTACATACTGGTGGCGGTTCTGGTGCGCATCATGCTGGGCAGCCCGGTCATTTTCAAGCAGCCCCGCCCCGGCAGGGACGAGAAGATTTTCGACCTCTATAAATTCCGCTCCATGACCGACGAGCGGGACAAAAACGGCGAGCTTCTGCCGGACGAGGTGCGGCTCACGAAATTCGGAAAAGTCCTTCGCGCGACCAGTCTGGACGAGCTTCCCGAAGCGTTCAATATTCTGAAGGGGGACATGTCGGTCATCGGCCCCCGGCCGCTGCTGGTCAAATATCTGCCCCGGTACAGCGAGCGTCAGCACCGGCGGCACGAAGTCCGCCCGGGGCTGTCCGGCTACGCGCAGGTTCACGGCAGAAACACGGTCAGCTGGCAGGACAAATTTGAAATGGACGTAAAGTACGTAGACCACATTACCTTCCTCGGAGACCTGAAGATCATCTGGTACAGCGTGATGGCGGCATTTGTAAGGCGTGACGGCATATCCTCGGAAACGTCTGTCACGATGGAGGAATTCATGGGAAACGGGATGGTGGCAAAGTGAAGCGGCTTGTGATCCTCGGCGCCGGCGGGCACGGCAGAGTCGCCGCGGATATCGCCGGAAAAAACGGCTACGACAGCATTGCGTTTCTGGACGACACGAAAAAAACGTGCGGACGCTATCCCGTGATGGGGGAAAGCGCCCGGTTTTCGGAATATGACTGCGATTTCTTCGTAGCCATCGGCAATCCGCAGGTTCGCAGGCGGATGCAGGAGATGCTGCTCACCGCCGGGAAACAGGTCACGACGCTGATCCACCCCTCCGCGGTCATCGGGGAGGACGTGACCCTCGGCACCGGCACATTGGTTGCGGCGGGGGCGGTCATCAACCCCGGCGCGGTCATCGGCGATGGGTGCATCATCAACACCTGCGCGTCCGTTGACCACGCTTTGCCGGAGTGGACAGTGTAAGCAGTGGCATTAAAATTGACTCACAGATAGAAAGCGCATATCATACAAACTGCCTAAGGGATGTGCTTGATACACTTTCACCTGAGAAAATGGAGTTTGTGCAGTATGACAGCTGGCTTGATATGACTCCGGAGCAGTTAAGGCAGGCTGTATATGAGGCCAACGAGGATAACGCACTGTCAGAGCAATATGCCACAGAACAGCTAAGACAGTTCAATCAGGCAGTTTCGGTGCCTGAGAACGTATATGCTTTTCTAGAGAAATATGATGTAAAAACAACCGCGGTAAACCTCATGGCTGCGTCACGGCTAATGAAAAATCCGTCAGAGACAGTAAGAAATCTCTGGGAGCGTGGAGACAGTGCTACGGCAAGGGCTCTTTTGGATGAGACTCTCAGACGGTTTTCTGAGTCGGTCAAAAATCCAAAGGAGCTTGCGCAGGCGCAGGAAACGCTGGCTGATACAGCTGAGCATGTTATGGATTCGATGATTATAGAGGATAGGCACACAGGTTCAATAGACCTCAGACAGATGAAGCTATTATGCAGTCAGCTAAGGATAGCTTCAAATATGTCGAGACAGGAAAACTATATTGTACCAATAGAGACTGCAGATGGGATCACAGGTATGAAGCTTCGCATAGTAAGAGGCGAGGATAAAAAGGGCATGGTTGACATATTCCTTGAGGATAAAAAATGCGGCAGGGTAGCTGCATATTTTGAGGCAAAGGAAAACTCAGTATCTGCTATGATAGTCACAGACGATGAGCAGACTAAAAAGCTGTTTGAAGACAATATCACTATGTTTGAGGCAGGAATAAGTGATGGTGAACAGCGTGTGCGCATAGATGTGGCACTGGAGCATGATATATCTGCAAAAGAGTCTAAGATGTCAGATATGAAATCAAATACTGAGTCAGATAATGAGACAAAAAAGCAGCTTG
>ENA-OPAW01001592-OPAW01001592.1-human-gut-metagenome-genome-assembly--contig:-NODE-1592-length-10922-cov-2.629152_pt1 | contig 10922 bp, 8 predicted proteins | sample MGYA00241060_ERZ501436 | MGnify/ENA primary metagenome ERZ501436 (study PRJEB25962, sample SAMEA2042619) | human gut metagenome | biome: human gut; feature: human-associated habitat; material: faeces... | reverse complement strand
TTTTATTACATTTCCACTTTTTATTATTTACTTTAGGGTTTATAGAAACAATGTGCGTATTTTTTTAGTTTTTTCTAACTTAATGGCGTATATTTCTTTAATGTCGTTTGTGTTATGGTTGCTTTGTTCTATTTTAAAAATATTACCCATGTCTCAATTTGTATTGAATCATTGGGCTAGTTTTGATTTTGTTCCATCTTATTATTATATATATTTTGAAACTCAAAAAAATGTTTTTTTAGGGATTGAGACAGTTCGGAATTCTGCTTTTTTTTCTGAGGCTCCAATGTTTGCAATTTGTGTTTCAATAGCATTTGCAATAGAGATAATGTTAAGGCGTAGAATAAGAATATACAATGTAATATTTTTAATATTAGGTATATTATCTACTACATCGGTAACGGCAATGATATTGGCTATTATTACTTTATTGATGCAACGAAGGCTTTTTATAAAGACTGTTATTCTTAAAGGTATTATTACTATTATTGCTATATCTGCTAGTTTTATAGTTATATTTACTATCCTAGAGGATAAAAAAGTCAATAATGAACAATCGTATGGAACACGAATGAAGCATTTGCAGAAAGGTGTTTTGGCTTTCGAGAAAAATACTATATTAGGTACAGGTTTCTATAGTCAGACAAAAGAAAATAGTAATTCATGTTTAGTATTATTGTCTGAAATGGGGATATATGGGGCGTTCCCTTTTATTTGGGGGCTTATGCTCAAACCTTTAATTTTATCTAGACAACATGGATATTATCATGTTGGGATGTTGTTTTTAGTGTTTTTTGTAGGATATTGTTTCACTATAATAACTTATTGCTGTCTGTCTTTACTCTTTGTTTCGTTTATGTTGTCATTAAAAAAAAATAATAAAATATTATTTTAATGATATTCAAGCGTTTATTAGTAAAGTTTCAAATCTTATTAGAATTATAGACTGATGTGGTAATGAATAATAAATCTGTTACATTGCCTCAACTGAACCTTTTTAGAATACAAAAATAAGTCAAAGGACTCTTTAATCAATTATTTGATATAAACTCTAATTATTTAATATAAACTTTAATGAAAATAGCTGCTGTTGTTGTTACATACAATAGGAAAATATTGCTTGGGTCTTGTCTTCAAGCAATAGAAAATCAGACTAGAAAGCCAGATCATTTATTTCTAGTTGATAATGCTTCAACGGATAATATTTCGGATTATGTGAGAGAATTAGAAATAACTATTCCTTTAACTTATATAAGGTTAGAACATAATATAGGTGGTGCAGGAGGCTTTTATACAGGTATGAAGAGAGCTTATGATACTCATTTATACGATGCAGTATGGGTAATGGATGATGATGGAGAGCCGGATTCTAAATGCCTGAGTAATCTTTTAAAGTATGTTGATGAGTATCCGTACATATCACCTTTGGTTGTTTGTACAGATGATGATTCGAAATTGGCTTTTGGCACATTAGGTAGTGTTGATGTATATAGTCTAAAAGATAAATATCAAAATGGTATAATTTTTAATCATGCCAATCCGTTCAATGGTGTATTGTTTAGAAATGATTTTATAGAGAAAGTGGGATTTCCTAAAAAAGAGATGTTTATTTGGGGAGATGAGAATGAGTATGAAGCTAGGGGTTATTCAAGAGGATTTACCTCTATTACTGTGTTAGATGCTATACATAAGCACCCTAAAGATAGGTTGGTTTTATATAAAGACTTCTTGGGAAGAGAAAAGATTATTTGGGTAGAATCTGAACTACGAAGGTATTGTAAATATAGGAATACTGCTTATGTTCTAAAAACATATAAGGGCTGGTTGAATTTGATCTTTTATATATTTAGGTATTCATTGTTTTTTATGATTAATCGCAGACTCGATTGTAAAGGGTTTAATCTGTTTCTTAAAGCTGTATCGGCTGGCATTACAAATCAATTTTAGGGGAATTGGAAATATATAAGAAGATGAAAAAAGTTTCAATAATAATACCTGTATATAATGTTGAACCATATGTAGCGCGATGTATTGATAGTGTTGTAAATCAAACTTATAATAATTTACAAATAATCGTAGTAAATGATGGGTCAATAGATAATTCTTTACAGATACTTAATACGTACAATGATGATAGATTGCAAATTATTACAAAGGAGAATGGAGGATTGTCTTCAGCAAGAAATGAGGGGCTTAAATATGTTGTGGGGGATTATATTTTATTTATTGATTCAGATGATTGGATTCATTTGAATATGATTAATGTCATGATTAAAGAGGCAATCAAGACTGATGCGGATATAGTGTCCATATATGAAAAACGTGTTATGAGTGATGATGTTATTGAGGAGGATATGCAAATAGCCAATGTCTCAAGCTATCAAGGAAAAGATTGTTTGTCTCAACTTTTATTAAATAGAATACCAAATTATGCTTGGGGGAAATTATATAGGAGCGAATTGTTTACGAAGTCTAAGGTAACTTTTCCTGTTGGGCAAAATTATGAAGACGTTGCTACAAGTTATAAGTTGTTTTCCTATTGTAATAAACTGTCTGTCATACATAAGCAATATTACTATTATTTTATTCGTGAGAATAGTATTGTGCATACTAAGCGACTTGAGGAAGTTCGCTCTATTGTAGAGCATATTGTTAATATGTCTAAATATGAAATAGTAAATCCATATTGGGGAATTTATCGTTTAAAATTACTTTATGGTGCTTATGTGTATGCGTATTGTTTATCGAAAGAAGTTAAACAAAGCGCAGAGTTTGGGGAGGAAGTGAATAAAATGGATATGTTATGTAATTCAATCAAGACAGAATATCCAATATTTGTCTATATGTTTACTCCTAACTTCTATAAAGTCTTAATAGTTAAGTTGAAATTGATAAAATTGTTTGGTTCTATTAAACAATACATGAAAAGATAGTATACACATTATGAAAATAGGAATCCTAACTTATCACGCCTGTTATAATTATGGTGCATGCCTTCAGGCTTATGCTTTGCAACAATCAATAAAGAGAAGATATGCAGAGTGTGATATTATAGACTATCAATCTAAGCAATTGATAGATATCAATCATCCTTTTTGCAAAGTTCCTAAACACCCGAAAGAAATAATTAAGAATATAACACGTTTACCCTATTACAATCAACTGCTACGTAGACAAAAATTATTTGAGGATTTTATAAACAATATGCAAATGTTAAGTCGCCGTTGTTCTACTGACAGGGAAGTAGAACAAGTGTGTGCTGAATATGATTGTATTGTTTGTGGAAGTGACCAAACATGGAATCTAGATCCGAATATAAGATATGAGACACCTCTTTATTATATGAATTTTCCAAAGGTCCAACGACGTATTACGTATGCAACTTCCTTTGGATCATGGGTAGAGAACTTTCCCCTGCGAGAAAAAGAATTACTACCTTGGATAGAGCAGTTTGATGCACTTTCTATGAGGGAAGAAAGTGGGGTTAGAATGTTACAAAGTAGAGGGATGGCATGGGTACTTGATCCGACATTGTTGTTAGAGCAAACGGATTATGACAAAATTGCCGAGAAAAGAATAATAGATGAGCCTTATGTCCTTTTATTTTCATGGAATGGGGCGGAAGAAGCTGTAGAGATAACGAAGAAGGTGTCTGATAAACTAGGCTGTAAGGCATTCTATATTGTACCTCCCCCACGTGCTATGTTTTGTGGTATACAAAGGAAGTTAGATGTGGGACCAAGAGAATTTCTAAGTTTAGTAAAATATGCTGAATTCATCGTGACGAATTCTTTTCATGGCACAGTCTTTTCTACGATATATAAGAAACCATTCATATCTGCCATAAAAGGAGAGGTAGATCCTAGACGGGCTTCTCTGATGAAGCAGTTAGGGCTTGAAAATCACCTGATTAGTCCGGAAAGAATGGAGTTAAGTACTATTATGGAAACTGATTTTTCAAAAGTGGAAAGTAACATTGAAATGTTACGCAAATTTTCGCTTTCTTATTTATATGATTCATTAGAGAAATGATAAGCTTTAATTTTGATGAATATTGTTGTGGATGTGGTTCTTGTAAGAATAGTTGTCCTGTAAATGCCATTGCAATGAAGGCAAATTTCGAGGGGTTTCTTATGCCTGAAATAAACAAGGAGATTTGTATTAATTGTGATAAATGCGACAAAGTTTGTCCTTATGAAAATACAAAAGTTGATATTGAAAAATTTAGCTTAAATGATTTCGATAATAAAAAGGCTTACTTGTATTATTCATCGAAGTCTGAAAGGAAAGATTCAGCATCAGGAGGTTTTGTGTATGATTTGTCACGTCGCATAGTAGATGATGGAGGGTTTGTCTGCGGATGTGTTTGGAATATTGATATGAAGGCGCATCATATTGTTTCCAATAAAGCTAGAGATTTGCGAAGAATGCAAAGTTCTAAATATGTACAGTCTGATACGGAATTATGTTTTGCCGCAATTAAAAAGCTTTTAAAAGAAGGAAAGGAAGTTATGTTTTGTGGCACACCGTGTCAGACGGCAGGGCTACACCATTTTTTAGGAAAATCAGATATATCAAAACTTATTAGTGTTTGTCTAATCTGTCATGGCGTTCCGTCACCGCTGGTTTGGGAAAAATATAAGAAGGCAATAGAGGTGAAATACAAAGGTCACCTAGTTGGAGTGAACATGCGTGATAAGTCAAAGGAGGGATATTCCACATCCTATTGTAAATACACTTTTACTTCTCTATCAAAGAATGAATGTCGAGAAGAAATAGGACATACCTTGCAGCAAGGTACGAGGAATGTCTGCTTGCAGACATTCCTCGCCGATCCTTATGTGTTTTTATTTACAGACAATCTTTATATTCGGAATAGCTGTACGCACTGTCCTTATAAATCAGACAATAGCCAAGCTGATATTATTGTTGGTGATTTTTACGCTTCTACTGAAGGCGCAGGTAATGGGGGATGTTCTTGTATGATAGCTTTAACACCCAAAGGAGAGAATGTAATAAAAAGGTTGGATGGAGTGATGAAGCAATCTACAGCGAAAGCTGTTGGAGAGGTTAATCCTATGATTTATAAATCTGTGGAAAAACATCCGTTGCGGGCAAAGTTTTTTGGGGATTTACAAAATGAAACAGATGGGAACTTGAATCTTTTTACAAAATATCTTCCAGTTCGTTTTCATGTAAAAAAAGCCTTGGCGCAATTGGGAATATTCAATAGTATAAAAAAAATGTTATATGGATAAAAGACTGATAGCTATAAACGGTCAATTTACAAACCGTAAGCTTACTGGGCAAGAGCGCTTTGCTTTTGAATTACTATTGGAATTGGACAAAATAGTGGAGCATTCCTTTTTACGTTTTGAATTGGTTATTCCACAAGATGCTGCCAATGTGCCTAATCTGCAAAATATTAACATTAAAAAGTTTGGTAAGGCTAAAGGTTCTTTATGGGAGCAGTTGTATTTTACTTATTATTTGTTTCGTACAGGTGCTGTATCTTTGAATCTTTGTTCTATTATGCCGGTATTGAGACCTGGAATTATATGTATTCATGATTTGAGTTATAAAGTAAATCCTAGTTATTTCAAGACATTATATGCACGCATTTCTCAAATATGGCATAAGTTTCAGTATTGGTTGGCTTGGCATTTTTCTCCCATTATTTATACGGTATCGGAGTATTCAAAGCAGCAGATGATTGACATTTATCATGTAAATCCTGATAAGATAATAGTAATAGGTAATGGTTGGGAACATTTTCAACGTGTGGAAGAAGATAAAACCTTGAAAGAACGAAAGCCTAATTTGTTTGAAAAACCATATTTTTTCTCTTTGGGCAGCCTTGCTCCTAATAAAAATATAGAATGGATCTTGGAAGTAGCTAAAAGACATCCGCAGTATAACTTTTATATAGCTGGAAAAAGTAGTTTGAAAGCTTATGGAACAAATTACAGAGGATACGATTTTCCGAATGTGCAATTCTTGGGATATATTTCAGATGGGGAAATCAAGTATTTGATGCGGTGTTGCAAAGCTTTTATTTTTCCTTCTTTTTTTGAAGGATTCGGTATTCCTCCATTGGAGGCTCTGAGTGTTGGGGCTAAAATTATAGTGGCTAAGTCTTCATGTCTTCCTGAAATCTTTGGAGATTCAGCATATTATATTAATCCTTATAAAACAAATGTTTATTTAGATAACGTATTAAATAGGCCTAGACAATCTGGCGAGGTTATATTACAAAAATATTGTTTTTCGAAGTTTGCAAAGATTGTACTCAATAGTTTGGAAGATATGGTTGAGAAAGGGTGACAGGACTTATTATATTGAGTTGATGTAGAAACGTAATTATATTTGCACAATATCCTTTGTACCAACGTTTTTTTTTGTAGGAAGTTCGAGATCATGCCAGCGTTTTGCTCACCTTCAATAGGCATTTGCTAATATACACAATTTAAATTCAATCCATAGCAATATCTATATGCCTTTTTACATAAAATATAGTGGAGGAGGAACCTGTATATTGTCTTCTTCATAATTTGAATTTGGATTTACCATGACATATTTAGTCAGAAACTTTTTTCAATTTTCTTTTTAGGTCGTATGCAATAAAGCATGCTGTCATAATTTATTTTCCCTTTTATGAATAAAATCCGATTACTCCATATCGCACAATGTGCAGGTGGTGTAGATTGTTATCTGCGTATGTTGTTGGCTCACATGGATAAGAAATGTTTTATGCAAATACTTATCTGTTCCCCAGATTATTCTGAAGATAAATATCAAGATTTAGTGGAGGAATTTATACAAATTGAGATGTGCAATTCCTTGTCTTTCGTAAAGGATACTAAAGCAATACGCAAGGTACGCGAACTTATTAAGCATTTCCGTCCTGATGTTATATATTGTCATAGTAGTAAAGCTGGAGGAATAGGCCGTATTGCCAATATGGGTATAGGTATTCCTATCATTTACAATCCTCATGGGTGGGCTTTCAACATGAAAGGAGCGAAGTTAAAAAGTTTCGTTTATCTATGGATTGAGCGGCTACTTTCATCATTGACCACACGTTATATAACTATTTCAAACTATGAAAAGTTATCAGCAATACAGAATCATGTAACTAAAGCAAATAAAGTAAAAGTTATTTTTAATGGAATCGATATGGAAGCTGTGGATAAAGAGGTGGAATTGAGTATCGTCTCACGTGTCTCACTGAATATCCCTGAGAATGCTTATCTGATTGGCATGGTAGGACGCATCTCACGGCAAAAGGCTCCTGATGTTTTTATACGCGTTGCTGCTGCTTTGAAGAATATTCTTCCTGATGCTTATTTTATGATTGTTGGCGATGGAGAACAGCGTGCCGATATCGAGCGATTGATTAGGAATGAAGGATTGGAAGGAAGAATAATGATAACAGGATGGGTGGATAATCCGATTGCTTATGCTTGTCTGTTTAATCAAGCTTTGCTACTTTCCCGTTGGGAAGGTTTTGGATTGGTTTTGGCTGAATATATGAAACTGGAAAAACCTATAGTAGCAACGAACGTAGATGCCATTCCCGATTTGATTACTGATTATGAAAATGGACTTTTGGTTGAAGCGGACAACGTTGACCAAGCCGTAGAAGCCGTATACAAATTATACAACGACAATATTTTAAGAGAAAAAGTGATAAAAAATGGATCAATGCGTGTAAATGCATTCTTTAACGTCAGCCGTGTAGCAAATGAACATGAACGGTTAATTGTTAAATTATGTGAGCAAGGGGATAAAAAATAACCTTCTCATTATTTGTTGGTATGCAGTCCCCCAAAGAAAGGAGGATTGCGGCATGAAAGTTCTACATTTAGGAAATCTGAAGAGTGGTATCGACACATATGTAAGAAACACAGTAGCATTGGCAGATGAACGGTTTGAATTCGTCATAGTAAGTGGTGCCGATGATAATAGTGCCCTGTACATACGAAATAGAGAAACTCTGAAAATTTACAAAATCAGTAGTACCGTGCACTAAATCCTTTTAAGGATTTTAAAGCAATGGTGCAAACGGTAAGGATTATTAAGAAAGAGAAGCCTGATGTAATACATTGCCACTCGGCCAAAGGTGGAATGATAGGTCGCATTGTGGGTTTCGTCACAAATACTCCGGTGTTTTACACTCCTCACGCTTTTTCATTTCTCTTTGCAGAATCGAAGAAAAAGAGCTGGGGATTCCTTCTTCTGGAGAAAATCGCACGCTTGAATTCACGGATGCTGGCTTGCTCGGAATCCGAGCATGAGTTAGGAATTAAAGTGGTAGGGTATAAACAAGAACGAACATTTGTATGGAATAATGCTATTCCAGCTATCCTGTTCCAAGATGTGAAACAACCTGATGGAATTTTACCTAATGAACGGTTCATCATTTCTATAGGCAGGTCTTCATACCCCAAAAATCCGTTGTTAATGGTAGAAACAATGAAGAGGGTGTATGAAAAACATTCTGATATCCATTTTTATCTTGTGGGAGTGGGATTCTATTCACCACAATGGCTAAATGTTTGGGAAGCCCGATGGGTATCTGTCCAAAGAGAGTAAAGAAATTACAAATATCTGCGGCAAAAAATTAACACAATGCGGTTATCGTTTTAAATGGTCTTTTGAAGAGGCTATAAGGGATTGGTTCGAAGACAATGATGAACGTTGGTTGAAATAGGTTAGTTTATAACAGGTGGAGAGTTAACAGGAGTAATTCTATAATAGAAAATATGAATAAGCGGATTATATGGATAGCCTTTGTACTATTTGGGGGAATGATACAGGTGAAATCTCAAATAAATTATGGCACTACCGGCTTGATGAACATGCCTACTGCTGATATGCAACACGACAAGACTTTTATGGCAGGTGGTAACTGGCTGAATCATCATGCTACAGTACCCCGTTGGTGGTATGATACATGGAACTATTATATCAATATAACTATTTTTCCTTGGCTGGAAGCCGGATATCTGTGTACTGGTCATAAGGCAGTTCCTACGGATTATGGCAATAACTCCGGCTATTGGGTGCCATCTACGTATGGCAAGTTCACCAATCAGGACCGTTCTTTTCATTTTCGCTTACGGGTGTGGAAGGAAGGTTGGTGGAAACCATGGACGCCTCAAGTGGTGATAGGTGCCAATGATGCGATAGGTGATTCGGCGAATGGTGGTTCCCTATCCAATCAGCAGAATCAAGACTATGGTAATGGCTTTTGGAATCGTTATTATCTGGCAATAACCAAACATGTCAATTTTGATAATATAGGTACGTTAGGTGCGCACATATCGTGGATATACAGCAATCGTTTCGACAATAAACTGAATAATCCTGCTATGGGCGTGAACTTTTGTTTCCATTTGAAAGAGGATGATTCATGGATAAGAAAAGCTGTTAATGGTGTCAATTTAATGGCTGAGGTTGTTCCTGGTTATACAGATGTGAAAGAGGACTTGACATTCAATCCCAATGGACCGAAATATCAAATGAATGTAGGTATGGAATACAGCTTTTGGAAAGACTACATCAACGCTGTAATAGAATTGAACCGTTGCAAATACTTCTCCGGCGGCATTTATTTCAAGATTCATCTGAAATGATAAAAAAGAGGCTCCTATTAGAAATTTCCGGTTAGATTTTGTTCCTTTGTAGTACAATCAAAAAAACGATGAATCATGGAACAGCAGCAGTTGAAGAGATGCCCGATAGGGGTACAGACTTTTGAGAAAGTCATAGAGGGGAACTACCTTTATATAGATAAGACGGAATACATTTACCGTATGGCACACGGTGCTTCCAATTATTATTTCCTGAGCCGTCCCCGCCGGTTCGGTAAGTCGTTGCTGGTTTCCACGCTGCATAGTTATTTTGCCGGGAAGAAGGAACTCTTCAAAGGGTTTGCCATCGAAAAGCTGGAAACCGAATGGACGGAATATCCGGTGCTGCACTTTGACATGAGTCTGGCCAAGCATGTGGACAAGGAAACATTGGAAAGCATGCTGGATGTGCAGCTCTTTGAACATGAGAAATATACGGAAAGCCGGAAAGGGCGGTTACTCTTAATGACAGGATGAAGACACTCATCATGCGTGCCTGCGAACAGACCGGCCGCCAGGTGGTAGTCCTCATCGACGAGTATGATGCGCCCTTGCTGGATGTGATGCACGAGGAGGAGAATCTCCCCGTACTTCGTAATGTGATACGTAATTTTTACAGTCCGCTGAAGGCATGCGACCCTTATCTGCGCTTTGTGTTCCTGACCGGCATCACCAAGTTTTCCCAGCTCAGCATCTTCAGCGAGTTGAACAATATCTCGAATGTCAGTATGGACGAGCCTTACGCTGCCGTTTGCGGCATTACGGAGGAGATGCTGGAACGGATGTTAGGACACATTGAATGTCTGGCAGGTGCGCTGGAGATGACGTGTGAGGAAACCAGACTGAAATTGAAAGAGAAATATGACGGTTATCATTTCACTTGGCCTTCGCCTGATATTTATAATCCGTTCAGCCTGCTGAATGCTTTCGATCGTTTCAGTGGTCAGGCTCTTGAACTTGCCAATACCCTGCACGAACTCCGCCACAGAGATGGGCTTCCTATTCTCCGTCAGCTTATAGCCGTTCTCATCCATCTCCCAGAGCGGGAACACGTTGGATGCCACTGCTTTTCTCGCCACTTCAATTGCCTTCTCCGGCTTGTAGGCCCAGCCTGTGGGGCAGGGAGAAAATACGTGCAGATAGGCAAAGCCTTTCTTGGATGCAGCCAGACCCTTCTGGATCTTCGCCACGAAATCCGCCATATTGGACGGGGAGGCAGTCGCGCAGTATTCCACTGTTTCCTTTTTTGGACAGTTTCCGACGGTGGGGCGGCCAAGGTGAATCATG
>ENA-OPAW01001591-OPAW01001591.1-human-gut-metagenome-genome-assembly--contig:-NODE-1591-length-10926-cov-3.342563_pt1 | contig 10926 bp, 2 predicted proteins | sample MGYA00241060_ERZ501436 | MGnify/ENA primary metagenome ERZ501436 (study PRJEB25962, sample SAMEA2042619) | human gut metagenome | biome: human gut; feature: human-associated habitat; material: faeces... | reverse complement strand
TTGTTTCGTATGACACCTAACGGAAATCATATGCTTCGGCTTTTAACTCACAGCTAACGGCTCACAGCTAACAGCTTATAGCTGGCAGCTGACAGCTGATAGCTTTTATCTCCTTACCGCTTTCCCCACCACGAGTACAGATTTTTCGCACGGTTCTGGCAAACACACTGCCAGGAGTTCCACTTTTACCGAAAAAAAGAGCAGGCACCACCAGCAGTGCCTGCTCTTTTCTTTTTGGAACCTCCCTACTTCTTGGCAGCGAGAGCTGCTACCTGAGCCTTCAATTCATCCAGCTCCGATCTCATCTCTTTATTTTCCGCCTGCATCTTGTCATTTTTCTCTTTCAAGTCCTTAATCTGGTTCGCCATTTCCACTTTGGAATAACGGGTATAAACGTCACCGCGTCCCAGCTTCACAGAAATTCCTGCATTGATCATGTTCCTGTCATCTCCCATGGTCCAGCCGAGACTCATCATCGTTCTTTCGTTCGGCCGATAGAAGAGGCCTACCGCCGCAGCGCTGGCGTTACGGTAATTGCCGAAGCCTGCCGCGATATCCCACTTGTCATGGGGGTCGAAGTCCAGCGGATGGAGGGCTGCCAGTGCTGCCGCCCCTGCTCCTACTTTACTGATCCGGTTGTCCAGGGTGCCCAGCTTTCCGTTCAGATTGTTGATAGTATTTCCCAGGTTGGTAATATTGGTTGTATTCTTGCCGACCTGTTTGTCCAGTATGGTCAGGTTGTCTCCGGCACTGTTCTCTTTCTTCACATAGTTGCCGTCATTCTTCACATGGGTTTCGTGGTACACCGTATTTCCGCTGACAATCTTTGTGTTTCCGTTTTCCACTTTTCCATCAGCTTTCACGTTGACCGTGTATTCCGTTCCGCCAAACGTATTGACAGCGGTGTCAAGTGTCACATTTTCACCAGCTTTCACGGTGTTTCTTGTGTCTTTCGTGGCCACGGTAACTTTGTTTTCTTTTCCGTCACTGCCCTTTAACGTAATGGTGGTGGTGTTATCCGCGTTTTGTGTGCCGCTCATGGTATAGGTGGTATTGGTATCAATCTGCCCCGCGATAGCTGACAGGTCTACGCTGCCTTTTACTTCATTTCCGGCCGTGTCTTTTACGCTCATGGACAGGGTTTTACCGCTAAGGGACAGCGCATTGTTGTCGCTTACCAGTTTATCATTGCCGTCTGCAACGGATGACAGATCCACGCTGCCCTTCACTTCATTTCCGGCCGTATCCTTTACACTCATGGACAGGGTTTTACCGCTAAGGGACAGCCCATTGCTGCCACTTACCAGTGTATCATTGCCATCCGCTGCTCCGGCTACCGCTTTTTTCAGCTGTGCCACATTGACGGCATCGGTATCTGTCGCGCCGGCCGCTACGTTCGTAATCTGGCGTGTATAACCTTCCGTCTTGTCCCCTACAGAAACGGCACCAAGAGTTGATTTCCAGGCAGCAGACGTATCTGTGGAAGCCGCCTGGGTAGATGGATCATAACCGCTCACACCTGCTGCCGTGTCTGCTACACTCCATGCGCCAAGTGCAACTCCATGATTTGCCTTCGCATGAGAATCATAACCAAAAGCCATAGCAGTTTCTTTCTCCGCTTTACTATTCTTGCCCATGGCAATGGCCCAGTCCGCGGTCGCGGAAGCATTTGTACCTACAGCTACCGCTTCTTCGCCCTTGACTGTCAGATAATTCCCCAGGGCAAGACCTCTCTGTCCGCCGCCGCTATTCGAGCCGATGACTTTATTCCCATGACCGAAAGAGACCCCCAGATTTTCCGCTTCGGAACTGGTGCCTACCACGACACTACCGCCGTTTGCCGTATTTGTCATACCGACAGCCACATTCTGGTCGCTGCCGCTGGAGTTCTTGGTGTAAATCCATTTTGTCGGATCGCTCGGATCTTTTTCTGCCGTATAGCCAACCAGGTTCCCCACACCGATGACCGTATTCTCCTCCCCGAAGACTTTTGTCAGTTTATGGTCATAATTGTTGTAATCCGTGCCGAATACGGCATTATGGACACCTTCCACGTCCAGATTCTGACCGGCGACGATACTATTGTTTCTTCCGTTTTTCACTCCGGTCAGTTTGTTGTTATTGCCAAGAACGGTGCTGTTCACCCCTTTCGAAGAAGAGGAAATACCGAGCACGATGCTGTCTTCCGCCTCGGCGCCGTCATTGTCATAGTTGCTGCCGGCTCCCGTTTTTGTAGACTTGGCGCTGTAATAATGCACTTTCGCCGCACCGGCAGCTGCCTGTACCTTTTTCAGCTGTGCCACATTGACGGCATCAGTATCCTGCGTGCCGGCTGCTACGTTTGTAATCTGGCGGGTGACTGCCGCACTGGTCGGAGTTGCCGCTTTACCGATAGAAACAGCAGCGGCCGTCGCTTTCCATGTTGCTGACGTATCCGTAGAAGCCGTATCGGTCGACGGATCGTAACCGGCAACTCCCTTATCAACAGAGGCGACGGAATCCGCGCCGATCGCTACACCGCCGTCTTTTTCCACATCCGTATTGTAGCCGAGCATCACCGCATTGCTTATATTCGCCGTATGCGATTTAATCGGTACATTTTCCGTCACCTTATATTTCTTTTCACGAATAACATTGCCCGAAGCATCTTTCCTCGTATACGTTTTCGTTACAGTCTTCTTTTCCGTCGCCATGGATCCAAGGATTACATTGTTTTTACCGCCGTCCTTGTGGTGATAATCCCCAATCACTACATCGGCCGTACTGCCGGACATATTATTCCCGGTCCCCATCATAGACATACGTTCCACATTCCTGCCTGTATTTCCATATCCGTTGATCGTATTATTGATGCTGGGTGTATTTGCTGTACCTGTAAGGATATTTCCGGAGCCAATGATCTGGGAATGGACGGCATAATCTGAAGTATTTCCGTTCCCCATGGTGACCACAGAGCCGCCTCCAGTCGACATGGCCAGCCCCATCGCTTTCCTGAGCTCATCATGACCCGACTGTCCGGTTCCGCCGGCATATCCCTGTCCCTCAAATGATATGATATCACCCCAATATTCGTTCATACTGTTTCCATTTTCATCGGTCGGCGCCGTCCCGAAAGAATGCGTAACGCTATTGCCCGCGCCGAAAACGAGTGCCCCATTGGCGCCTTCTGTTTTGTTCAGGGTACCGACGACGGTGTTTGCCATCCCATCATTCTGGTCCGCCTTATTTGACGCTACGGTATTAAGACCGCCATAGACAGAAGCCAAATAGCCGTCATAGCCGGAATCACCTGCTTCCACAATGGATTTGATCCCTGTCACGGTCTCCTGCCAGCCATAAGCTTTTGCGCCATGCCCAAGAGCCACATTCATTCCGCCGCCGTCTCTGGTTCCGCTCTGGGCATGATACCCGACAACGACACTGGCATGTTTCTGCCGGATATCGGAATCGGCCTTTTCTTCCGGTGTCATGGAACCGATAACAACAGATTCTCTAATCGCCCCAACTTTCTGGTTATCCCCGATCACGATACCCGCGCCGGGATTGACCATTTCATTATTATTCCCGATGACGGTCAGGCTCTCATACCCTTTCATATAGGTACTGTTGCCTTCAATTTTATTTCCCTTGCCGATGACAAGGTCGGACACATTCTTCGTCCTTTCTTCCTGCTTCCCGGAAACCGTACCGGCATTTCTATCGGTAATCTTATTGCTGTCCCCGATAACGGTCTGGCTCTTGCTGTTTTCAACGGTATTCTGAGAGCCGCTGATTGTAACATTCATTCCTTGTGAAACGGTATTTCCGTCGCCGGTAACAAAGACATGGCTTCCCCATTTACCGATGTACTTACCCAGAGGCTTGCCATCCGCCATCGCCTGCGCCAATTTCTGCTGCTCCGAAGCGGAGAGTTGTCCGAACTGATAAGAATCGGACACATGGTTAAACGCGCCGGTCACGAAAGCGCCATTGGACTCCTGTATCGTATTGTTGCTTCCGAGTATACCGTCATTAGAGCCGGCATGGTCTTTCGTGCCGCCTTTATCAACATTTTCCGTACCGATGATAATGCTGCTGTTTCCTTTGGAAGCCCCCCGTTTTGATGCATCAGGAATCAGGCCGGATGATTCGCCGATAACGATACTTCCGGAACCGTTGGACTGGGCATTAAAACCCATGGCAACCGCACTATTTGCCGTCGCCTCTGCATTTGCTCCAATCGCAATGGCTCCGGTCTCTTTTGCCCCATCGTTGTTATAATTGACTGATGATGCGTTTCCACCTTTCACGGATACGAAATGAATACTGCCCGTACCTCCGGCAATAGCTTTCAGCTGCGCCACATTGACTGCATCGGTGTCATTCGTGCCGGCTGCCACACCGGTAATCTGCCTTGTAGCAGTACTGCCATTACCAACAGATACCGCTGCATGCGTCGCTTTCCATGCGGCCGATGTATTTGTAGAAGCTAATTTGGTAGACGGATCATATCCCGCAATATCCTTGTCAACAGAGGCAACGGAATCCGCACCGAGCGCTACGCCGCCGTCTTTTTCCGCATTGGCTTCCGAGCCGAGTATGACCGCCTTGCTGGCGGTTGTAGTAATACCGCCGGCAGAAGAACCCATCACAATCGTATCTTTTGCATTGGAAATCGTGCGGTTCGTACCGATGACAGTTACACCGCTTACATTGGTACCTGTATTTCTATAACCGTTCAGTAAATTGTAAGCAGCCTTTTCCGCTGCGGTTCCTTCCAGAGTATTTCCCACCCCGACCAGCTGGGAGCGGTATGCGTAGTCTGCTTTATTTCCTCCGCCGATGGCAAGGACAGCGCCGCCGGAATCATTTCTCCGTATATCCTCCCTGAGTTTTTCTGCCAATTCCTTGGGACTGTTGATCCCCAAAAACGACATGGGATTTGCTATATTGTCCACTGAATTGGTCACTTCATTGCCCGCGCCGAAAACCAAGGTACCGTTTGCGTTGTGGGTCCGATTGGCAGTCCCTACGACCGCATTGGCGATTCCCGATACACTGCTGCCTGACGTTTTTGATTCAATGCTGTTAAAGGATCCGTTGATGACCGCCCCGAAATTCTGAGCGGCAGATCCCTGGTTCGTATTTCCGTCATACGCATTCGTCATGATGGAGTAGGCGCCGGTCGTCGTCGCAAACGCACCGGCAGAATAACTGTTCAGCCCGACGGTGGTCGCGCCTACCAAGACGGACAGTTTGCGCTTTTCATCATCCGTATTGGAATTTACCGTGGTATCTCCCAAGGCGCCGACATACTTATGGTCGCCGATCATCAGACTGCCGCTGCGGGCATAAGTATTCTGCCCAATGGCAATCCCTGCCGGCAGTAAATGGTCTGTACGGGAAGGATCCGTCGAATGCATCCCGAAACGGAATATTTTGTCCTGCGTTCCCCACATGTTTTCTACAAAAGCATTCTTACCGATGGCAATACTGCCTTCCTGCATAACATAATCATCAATCTGGGCGTGATCGCCTATCGCAATAGCACCGTTTTTCGTACTGTTATTTCTTAGATCAGTACCATTTCCGATTTTAATATTCTGATTCCCCGCCTCTACAAACGTATTGACCCCGTCAAGCGCCGCGGATACAGGGCTTACAGAAATCCCAGTCAATAAAAAAGCCGCCAAAACTGCTGCCAGCGTGTTTTTAGAGACTCTCACCCTCCCGCTTTTTCTCGCTGTGCCCGCAATTTCTGAAACGACGACATAACTGTTCTTCACTCGACTCCAAATGACTTTGTAGATGTGATTCATGTTTTCCTCCCATAAAAAAACAATTTAATTTAGAAACGCAATAAAAAGAAGCAACATCCCCATGCTGCCGATACTGCCTTCACACCACCTTTCCCCATGACACTTCATTTGCCTGAAAAGCCGGGTACAGAATCCGTAAACAGGAAAATTCCTGCCGGGTTTCTCCCGCTCTTCTTTCAACACTTATTTTATTAAACAACCTCTGTTCTCATTATAACAAAAGATTTATCTTATTTCTATATAATATATACTGTTTTACGAATACCTTTATTCACACCGCTTTCTCATCCACGGCCTCAATGTCTCCCGCTGTCATTCAGCACTTTTAGCTGACAGCTCGCAGCTAACGGCTTACAGCTCACAGCTCACAGCTGATAGCTTTTATCTTCTTACCGCTTTTCCTCATTACGGTAATAGATCCTTCGCTGCCGCTCAGGATGACGTCTTACGGCTTTCCTCACCATGGATACAGATCCTTTACATTCGCTTAGGATAACGATTAACGTTTCCCTCACTACAACAGCAGATCCTTTGCTGTTGTTTCGTATGACACCTAACGGAAATCATATGCTTCGGCTTTTAACTCACAGCTCACAGCTTGCAGCTGACAGCTCACAGCTGATAGCTTTTATCTTCTTACCGCTTTCCTCACCACGGCAGCAAACTCCTTACGATCGCTCCAGGTAACGAGGGACGGACAACGCTTATCCTCCAGTTTCCGGATTACATCCTATCCCCCGCCCACATAAAAATACGGTACCCATCATACCTGACGGATACCGTACTTTCTGTTTCTTATACTATTCCCTTGTCTTTGCTTTCCGGGTTACGCTTCCGGTGAAATATGGGAACCGTACACATCACGGTAGTCACCCTTTTCTTTATTGCTTTCATTATTGACACGGACGCGTTCTACCTTATGCCGGTCATTATCCTTGCCGGAAATACGGTCGACACGGGTGCGGTCCAGATCCTTTATCCGATTGATTTCGGGATCGAATTCACCGATGGCTTTTGCCATATCGCTGTCAATGGGTGCGCCGTTCTGCAGTGCGCGGTAAATAATGGCCGCAAATTCATAGCGGGTCATAGAACGATCCCCTTTGAATTCACCATCCGGATAGCCTTCCAAAAGACCTCTGTCTGCCAATGATTTTACATAAGAATATGCCCAGTGGTCTTTCGGCACATCGGGGAAATTAACATCCTTCATTACCGATGTTCCCGACTGCATGGCTCCGCGCATAGCTTTAATCTCAGCACTCTGCGCCTTGACAATCGCTTTCAGGTCTTCTACTTCCTTGGCCAAAGCTACCCGTGAGGTAGATACATGGTTGCCCTGTCCCAGCTTCACGCTGACTCCGGCATTCACCATGTTTTCACCAGCACCGAAGGAACCGCCCACGCTGAACATGGTATCTTCATTAGGGCGGTAGAATGCGCCTACCGATACGGCATGAGCGTCTTTGTAGTTGCCGTAGCCGGCTGCGAAATCCCACTTATCATCCGGGTCGAAATCAAGGGGATGAAGGGCTGCCAATGCTGCAGCGCCCGCTCCTACACGGTTCACACGGGTTCCCAGTTCGCCTACTTTATTGGTTACATTTTTGATATCCTGCGAAGACGCAATGCCGGAAACGGAATAAGTGCTGCCGTCATTACGGGTGAAGTTCAACGTATCCCCGCTGAGTGAAGCAGATGATGTATAGCTGTCCTGCAATCCGGTAACGGTTGCTGTCGTTCCATCACTGTTTGTCAGCGTAGCAGTGCCTGTACCGTTCGCAGCATAGGTAGCCGTGCCGCCGGTTACTACCGTATCCTTGGCATTGATCGTGTATATAGCATGTCCATCCCCAGGATCTGCCGTCTTATTCACCGACGTAATATTCGTCCCGGCCCTTACTTCTGTGGAAGCAGCCGCTACGATGGATGTTTTTGCTTTCCTCAGCTGCGCTACATTGACAGCATCAGTATCATTTGTGCCGGCTGCAACTCCGGTAATCTGGCGGGTGATACCTTTGGACGTATCGCCTACGGAAACAGCTGCTTGCGTAGATTTCCATACCGAAGATGTATCCGTGGAATTCGTACCTGTTCCGGGATCATAGCCCGCAGCGCCTTTATCCACGGACGCCACAGAACCTGCACCAAGCGCTACACCGCCTTCTTTGGTCACGTTGGCTTCACTGCCGATGGCTACAGCATTCTTGACACTGGTACTGGTACCGTTTTGAGACGAACCGATGACAACGCTGCCGTCGGCACCTGTCAGTGTTCTCTTATCCCCAAAGACAACAGCGCCATTTGTATTAGTTACATTATTGTCAGAACCGATGACGGAAACATTCTTGACATTAGTAGCAGTATTATTATAACCGGTGATCGAGTTGTAGGTACTCGGACTGCCGCTGGTACCGGTCACGGTATTGTTAACGCCAATAATGGATGTTTTCTGGGTATAATCCGCTTTGTTGCCACCGCCAATAGCTAAAGTGGCACCGCCGCTCTTGGAAGCCCGGACAGATGCTCTTAATTTATCTGCAAAGGCCTTTGCTGAAGAACCACCATCCTCAGGTGTATCATATAAGGGAGTATATGAGTTGGTAATTTCATTGCCGGCACCATAAATAAGAGAGCCATTGGAATTAGCTGTGCGGTTGGCAACACCGCTGACCGTATTAGCTATACCTGAATAATAACTTCCTGTTTTCGATTCAATGCTATTCAAAGAACCTGTAATGGTGGCTCCTAAATTCTTTACCGGATTTGCCAGTCGTCCACCATTGTAATCACTGGAGATGATATTATAGACGCCGGTACTTGTCGTAAAAGCGCCATTGCTGAAACTGTTGGCACCGATGGTGGTGGCATAGACATTCAACGCGTCTGTCCGCGTAGAAGCGCTGTCTACCGTGGTATCTCCCAGTGCGCCTTTGTAATTATGTGAACCGATCATCGTACTGCCGGTACGGGCAAATGTATTATCGCCGATAGCAACACTTCCAACAACCTTCGTCGGATCAGCCGGGATTCGTGACGAAGAGAACCAACCTCCGCTAAATGTTGTCTGTCCAAAGGCAAAGCTGGCTTCTCCGCCGCCAGCCATATTTTCTATGTGTGCGTTTTTGCCGATGGCAATGCTGCCGCCCTGGCTGGCATAGTTATTGATATTAGCACCGTTGCCTACCGCAACATCCCCGGTTGCCGCACTTGCACCATTGGAATAGACAATTGAAGCCCCTTTGCCAATGGCCACATTTTCTGCTTTCGGCGCGTCACTGCCCGTACCATACGCCACGCCGCTGCCGGAACCTGTCGTTGTATCCGCCGCATTCGCCGTGTATCCACCCATGAGGACTCCCATCCCCACAGCTGCTGCCAGAGCGGCTTTCACTGCTTTTCCCGAAGCGCTTTTCGTGTGGCTCTTTGCCACTTCAGAAGTGACGACATAGGCATGTTTTGCCTTACTCCATACGACCTTGTAAATTTTGTTCATACTTTCCTCCCAATTTAAAGAAAATAAAAAATATAAAAGAGCTATCATGTTTTACCCTTCGCGCTCCGTCTCACCTCTCCCTGTCACACAACCGGTTTCAGATTTTAACAGACAAATTCCGCAGGTTACACAAAACTGCTTTTCTAATAATTAAATATTATAGCAGAGAATTTATCTTATTTCCACTTTTTTAAAAACTATCATGAATAATTAAGAAACAAGGTTAGTTGTAAAATGAAATCAGACACTAAACCGCAACAGCAAATCGGGCAGTTACACAGGAAAACATTTCATTCCGTATTCTTCATCCCGCTCCCGCAAGTGAGTATCCCCAGAGCTACAGCATCGATGATGATCACAATTTCATGCGTCTCTTAGCTCCTTTGAAATCGGCGCCTTCCTAAACCCGCAAGGGCAAGACGTTTCATTTATTTTCAAAATCGTTCACCTGCTTTCTTTATAGACAATAGAAAATCATGCCTCCTGAATTCTATCGCATATTCATGGAGGCATGATTTCATATTACATGGAAATTATTTTACAGGATTATCTATTGTGAATAACACGTACACGTTCGATTGTCGGTTGTCCTGCTTTGTTCTGCGCAATCGTGTCCACGCGGAACCGTTCCAATTCAGGTTCAAATTCCTTGAGCATTCTAGCAGGTACTTCGAATCCTCTCTGCATCGCGCGGTATACAATAGCACCGAATTCATAACGTGTCATCATACGGTCGCCGCCAAAGTTTCCGTCAGGATACCCTTCAAGGATACCATTCCCCGCAAGGGTGGCGATATATTCGTAAGCCCAGTGGTTCTCCGGTACATCAGGGAAGAGCTTGATCTTCATCGGATCCAACGCCTGTCCCTGAACGACCTGGCCAAGCGCGCCGCGCAGCTGTTCCACTTCCTTACGGAGATCTTTGATTTCTTTCGCCATTGCCACTTTTGATGTGGATACATTGTTGCCCTGTCCCAGTTTCAAGCTGACGCCGGCATTCACCATATTCTCTCCGCCGCCAAAGGAACCTCCCACACTAAACATGGTATCCTCATTCGGACGGTAGAATACGCCGATAGCCCCCGCATTGGCATTTCTGTAATGTCCATAACCGGCTGCCACATCCCATTTATCATCGGGGTCGAAGTCCAGCGGATGGAGGGATGCCAAGGCGGCTGCCCCAGCGCCAACTTTGTTCACACGGTCCCCCAGCTTGCTGATGCTCTGGTTTGTCTGGAACAGCTGGGAACCGTTCACCGCGTCTTTGCTGGTCGGGCTAATATCGCCGGGCGCCACATTGGTGATCTTCTTATCTCCCGCATCTACACCGTTTTTGGTGATGGAAGGCCCGTTATTGATAGTCAGTCCGTTATCATTAATCGTGGTATCTCCCGTCTTGACGGTCGTGGCATTGACAGTCTTGGCATTCACTGTATCGGAATTTACCGTAGTGATATTTCCTGTCTCGGCAGTAACTGTCTTTGTCATCACAGTTTCCAAACCTTTCAGGTCTTTGGCCATGCGGACTTTCAGGTTGTTATTGCCGTCGGATACGACGCCGAGGTTGTCTTCTGTGGTCAGTTTGTTGGTGTCTGTAATCCCTCCGACTACGTTCACCTGTTCGTTCAGTTT
>ENA-OPAW01001585-OPAW01001585.1-human-gut-metagenome-genome-assembly--contig:-NODE-1585-length-10961-cov-2.314873_pt1 | contig 10961 bp, 8 predicted proteins | sample MGYA00241060_ERZ501436 | MGnify/ENA primary metagenome ERZ501436 (study PRJEB25962, sample SAMEA2042619) | human gut metagenome | biome: human gut; feature: human-associated habitat; material: faeces... | reverse complement strand
TGAAATATCCCGCAAAGTGGGGCGTGCAGATTGTGGGAATGATTTTCCAGACACGCTCTAATACAATAACAGGAAAGGATACAAATCATATGAGCCAGTCATCATTTGGAAATAAATTTAAGGTAACCACCTGGGGGGAATCCCACGGAAAAGCTCTCGGAGCTGTGATAGACGGATGCCCGGCAGGCCTTCCTCTCTGTGAAGAGGACATTCAGAAATTCCTCGACAGAAGAAAACCCGGACAGAGCAGATACACCACCGCCCGTAAAGAGGGAGATCTGGTAGAAATCCTCTCAGGTGTCTTTGAGGGCAAAACCACCGGAACTCCAATTTCTCTGATGGTAAGAAATACAGATCAGCGCTCCAGAGACTACGGAAATATCGCATATTCCTATCGTCCCGGACATGCAGACTATACTTTTGACCAAAAATACGGATTCCGCGACTACAGAGGCGGTGGACGTTCTTCAGGGCGGGAAACCATCGGAAGAGTTGCAGCAGGTGCTATTGCTTCTAAAATATTAGAAGAACTTGGCATTTCAATCTGCACCTATACCAAATCTATCGGACCTGTTGAAATCGCTTCTTTTAATAAAGAAGAAATCCATCAGAATGCATTTTATATGCCGGACGCACAGGCAGCAGTGAAGGCCGGTGAATATCTGGAAGAATGTATGAAGAATCAGGACAGTGCAGGCGGCGTGATCGAATGTCGTATTACCGGAACACCTGCCGGACTTGGCGAGCCAGTCTTTGACAAGCTCAGTGCTCTTCTTGCCCACGCCCTGATGTCCATCGGTGCAGTCAAGGCTGTTGAAATCGGTGACGGCATTGCAGTGACTTCCTCAAACGGTTCCACTGACAATGATGGATTCACAGTCAAAGACGGTGAAATCATCAAAACCTCCAACCACGCAGGCGGAATCATGGGAGGAATCAGTGACGGCAGTGAAATCATACTTCGTGCCCATATCAAACCAACCCCATCCATCAGCCAGCCGCAGCAGACCGTAACCAAAGATAAAGAACCTCTTTCTCTGGAAATCCATGGCCGACATGATCCGGTCATTGTCCCAAGAGCAGTGGTTGTGGTAGAATCTATGGCAGCAATCACACTGGCGGATGTGCTCTTTGTCAATATGAGTTCCCAGATGGATAAGGTTCGGGATTTTTATCGGAAATAATTCCAATTAATCCACGCAAAAATACCTTCACTTGAATTCTGAGCTGATCTCAGTTTCAAATGAAGGTATTTTATTATCTGCCTATATTGCTGATTCTATGTAACGAATCTGTTATTCTTCCGGAACCGGCCAGATTCTGATACAGTTTGGCTCTGTAATCTTAATCGGCTTGCCGTTCATCACAATAATATTCTTCTCATAATCCACTGTAAAAGTAGTCAGTGTATTACTTGCATGATTAGCCAGCACCAGATGCTTATCATCCGGTAAAAGTACCAGATCTTTCGGATATTCACCACTGATCGGAAGTGTAAACTTCCTTGTCAGCATACCAGTCTCCTCATCACGCTCAAACATAGAAACTGTATCCTCACCTGCTGTTGTACAGAAAAGATGCTTGCCATCATTTGCAAGAGAAAGACCGGACGCTGCATTATGTGTATCATGAACATCCTTCTTCGCACTTGTCTCAATCGTCTGGATCAGTTCAAACGCCGGAACCTTACCGCTTCCATCATATTTGTAAGCCCTGATCTCATTACTGAGTTCAAAGAGAATATAAGCAAACTTACCATCATCGCTAAAACGAATGATACGCGGGCCGCTCTCTCTCGGACATCTCAGGATGTCTACCAGTTCCAGCTTATTGCGCAATTTGTTGACACGGTAAATCTTCACCTGATCAATTCCGTTATCTACTGCACAGAGATATTTATTATCCGGAGTCGGACGAACACAGTTCACATGGGGACGGAAGTTACGCTCTGCAACACTTCCGAGTCCTGTATGGAATACGCCATCCATCAGGCTTCCAAGTCTGCCGTCCTTATGAGTATGTACAACAGTCACCTTACCGTCATGATATCCGGCAACATAAAGATACTTACCGTCAACATCTGTAGAAAGGAAACAGCCTCTCATTCCATCAATATTTACACTGTTGATACGTGACAGATCACCATTTTTATCACGTTTAAATACTGCAACACCCTCATCCTCGATAGAATAAAGATACTTACCATTCTTTGAAACAGCCATGTGGGATGCATTACTTACTTCAACACTGCTGCGTTCTGTAAGAGTGCCATTCTCAACATCAACATCATAAACATGGATTCCCTGTCTGGAAGAGCCATGTGTATAAGAGCCCACATAAGCTACATATTTCTTTTCACTCATAATGCTTTTTTCCTCCTGCTGTCCTGAAGTTTATTTATCATCGCTCACTCTGTTCCCGTCTGCTGTCAGCGAGCAATAATATTTTCGTCCCGATATTGCCGGACGATGTCATACGATAAGGTGATTATAGCACATTTCCCTAATCAGAACAAGATTACGGAACTCAGTTTTATGTATTTTTTCCAGTTCATGGGTTACTGTCGTTACTGTTCACATACAAGCCAAAATTCTATTGCCGCAGGCAATCTGGAATGAATTTTGGCTAAGTTCTATACCGGATAAGCGCTCTGCTGTTTATTTGGTAAAATAATTTCTGACAGCTTCCAGTGTCTGGTCTATGATCTCATCTGTATGGGCAACAGATAAAAACATTGCCTCAAACTGTGACGGAGCCATATGGATTCCCTGCGCAAGCATTCCCTTGAAATATTCAGAGAAAGCTTTTGTATCTGAAGATTTGGCTGATGTATAATCCACAACCTCCTGCTCTGTAAAGAACAGGCTTCCCAGGGAAGATACGTGATTGATATGGTAAGGCAGATTTTTCTCTGCCAGGATTTTCTTCATACCGCCATAGAGACGTTTTCCTTTTTCCTCCAGATCTTTATAGATTTCCTGGTGTTCATAGAGATATTTTAACTGTGTCAGTCCTGCTGCCATTGCAATAGGATTTCCGCTTAAGGTACCGGCCTGGTAAACCTTTCCCACAGGGGAAACCAGTTCCATAATCTCTCTGCGTCCGCCGTATGCGCCTACCGGCATACCTGCACCGATGATCTTACCATAGGTAACCAGATCAGGGGTCACGCCAAAATATTCTGCAGCACCGCCAAAAGCCAGACGGAAACCAGTGATAACCTCGTCAAAGATCAGAAGGGCGCCGTACTCATCGCAGAGCTTTCTCAGACCTTCCAGGAATCCCTTTTTTGGAGGAACCACACCCATATTGGCGCCTACAGCTTCCACGATAACAGCAGCAGTCTGTCCGTCAGCCTGCTCCATCAGTGCACGTACACTGTCCAGATCATTATAAACGGCAGTCATAGTATCCTCTGTGCATCCCTTAGGCACACCTGCACTGTCCGGAACACCGCTTGTCATCACACCGGAGCCTGCACTTACCAGCATGGCATCACTGTGTCCATGATAGCATCCTGCAAATTTAATGACCTTATTCTTTCCTGTAAATCCTCTGGCAACACGGACTGCACTCATAACAGCCTCTGTACCGGAATTTACCATACGCACCATATCCACATGTGGAATATGGTCACAGATAAACTCAGCCATCTCCACTTCAATTGCAGTTGCGCATCCGAAGCTGAGGCCCTTTTCACACGCCTTCAGCACACTTTCTTTTACTTCCGGAAAATTATGGCCCAGGATCATCGGTCCCCAGGAATCGATATAATCCACATATTCTTTTCCATCAACATCATAAATATGGCATCCGTCTGCACGGTCGATAAATCTCGGTGCAATACCGATAGCACCGTATGCACGTACAGGACTGTTTACTCCTCCCGGAATTACCTTTACCGCTCTGTCAAATAATTCTTCTGATAAACCCATCAGCCGATTCTCCCTTCATCCATGCATTTTGCAAGTTCTTTTGCATAATAAGTAAGATAGATCTGGGCACCTGCACGGTATGCACTGACTGCCATCTCACACATAATACGTTCTTCATCGATCCATCCCATCTTTGCAGCTGCTTTCACCATTGCATATTCACCGCTTACACTGTATGTTGCAACCGGCACATTTACAGCCTTTGATACCTCAGAGACCATATCCAGATAGGACATGGCAGGCTTCACCATAATAATATCAGCGCCTTCTTCAATATCCATAAGAGCTTCTTTCATTCCCTCTCTTCTGTTGTGGAAATCCATCTGGTAGCTCTTTCTGTCACCAAAAGACGGTGCAGAACCTGCTGCATCACGGAATGGTCCGTAGAAAGCAGATGCATATTTTACTGCATAGGACATGATCGGTGCTCCATAATGTCCGTTCGCATCAAGAGCCTCACGGATAGCACGTACACGTCCGTCCATCATATCAGAGGGAGCTACCATATCCGCGCCTGCCTCTACATAGGAAACAGCTGTTTTAGCCAGTAATTCCAGTGTTGCATCATTATTTACATCATGACCGCAGAGCACTCCGCAATGTCCGTGTGAAGTGTACTCACACATACATACATCTGTGATATAGTACATGTCCGGGAACTGTTTCTTTGCTTCTCTCAGGGCTTTCTGTACGATTCCGTTGGGGTCGTACGCACCGCTTCCCACCTCATCCTTATGATCCGGGATACCGAACAGCATAATGCTGTTTACTCCTGCATTCTGCAGACGTTCCAGTTCAAAAGGAAGACGGTCTACACTGTAGCGGAACTGTCCTTCCATAGAAGGGATCTCTTCTTCGATTCCTGTTCCCTCTTTTACAAATAAGGGATAGATAAGGGAAGACTTGTCCATTCTTGTCTCTCTTACCATTTTTCTTAAATTTTCACTGCCTCTTAATCTTCTTGGTCTCTGAATTAAATCCATGTCTTTTTGCTCCTTTTATTAACAATTCTCATAACTGTTCCATTTTTTGCAGAATAGTTATCAGTTTTCCTGTTTCATCTCTTCCACAAGCTCTATGAGACTTTCGATGGTAGCCTTCTTTGCCATCCGGGTCTGCATACCATAAGCATCTGCTGCAGCTTTGGTCTGTTTTCCGATACAGGCAGCTTTTACCTTCGTATAGTCCAGTCCCTTTGTTCCTTCCACAAAGCCCTTTACAGTGGATGCACTGGTAAATACTACACAGTCCACACTTCCTGTCTCCAGCTCTTTCTTCTCATCGATCAGCCTGCTCTTTTCATAACAGGTTGTGTAAGTAGCAATGTCATCTACCTTCGCACCTGTCTGCTCCAGCAGTTCTGTCAGCTTTTTATTTCCGGCTTCAGCTCTTGGGATCAGGATTTTTTCATTTCCCTGAAGTTGTTTTGCAAGTTCTGCTCCAAGAGTATCTCCGTCATACACACTTGGCACAAAATCAGCCAGCAGGTGATGCTCTTTCAGCTTTTTCTTCGTTCCTTCACCGATCACTGCGATCTTCGCCTGTCCCAGGCTGCGCACATCCATCTCTTTTCTGTCCATCTCGTCAAAAAAGATCTCCACACCTGCAGGGCTTGTAAAAATGATCCACTGATAAGTATCCAGTTTCTCAAATGCCTCATACAGTCTGCCATTATCCTCAACAGGTACTGTACAGATAGACGGCAGCTCCAGAACCTCGGCACCTTTCTGACGGAGAAGATCTGCTGTCTTTGAAATATGCTGTCTTGGTCTTGTGACCAGAACCTTCCAGCCTGCCAGAGGAAGCTTCTCATACCAGGCAAATTTGTCAGCCAGGGAGCAGACCTTACCCACAACAATAATGGCAGGTGTCTCTATCCCCTGTCTGTCCACCTCTTCCTTGAGGGTACCTACAGTAGCAACCACCCGCTTCTGTCCTGCTGTTGTTCCTTTCTGAAGAACTGCTGCCGGCATATCCGGGTCCATGCCTCCTGCAAGAAGCCCTTTACAGATGTCCTCCAGTGCTGCAATTCCCATTAGAAACACCAGTGTTCCCTTTGTCTGAGTCAGTGCTTTAAAATCTATATCATACTCCTGCCCTGCGCGTTTATGTCCTGTAATAATATGTAAGGACGAACAGAAATCCCTGTGTGTCACAGGAATCCCATTATAAGCAGGAACAGAGATGGGAGATGTCACTCCGGGCACGATCTCATAAGGGATTCCATTCTCAGAAAGAAGTTCCAGTTCCTCCCCGCCTCTTCCAAAGAGAAAGGGATCTCCACCTTTAAGCCTTACCACTTTATTTCCTTTTTCAGCTTCTTCCAGAAGAACCTTATTAATATCCTCCTGCACCATTGTATGGTGATTTGCTCTTTTACCTACATTAATCAGCCTGGCATACTCCGGGATCTTTGCCAGAACCCCTTCGCCTACCAGACTGTCATATACTACCACATCTGCCTGCTGCAGAACCGCTGCGCCCTTTAATGTAAAAAGCCCGATATCACCCGGTCCCGCACCAACCAGCCAAACCTTGCCAGCTGCCATGTTTCTTCTCCTTTTTGCATCACAAGAATTTTCTTTTTATAAATTTTTTTATCTTCCCTCACAGTCAGATTTCAATTGCTTTGCAAGTGCTGTTCCAAGCTTCTCTCCATCCTCTGCTGCACCTCTGATCTGACCTGTAAGCCACTTTCCTGTAGCTTCACTGTAATATAAACCGCGGATAAAGATCTCATCTCCGTCCACCTCTGCAAATGCAGCTACAGGCGAAGAACATCCTCCGTCCAGATATTTTACATATGCGCGCTCTGCAGTTCCTGCAAGCCAGGCATCCCTGTCACAGTATCCGTCCAGATACCCATAATCCTCACCTTTGCGCCCCTGCACAGCCAGGATCCCCTGACCTCCGGCCGGGACAAAACTCTCGCATTCCAAAAACTGGAAATTGTAGCGCGGATCCTCCAGCAGTCAGACCTGCCGCTGCCAGGATCAGCCCGGAATACTCTCCTTCATCCAGCTTGCGAAGCCTTGTCTGCAGATTTCCACGGATACTCTTTACCTCCATCTCAGGATACAGCTTCTTTAACTGAAGAGTTCTCCTTAAGCTGGAACATCCCAGAGGTTTATCCGGATCCAGCTCCGCCACTCCCTCAGGAAGCACCAGTACATCTCTTGGATCCTCACGCTTTGAAAAGGCCAGAAGCGGAAGCTCTTTTGGAACCTCCATAGGCATATCCTTAAGACTGTGTACAGACAGATTGCTTTTACCATCCAGCAATGCCCTGTCCAGTTCTTTTACAAACAGTCCTTTTCCGCCCACCTTATCCAGGGTACGATCCAGAATAATATCTCCTGTCGTTTTCATAGTCAGGATATTTACTGTTATTTCAGAGCCGGCATTTTCTTCACGGTTTTTCTGTTCTATGTAGCTTTTTACCATCTCACTCTGGAGAACTGCCAGCTTACTCTCTCTACTTCCAATGATCACCTCAGTCATCATTTTCCTCCTCATTATCATCTTTCTGCGCAACTCTCTCCAGGGCATTCTGAATCTCTTCTCTTATCCTGCGCGCTTTTTTGTGGTCCAGACCACTGGCTGTGATTCCCACCACCAGTCCCTCTTCCATATAAATTCCCGGGAAATAAAAATCGCACTGCTCCCTGTCACTGGCTACATTAACATAAACGCCTTCCTGCCTGCAGATCCTGTGGATCTCATCATTTAACTTTCTGTCATTGGTAGCTGCGATCACCATATATGCCATCGCAAAGTCTGTACGCTTCACCGGACGTGTGATCAGCTCTACATAGCCGGCTTTGCCAAGCTCCATCATCTCCATGGTGACCTTCGGAGCAATGACTCTGATATTTCTGGTGAATGATAAAAGGGTTTTCACTCGACGGGTTGCAATGTTTCCGCCGCCTACAACCACGATATTCTTATCTGATAAGTCTATAAACATTGGAAAATACGGCTTATTCTTCATATATTTTCTCCAGTCCTGCCACACACTCAAGGAAAATCTCCTGATTCAGACTGTCACGCAGACCAAAGATCAGTTTATTTACTACTTTTCCTGCTGCCGTATCCACTGCATGGACCAGATTCTGCCTGTCATCCTCTTCCATAGGTGTTTTCTTTAATATCTTTGCAATCCTTAAATTCAGGTCATTGACTGCCTCATCTTTAATATCCTGAATTCTTGGGATCAGGTCTCTTCCATCCAGCCATTGGAAAAATTCATCCATCTGCTCTCTTACGATCGCGCCTGCTGCCTCCAGATTTTCCTGAAGTTCTGCAGGAACTTCCTCTATACGGAAGCTGTCCATGTCATAAAGTGTGACCCCCTGGAGCTTTCCAACAGATGGCTCTATATCTCTGGGAACTGCCAGATCGATCAGAATCAGGTCATCCTTTGTCCTGATTCCCTGGAATAATTCTTCTCTCAATGTGAAATTCGGGCTTGCAGTTGCACTCACTACAAGGTCACACTGCGGCACATACTCCATTCTGTCACCGTAATTAATGCGCTTACAGCCCAGCGGAATATTCACAACTCCGCTTCTGTACTGACGGATGGTCACTGTCACATCTGCACCTGCCTCCTGCAAAGCCTGAGCAGCCACCTTACCCATCTCACCGTTACCGATGACCATACAGGTCTTATCCCTGAGAGAATACCCTTTCTCTGCCAGAAATCCGATGGCCTGATGGATCACTGACGGATTTCCATGGGAAAAAGGAACCTCTGTCTTAATCCTCTTTCCTGCTGTGGCAGCCATTCTGAACAGAACCTCCAAAACACCATCTGCCGCAAAATTCTCTCTTGCCAGATTCAGGGCATCCTTCACCTGTGTAAGGATCTGATCCTCCCCTATGATCTGTGATTTCAGGCCACTGGTAAGATAAAAAAGATGCTCAACTGCCTCCTGATCCTTACGCTCTACAAAATATTGTCTGTAAGAATCCTCAGTAATTCCCTTTATCCTGCAGAGGCAGTCATAAAGACAGACATCCACCTCATCATCCACACTTGCCCAGACCTCCAGGCGGTTACAGGTGGACAGGATCACGCATCCATATATTCCATTTTGATTCTTTATTTTTTCCATTGCTTCACCGGCATTTTTCTTTGTAAATGCAAATTTCGCACGAATATCCACCGGTGCCATATTATGGTCAATTCCAATCATGGAAATACTCATAACTTCTAACTCTCCTTCGTATTTCACCATTCCTCATTCATTTCATATCAAATCAAATATCCCACTGGCAACAGGGTATTTGATTTGATATGAAATCGGGACAGCTAAAAAGCACTGTCAGAAATATCATAATCATTTCCTGTTAAGATGTCAATTGCAAATACGGAAAAAGCTCAGCATTAGAGTAAAGGATGTTACTGTTCACATACCACTATCCCGAGACATACAAGCCAAAATTCCATTGCCACAGGCAATCTGGAATAAATTTGGGCTACGTTACTGAGAACGGAGTGAACAGTAACATACTTATTATATTAAAGCCGAAACTTTTTCAAATAATTCGGTCTCAGGAGGTTTTTCATGAAAGCATACGAACGCCTATTATCTTATGTAAAAGTATTCACTCCAAGCAGTGAAGAAACCGGTACTTCCCCATCCACACAGTATCAGTTTGACCTTGCCAGACTGCTGGTTCAGGAATTAAAGGAACTGGGTGTGAAAGATGCCGATGTAGATGAACATTGCTATGTCTATGGACATATTCCGGCAACCAGAGGATATGAATCCCGCCAAAAACTGGGCTTTATCGCTCATATGGATACAGTCTCTGATTTCTGCGATCATCCGGTTACTCCGGTTATCACTCCGAATTATGACGGCAAAGACCTTGCACTTGGAACCAGCGGCAGAGTTCTCTCCCCGAAAATGTTCCCTCATCTCTCCACATTAAAAGGCAGAACTCTCATTACTTCCGATGGAACCACCATCCTCGGTGCAGATGACAAAGCCGGAATTGCCGAGATCATGACAATGATCGAGTCCCTCAATGACAATACTATTCCGCATGGTCCCCTCTGTATTGCATTTACCCCTGACGAAGAAATAGGAATGGGACCAGCCCATTTTAATGTAAAAAAATTCGGAGCGGATTTTGCTTATACACTTGATGGTGATACAGAAGGTGAAATCCAGTATGAAAACTTTAATGCTGCCAAAGCAGTAGTAGAATTTGCCGGTGTAAACGTACACCCAGGTTCTTCTAAGAATACAATGGTCAACGCAGCACTTGTTGCCATGGAGTTCAATTCCATGCTCCCTTCCGCTGACACACCAAGAGATACGGAAGACTATGAAGGATTTTTCCATCTCTATTCCATAAAGGGAGATGTCTCACACGCTACTCTCGAATATATCATTCGTGACCACGATGCAGCTTCTTTTGATGTCCGTAAGAAGAGTATGGAACACATCACTAAAATTTTAAATGAAAAATGGGGAAAGGGAACTGTCTCACTTACCATCACAGAACAGTACCGAAATATGAAAGAAATCATCGACACCTGCATGGAACTGATCGAGCATGCAACTGCAGCATGCAAGGAATGCAATATCTCGCCGCTTATCACCCCGATCCGCGGAGGCACAGACGGTGCCCAGTTAAGCTTTATGGGACTCCCATGCCCGAATCTCGGAACAGGAGGACATGCTTATCATGGACCTTATGAACACATTACTGTTGAAGGAATGGATATTGCTGTAGAGGTAGGATTAAAGATTATCGAATTATTTTATAAATAATTTCGATTACAATATCCCCTTGTTGTTATTTTAACCGCTAAATTAATCTTAAATAATTTTGCGATTAACGTAACAACAAGGGGATTATCTATAAACTCGGAATATTTTTTATATTTTTACATACAAAAAAACCAGCTAACTGTTAGCTGGTTTCTCATTGTATCTTCAAAACTACATACATGCTGACATTTCCTTGAGATTCATTCTTCCTGCGATTCTTGGTCAAGCCCTCACCCGA
>ENA-OPAW01001582-OPAW01001582.1-human-gut-metagenome-genome-assembly--contig:-NODE-1582-length-10963-cov-2.597085_pt1 | contig 10963 bp, 2 predicted proteins | sample MGYA00241060_ERZ501436 | MGnify/ENA primary metagenome ERZ501436 (study PRJEB25962, sample SAMEA2042619) | human gut metagenome | biome: human gut; feature: human-associated habitat; material: faeces... | reverse complement strand
CCGTAGTACCCCCCCACGGGGATGCACCAGAAGCCGAAAACCAGCATCGAAACCAGACCCGCGCCCGTAACCACGATAGCCAGCGAGGTCTTCTCCTCGCGTTTGTACCAGAACGACAGGTTCAGCCAGACGCCCGTCAGCACATTGGCTCCGAGGACCACCGGGAGAATGAAAATCCCCTCGCGGAAGTCGCGGCCCACGATCAGCGCGAAAACGTCGCGGAACAAGGCGATGCCGAGGAAAATCAGCATCGAAGCCATCACGTAGTATTTCAGCGCCGCGGCGTTCATCTGCACGAAATCGGACTTTTTGAAGTTCGAGAGGAAGAACGGCTCGGCGGCAAGGCGGTACATCTGATAAAAGAGCATCATCACCACGGCGATCTTCGTAATGGCGCCGTAGATGCCTACCTGCGCCATGGCTCCTTCGGGCACGAGGTATTTGATCAGCTGCCGGTCGATGAACTCGTTGGCCGTACCCGCCAGTCCGCCGACCAGCAGAGGCAGCGAATAGGCGAAGACCGCGGCCAGCAGCGCCCAGTTGATCTTGGGCACGGTGCGGTCCACAGTGGCGAGAATGACCAGCCACGTCACGACGCTGGCGATCAGGTTGGCGACAAAAACCCAACCTACGCCGAATTCCGTAGCGAAAAGCCCGGCGACGCCGAAAGCGACCGCCAACGCGACGTTCATCACCACGTTCAGCGCCTTGATGCCGACGAACAGCAGCGCCCGTCCCTGCTCGCGCAGCCGCGAGAAGGGGATGCAGGCCCAGACGTCGAAGAGGATGATAAGCCCCACCCAGACCACATATTCGGGATGCGCGGCATAAGCCTCGCCCATCAGCCCCGCGACGCCGTTGCGGAACGAAGCGACAAGCACGAAGAACGCCACGGCGGCGAGCGACGTAACGCCCCATGTCGTGGCGAAAAGCCTGCGTTTGGCGGCCCGCACGTCTCCCCCGGCTTCCTCGGCCTTGGCCGAAAAGCGGAAGTAGCTCGACTCCATGCCCATCGTCAGCAGCGTAAGCGCCAGCGGAATGAGGGCATAGATGTCCGTGACGATGCCATAGGTCTCCTGCCCGAAAATACGGGTATAGTAAGGCGTGAGCAGATAGCTCAGGAACCTCACCACAATGGTGCTGATGCCGTAGACGGCGGTTTGTTTGGCCAATTTTTCGAGCATGGCAGACGATTTGCAGTCGATAAAGATATTGCACGCCGGGCTTTGCGCCCGACAAAGATACAAATTTTAGCCGGAAACCCCGCATAATGGCGTTTCTTTCAGACACCCAAAATAAAAACGGCCCGCCGGCCGGACTAAAGCCCGGACAGCCGGCCCGAAACCCTTTCCGGCAGAGTTCGGACCGAATAGCGTATTTTTAGCCTAAAATGATATAAATAAAATTGTGAATCAATATCTTTTATTCTTGCAGAAAAAATACTTTTTTATGAAATTTGCATGAAATTTCCATAATGAGTGTTGTTCAATCCGAAAATTATTTTCTAATTTTGTCCTGTCGCAAACCGACAGACATACGGAAAGTGTTTTTCACTCTGCCCTTACAAAGAAATCTGACAGTTTCAACGTGAATCGGGGCAATGAACGGCACTCATTTTCTTGTTTAGATAGATTCGGCCAAAACAATTTTGCGCCGCAATTTTCGTATCTATTCAAGTGTGGGGTAAAGCATTCGTTTATTCGATTCAGGGTTTTGTCAGAACCTCTTTGTAGATGAACGAAAACAGCTCCACACTTTCTTTTTGTACAACCCACTACATGTAACACCCGCCTTGTGGAGCTGCGAGGGGGGGGGAATTTGCCGAATATCAGCCGGATACTCATCTCGAATGAAACGGCATATCGAAGAATTGCCCGATGGAACAACTTTGTATACGCAGTTGTCCGAGTCCCGAAACCCGGCACGTATCCGAAAGAATACGGTCCGGGAGCGTTCGTTTGAGGATGATCCGTATACATACATACCGACGAACCTGATCGAAGATACGGCCATGAAATTCAGAATCTTTCTTTTGTTATGCGCATCGCTCTGGGGCTGGAACGTCCGGGGGCAGAGCGTAGCTTTGAAAACAAACGTACTGTCCGATGCTTTCATGAACATAAACCTCGGAGTAGAAACCGGTCTGGCCCCGAAATGGACATTGGACATCACGGGCGATTTCAACGCATGGACGCTGTCGCACGGCCGCCGCTGGAAACACTGGCTCGTGCGCCCCGAAGCGCGGTTATGGTTCTGCGACCGTTTTGCAGGACATTTTATAGGTTTCCACGCGCACGGAGGGCAGTACAATATCGGAGGCGTGAAAAACGGAATCTCGTTCTTGGGTTCCGATCTCTCGAAACTTTCGGACTACCGCTATCAGGGCTGGTTCATAGGCGCCGGCGTCGCCTACGGATACGCTTGGATACTCGGCCGGCACTGGAATCTCGAAGCCGAAATAGGCGTTGGATACGCCTACACGCAATATGACAGCTTCCGATGCGTAGGCTGCGGAAAGAGAGTCGAGAAGGACAAACCGCATCATTACGTGGGGCCGACCAAAGCGGCCGTCAATCTGGTTTACGTATTCTAAATGCTCGCTGCAATGAAACGAACGATTTTTTTCCTGTCGCTGCTGCTGGGAACGAGTCCGCTGCTGCACGCTCAAGAAGTAGACGGGGTCTCGGTCGGGAGCCTGAAGATGGATCGGAACGGCGAATATCTGGTCGTGGAGATGGATGTCGAACTCTCCCGGCTGGAGGTAGAGGCGAACCGCGCCGTACTTCTGACACCCCGGCTCGTGAACGGAGACGATTCGGCCGACCTGTCCGCCATAGGCATCTACGGCCGGCGACGCTACTATTATTATATGAGAAACGGGGCTGTCAAATAAAGAAGGAACTATAGCATAACAGAATTCTTGATGTCCGGCTGAATTGGGATGATATGCATCATTTTCATATCCACTGGCCCAACGGCCTTTACCGTCGTCAATAGCTCCCAACGTATTGATACTCGGTAAATCCCATTCATGTATCAGCAAATTCAGCTTCTTTACATAGTTATAATCGCTTTCATTGTAATCGGCACGTGTATAATTATTGGCCATAACCGGTACGATTCCGGCATCCTCTGCTTGTTTGATGGCTTGCAACATGCCGTCACGATAACTGTTATAGGCCGCTTCGCCACGGTCATGTACACCTTCATTACCTAACGAAAGCCCGTAAATCACATAACTACTGCAATTACTCAATAAATCACGTTCCCATCGATCCAATAAATTAGCAGTTGTATTTCCTCCGATAGAAATATTTGAAGTCTTCCAGTCCAAACCGCGTCCTTCTTCATGACGTTTGGTCAGCAATTGAGTATACATATAAGCATATCCATGCATATCCGGTGTTCCCGATCCGTTAGCAACCGAAGAGCCCATATAGGAAATCTTCAACGCTTCTGTTTCACCGCAACTTACCGCATAAGTATATTTTCTCAGATTGACTTCTACATAAAATTCACCACCATTCATGTTGGTACGGATGTCTTCTAATGACATACCATACGATTCACCTTGTGATTGCTTAACCACCCGATTAGTACCCTTTATACGTTTCAAACATTCTGTTGCGTCCTTATTTATTATAAAATTAAACTTCGGATCACCACCATTCAATGTCAACCGTGCAGCCCATATGCCTTTACCCTGATACTCTAAAGGCAATCCTTTCGTTACATCAGCACCGGTAGAAGTGGAAGTCCCCACAATGTTCAAGGAAGTAATCGGCAAAATCTCATAGGTATTGTCGGTCAGATCAATACTAATGCGTACAGGTCCTGTAATATCCGTTTGAATAGGCTCCCCATTTTCCATCAACGAGCCTTCAGCTTTCCCTTTACCATACACTACTTTTTTATCATTACCCAAGTCACGATAAAAACTGAATGAACCTGTCCCCTTTAAAGAGGTATATATTTCAAAGAGATTGGTGATGGTCCCCTGTAAATCAGTAATCATTTGCATCTCGGCATCTTCTTCTACAGCCGTACCCGTAAAATGAGCACTACCTAACTGACCACTAATATTTATTTCAATTTCATCAGACAGAGTTTTTTCATCATATACAATAGATGCGGTGACTTTCACCTTCCCATTAGTCTTCGGATACACAATTCCCTGATTATCAACGCGAGCTATCGATTCGTCATCTACACTCCATCGAATGGCCGGAAAGATGGCCCCTTCGGGCAAAACACGAGCCTGTATCTGGGAAGTCTGGCCAGACTCCGTAATATCTTGTCCGGTCAGAGTGATCGAAGTAGCTTTTATTACAGGGTCATTCGTACATTCCTCTATCTTCATAGCATTGATATGTGCAAACTTATCAGCATAAAGATCGATATTGAAACGAATACTGCCGTTAGCATCCGGATAAACAACATCCGATACATAAATACGATCGGTTGTATGGTTTATACCGTTCCCTCCACTATTTTTCCCCCCCATTTTATAAGTTCCGGTACTGCTATTCTCTCCAGAGAATGTAAAAAGTCCCATACGATCTGTTTCCGTATCCCTGCAACCAAATACATGGAAACGATAACCGGACTTCGGATTCAAATTATTGAAATCGATAATACCCGGAATATCCGTTCCTCCATTTTCAATAAAAATATAATCTTCTGTAGCTGTCTCAATGGCCAGATCCCCTAAAAGCGCCACATCCGGATTAAGCAAGCCACCATTCAACCGTCCGTTGGAACGGAAGCCTGATCCTAATTTCATCTCGACCCCGGTCGGTACATTGGCAGAATTTACCAACTTCAGCATCGCACCCTTACTAACAGTAAAATTATCTTTCTCAAAAGCGTTATTCCAATAATGATTGTTTACATCGGCTCCGATTGTATGATGTCCGTTCGTTCCGTCACTGCGTCCGAAGTCAATATAAAAATCTTGTTTCACAGCCAACGGATCAACCTCTCCATATTCCTCTATCTTCATTGCATTAATATGAGCAAAGCCACCGGATTTTATTGCTAATTGAAAGTCAACTTCCCCTTTAAAATCCGGAAAAATATAGTCGGTGACATAAATATCACCCGTGTTCTGGTTTTCCCCATTAGTTCCGATTGCTTTGCCCGTCATACGATAAGTGCCATGACTTCCTGTTGAACCGGTAAATGAAAGATATCCTATACGTTCTTCATCTCCAGTCTGCGCACGACTGCCAAACACATAAAATCTATAAGCACGATTCTTGTTCAAGTTTTTAATGCGGAAACTACCATTAGCACCCGCACCCTCAATATAAAAATAATCTTGTGTGGCTGTAGATATTGCCAAATCACCTAATTCTGTCTGGTCCGGTACAAGAAGTCCTCCATTACGAATACCATTGGCCGAAAACTTTTTAGTAATCTCCATAATAAATCCGGTACTCTCATTGGTTCCGCTCACCAGTTCCAATGTTTCTCCATATTCCGTTTCTATGGCATTGTTCCAATAATGCCCGTTTTGATCCGGCCCTTCCGTCACATTTCCATCCAAACCATTGTTTTTACCAAAATCAATATAAACAGATTGTTTCAACACACCATTATTTGTGTTTTTTACTGAATCGGCCGCCCTTGCTGAAAGCAACCAACCGATACAACATAACAATAGAAATACAGTAATTTTCCTCACGTTTTTTGATAATTAAAAATTAAGAATTTACAGGTCCGACAAATTATCGAAATATCTGCCAGACCTGTATAAGTCATTAAAATATTTTCATACAGTCATTAAAATTAATTTCAAGGAATAATCACTTTTTGCGAATAAACTTCTTTATTACATTCTAATGATACGGTATAAATTCCCTTATGAAGATTACTCCCTATATGAAAGTTTCCACTCTGTTTTTTTTTGACTACAATTGATTTTCCCGACATATCAAACAGTGTAACTATGTCAGCCCGATAATCATTTTTCAATTGTACTCTAATTCTTCCCTCATCAGGGGTTAATGTGAAAAAAGAATTATCCTGATTTAATTGTGCAACACCGACTCCACTTGATTTTTCCAGAACAATGCTAACCGTTTGTTCTCCTGTCAAGTTTTGAGGTATTTCAGGAGTATCCATTGCAATGCCATTGAGCTTAAACTCTTTGATCCGGTTCCCTTCGCCTTCCAATTTAACGTTAAGTATCATGTTCCCATAGTTCAATCTGGTAAGTTCCAATGAATTGACTTCTTCAGGTAAAAATGGTTCGAAACGTAATTTTTCGTCCTCAAAACGCATACCTACAAGACCATACCAAACCATACGCAATAATCCGGTTGCCGACCAAGTCTGATGTTGAAGTCCCCCCCAATGGCTACCGGTCTGCCATCCTCCATCAGGATGTCCGTCTTTCGGATCATAAATTTCCCAAAAATCATTACCACCTTTATTTAAACCAAGATCTACTAAATTAAACAGTTCGAATGTAAATCTTTCATAATCACCGGTTCTGGTACAAGCATCCGCATAGAAAGCATTTACAAATGGCCAAATCATCATATTATGGCGTCCCGGCTTCTCATCGCTGAATCGTTTGAAATGCGGATAAATAGAAGGCAGGCCAAATTTAGTAACCTGCATTTGGGATATTATTTTCTCTGCCTCCGCCGGTGATACAATGTCAAACAATATTGCAAACGAATTACCCAAACCTTCTTGGAATGAATGCAGATCTCCATTCTGATCGATCAGGTAATTAAATTTACCGGTTTCTCTGTCAAAGAGATGGGTACGTATGTTAGTTTTTAAGTTTTCAGCCTTCTTCTCCATTTCAGTAGCAGTCTCTTCTTCTCCCAAAATAGTTGCGATATGTGCCAATAAACGATACGCCTCATAATAAATACAATTCGTACTTAAACATTTTATTTTATTATGTGCCGGATGACTGACAACTGCTCCCCCCTTAGAATCACCGGACCATACAGGCTCTTCATATCCGGCAATACCATCATTAAATACAGAAGGACCTGTAAACAGCCCGTATTGAGAATCATATACAGGGTTATTATCACGCTTCATTTCCTCCAACTGATGAATGGTGTTTACCCCACTCTTCAATATCTGGTTCAAAAACTCTTTATCGCCAGTCATCTGATAGTACATATAAGCACCTTTTACCCAAATTATCTTATCCCAATATTCTGCACCGATGTACTCTTGTTCGTTATCTTCCAATAAATGCAATAATGAATTCTTCGAGATTTCCGGCTGTAACAACGGAAAACCGTTCCATACATTAATAGACAGATCGCGTGTCCAGTTTCCATCATAACGGGCTCCCGCATTCAGAATACCATTTTGAGTCGTATTGATATTCACTGTCCATAAAGCTAATTCATAGGCAGCTTTCAGATCCGCATTATTAGATATGATTTCCGGTTGAACAGCCGATTTTCCATAAACCTCGAATTCACGGATACGCGCCAATCCTTTTTGATACTCCGAAGGAATTTCCAATTTCAGGAAACGGCTGGCAAAAGGTTCTGCCGGTACACCTTCTTTACGCACCTGCATCGCTTCAAACGTTCCATCGAAAACCAATTTCCAATCTTCATCCGTACCGGCAAAGCTGCATGCATATACTTTATATCCTGTCAACCATTCTTCACTATCGATCAACGCGAACTTATTGATTTCATATTCCTGCTCCAGGTCGATCACAACCCAGCCATCCGTACCTTCTTTTTTTCCGAAAGCCCAAGGGTTATTAGCATCTTCTCCATCGACAGCATCTGTATTTCCATCGATAATATTAGCCGGTGTTTCCCGATTACTCCAACTATTATGATAATCGACTATCGTTTTCCCTGTACTGGCTATTTCTTCATTCAGTGGCCGGACATATGATCCGTAAATGTCTACACCATAAATACGTACATAAGAATCCCTGGCATCTTTTACCGGTACAAACTTAATATAACGCGCTTCTACCGGAGTAATCCGTTTCACTTTTGTATCCAGATCACCAACATTAGTCTCATGAATAATCTCTGTCCAATCAGCCTCTGCTGTTCCGGTAGTACTAACATATACTTTATATTCCGGAAGATTATAGACATCACTTCCCGTCTCTAAAATTCTTCCATCGCGAAAGCCAAATTTATTGATAGAATAAATAGCAGGTAAAGAGAATATTACCCAAGGATCATCACCTTTATACGCCCATTTATTACTCTTATTATTGTTTATTTCATCCTTATTTAACAACAATTTATAAGCATTCTCCGAATCACTTGCTTTCCCACTGCACGAATAAATATTCACGATTCTTTTTCCACGACCATCCAGAGCTGAAACAGAAATCAAATCGTCCGGTGTCACAATCATAGTCATTTTTCTGGTATCGATCGTAATCTTGAACGATCCTTCGTCATTCATGATAAATTTATAATCATCATTAGTTACACGAGAATTTTCGACATGCCGGATTTTATGTTCTTTTCCGATCACAACAGCTTCATTCGCCACTTCGGCATTCAAACAGTCAATCCATATATCATTCGGATTGGTTTTCAGCAAAAATTTAAAATCATTGCGTTTCATTTTTCCGGTCCATGTAAAAATGCCGTTACCCTCATCATCCATCAAATAAGCTTTTTCAGCAGTCCAGCCACAGTCAAAAGCAGCACCTACCACATAAATTTTAGAAAACTCTTCAGCTTTAGCTATCAGAGTAAACAGGCATAAAAATAAAGTTAATAGTTTTCTCATAACATGTTTTTTTGGGGTTCATAATTTAAGATATAACACACTATTTTTAATTTACTCATCCGATGCCAATATCACTTTACAATAAATTTTCCATTTATCTTTTTATCATTAACACACATGTGGACAACATACATTCCTTGTGTTAAACCTGTAGTAGGAATACGATCCGTATTGTAAAGATTGGCCTTTAATACTCCCGAAGTATTGTACACATCGGCCTTGGCAACAATGCCAAAACTGATGTTCACAGACTCACCTGCTTCCACTACAGTAGGAAGTAAGTAAGTCTTATCAACGAAAATATCCGATTGGAGACCTGTAGGCTTCTTTATCACTACTTCTTCTTTCAATAGCAATTCATCTGCAGAAAAGCCTACGCTTATATCATAACTACCTTCGTCTACAACGAAAGAAGCTTGATCCACATCATAGTAAGAAAAAGCATCCTCCGATAAAGAGAATTCTACTTTCTGCGATTCACCCGGTTTCAAGTATACCTTTTTGAAAGCCTTTAACTCCTTCAAAGGACGTTCTACCTTACTCTCCCCTTTTTTACCTACATATAATTGCACCACTTGTGCGCCGGCAACATCCCCTGTATTTTTTAGTTCACATATTACTTTCAAAATAGCATCGGCACCTATTGCAGGCTCTACAGTCATCTGTGACAGATTAAATGTCGTATAGGAGAGCCCATACCCAAAAGGATATTGTACCGTTTTTCCGGATTTATCATACCCGCGATAACCCATAAATATACCCTCGATAAACTCTACATGTTTGTCATTATCCGAATCATAATAGCTATTATAAGTCGGATTATCAGCCCAGCGCTTTTCAAATGTCACAGGTAATTTTCCTGACGGATTTATGTCACCGAATAAAATCTCTCCCAAAGCCGTTCCACCTTCCTGCCCAGGATACCATGCCCATAACAACCCATCCAAATGCCGTATCCAAGATTGCATTTCCACATTACCACCGGCAGTAACCACACCGACAATAGGAGTGGTAGTCTTCGATATGACTTTCGTGATCAACTCTTTTTGTTTAGAAGGTAAAGCAAAAGTACGATCCCCGCCTTCTGCTTCACTGCCAGAGTCATGTCCAAAACATGCAATTACCACGTCTACATCATTCAAACTTGCTTGAAAGTAATCATCTGCGCCCACTTTCGTCCAATAAAAATCAATAATAGCGGCACCCGTCCCCTGATAATATTCTATTTTGACTGCATAGGTTTTGCCTGCAGACAACCTCATCTCGTAAGTCTTATATCTTTCTTGACCGGGATTCCAATCATCAATAACCTTTTTATCATCAATATATAACCGAAAACCATCATCACCACCAAGATGGAAAACATATTCTCCGTCTTCCATTGGTCGCAATTCTGCTGTCCAACGTACACTATAATTAGAAGTACCAATTCCCTCGACTCCCGTACCGTTCTGGAAATTAAAGTTTATATTGGCATCCACTTTCGTAGCAATCGGAGCACCTGACAAATCAGTATTATTGAAGTACTCTCCGTTAAAACCGTGTTCATCAGAACCGGATGCCACATATACATCATCATCCAAATGATCATATTCATCTATATATTTCACCTCAACACCTTTCTGTACACCGACTGCTTTAATACCTTCATAAAAACTCACGTAATGGATAGGTGTAACTCGCCCGCTACCACCTCCGGTGAGATAACGCAAAGCATTCTGACCGACAACGGCTACCTTTTTTATTTTATCTACTTTTAAGGGCAAAAGGTTCTCTTCGTTTTTTAAAAGGACCATACCTTCACGGGCCACATCCAAAGCTGTCTTTACAGAAGCCGGATTATCTTCGGGAATACTGGAATCCAGTTGTTCATTATCCATAAATCCGAATTTTATCATCGTTTGAAGTATATGTTGTACTTTTTCATCAATCACATTCATATCCAAATCACCCCGGTTGATGAAATAGCGCAAACTGTCAGGATTCATTTTCTCACCACCTGCCATTTCCAGATCCAATCCGCCCTGAGCAGCAGGTAAGCAATAATGAGTAGATCCCCAATCGGACATCAGAATACCATCAAATCCCCATTGATCACGCAATACGGTACGAAGCAACCAAGGGTGATGCGTAGTCCACGTACCGTTCAAAAGATTATAACTACTCATCACACTTCCTACTTTGGCTTCCTGCACCGCAGCTTTAA
>ENA-OPAW01001571-OPAW01001571.1-human-gut-metagenome-genome-assembly--contig:-NODE-1571-length-11001-cov-3.977983_pt1 | contig 11001 bp, 9 predicted proteins | sample MGYA00241060_ERZ501436 | MGnify/ENA primary metagenome ERZ501436 (study PRJEB25962, sample SAMEA2042619) | human gut metagenome | biome: human gut; feature: human-associated habitat; material: faeces... | reverse complement strand
TTTCCCTCAAAAGAATGTTGTCTGTTTCGGCGCTTCCGTCATTTTCCGACGCGCCTTTCGGGCGAAAAAGATTTTGAGTCGGCTTTTGTAAAGCTGACAAACGGAGGTGCGTTGTAATGAGATTGACTGCGTTTGCTTCACGAAATACAAAGGAAATTCTCCGTGATCCGCTGACATTCTGTTTCGGACTCGGATTTCCCGTCGTACTTCTTCTTTTGTTGTCGGCAATAAATTCAGCAATCCCCGAGCAGGCTCAGATGACAATGTTCAACATCGACAAGCTGACGCCCGGTATTACGGTTTTCGGAATGAGCTTTATCTCGCTGTTCTCGTCAATGCTCATTGCAAAGGACAGAACTACAAGCTTTATGATGAGATTATTCACATCTCCGCTCAAAGCACACGAGTTTATTATCGGCTACACACTTCCGCTTTTGCCAATGGCAATTTTACAGAGTGCCGTATGCGTTGTTGTTGCGTTCTTCCTCGGACTTGAGGTCAGCGTGAACATTTTGCTTATGCTTGCGGTAAACATTCCGATTGCAATTGTGTTTATCTCGCTCGGACTTCTGCTCGGCACACTTCTGAATGAAAAGGCTGTCGGCGGAATCTGCGGTGCATTGCTCACAAACCTTTCGGCATGGTTTTCAAACATTTGGTTCGATACTGCAATGGTCGGCGGTTGGTTCAAAAACCTTGCAAACGCACTTCCGTTTGCCCATGCCGTAAACGCCGCAAGGGATGCAATTTCGGGCAACTATTCGGATATTATGCCCGAACTTATCCCCGTCTGCGGATATGCGGTTGTGTTGCTTGTTCTGGCTGTGGTCGTCTTTTCCGTTATGATGAAAAGGAATAAATAATTGATGAATCCAAACGGTAAAGCCTTGTTAAAAGAAAACAAAAGATATTATCTTCTCGACTCTCTGCGTGGAATTTCAACTGTCAGTATGGTTGCGTTTCACTTATGTTACGATATTTTTATGATGTACGGACTTAACACAAGCTGGTACTTTTGTCCCATGACAGCGGTCTGGGAACGCAGTATCTGCGTAGCGTTCATACTGCTTTCGGGAATGTGCCTTAACTTTTCGGGAAACGGCATAAAAAGAGGTGTTCTTTTGAATCTTGCGGGCTTTGCCGTTACCTGCGTTACCGTGATAGCCGAACCGAATCAGGCGGTATGGTTCGGTGTACTGAATCTGATAGGCTGTTCAATGATGATTGTTTCCGTTCTGTCGGATAACCTCAAAAAAATAAGCCCCCTGTCGGGAGCGTTGATTTCACTTTTGTTGTATGCGGTTTCGTATGATTTGCAAAAAGGCTGTGTCGGATTTTTCGGGCTGGATATCGTAAAATTGCCCGATTTTCTCTATTCGTGCAAGTACCTTGCATTTCTGGGATTCCCCTCGTCCGACTTTGTGTCGGCAGACTATTTCCCGATTATTCCGTGGATTTTCCTCTTTACGGCAGGCTTTTATCTTTGGAATTTAATCGCACAAAAAAATCTTGCAAAATATTTTGAATTCAAAATTCCGCTGTTTGACAAAATCGGCAAATACAGCCTGTGGATTTATCTTGCCCACCAGCCTGTTATTATGGGTGTTTTGATGTTGATAATGTGACTTTGCCGATTGAAAGTTATAAACAAAAAAATAATGTCGGAGGTGTACCGCCGACATTATTTTTTATTTTAAATTATTTCCGATTGTGCTGCTAAGCCTTCGGATGCTGCAAAGGATTCTTTTCTGTCAAACACACCGCAGAGCCACATATATGAAGCTGTTGAAAGGGCAATGCTTACAAAGCCGAACCAGATGCTGTTCACACCGATAAAAACGCTTGGAACGCAGGCAAGGACAACACCTATATGATAGCTTGCAAGCGTAAGCCAATAGAATTTAGCCTTTTTCTTCATATCCTTGTCCTTGTCAATAATACCCGTGAATGTTGAAACCGTTGCAACACGAAGGTTGTTTGTCGAGAAAATCGGAGATGTAACATAACTTCCGGCTGTTCTGAATGAATTCCACAAAACAGGAGTTACGAACAGAATCGGCAGAATTGCAAGGTAGTTGTTTGAAATATTCGGAAAAATTGCGATAATCAGAAGTGCAACCGCACTTGCAATAAGGCTGACGGTTTTGGTTTCAAGCTTAATAAAACGGTCGGCAATTACAAAGAAAACATTGCCGAGAATATATGTAAGGAGAGCGATGACGATAAACACAACGCCCTCAAAATCACCCGTAAAAATTTTGCTGACAAGGTGAATCATATTTGCTGTCTGTGCATTGCCGAACACATCACAGTGATTGTAAATTGCATATCCGCCCATAAATCCGCCCAGAGAGCTGACTGCAAAATGCAGAATATGCTGTTTTTGTTCTCTTGTCATTTTAAAGACTTCCTTTTTCGCCATAAAACGTGTAATTGCTTAACATAATTATACACCTGCAATTCTGATTTTGCTATTATCCCCCAATGGAATTATACTCCGTTTTGCAATAAAAATTAAGTCACATTGCACAAAACAGCTGTCTTACTGTTGTACAATGTGACTTTTTTGCTTTTTATGAAGTTTTAAAGAATCAAACTGTCATTAAACTTTTTCAGGCATTTCATCTGCCATACATTCAACAAGAACAGCCTTCTGAGCGTGAAGACGGTTTTCTGCCTCCTCAAAGATTTCGTTTGCGTGTTCTTCAAATACATCTGCAGTAATCTCTTCGCCACGGTGTGCAGGGAGACAATGGAGAACCATACAATCCTTGTTTGTAACAGCCATAAGCTCCTTGTTAACCTGATAGCCTGCGAATGCTGCCTCACGGATTTTCTTTTCTTCTTCCTGTCCCATTGATGCCCATACATCTGTATAAACAACATCGGCATTCTTAGCGGCCTCAAGCGGATCTGTTACGATTTCAAACTTGCCGTTACCGTACTTTTCACCGAACTCGATAATATGCTTAGGCGGCATATAATCCTTTGGACAGGCGGCAGAGAAGCTCATGCCTGTGCTGAGTGCGCCGACGATGAGTGAGTTCATCATATTGTTGCCGTCACCGATAAAGCACATCTTGAGTCCTTCAAGCTTGCCCTTGAATTCACGAATTGTCATAAGGTCTGCGAGAACCTGACATGGATGACAATAGTCTGTAAGACCGTTGATAATCGGGATTGAACCGTACTCTGCAAGAGCCTCAACTTCTTTCTGCTCAAAGGTACGAATCATAATACCGTCAAGAAAACGGGAAAGAACACGGGCTGTGTCCTCAACAGGCTCGCCTCTGCCAATCTGAAGGTCATTTGATGAGAGGAAAAGCGGATAACCGCCGAGCTGCGTCATACCAACCTCAAATGAAACACGGGTACGGGTGCTTGACTTTTCAAAAATCATACCAAGAGACTTGCCCTTGAGAATTTTATGCTCAATGCCGTGTTTCTGCTCATATTTAAGCTGATCAGCAAGGTTAAGTGTGTTGATAATTTCTTCTGTTGACCAATCCTCAAGTTTAAGTAAGTGTTTCATTAGTTGTTCTCCTTTATTGTTTTTTCGAGTATATTAATCGCCTCGTCAATTTCATTGTAATCAATAACAAGCGGTGGGAGCATACGGAGCAAATCTTTTGCCGTGATAATAAGCAAGCCGTTTTCAACGCATTTGATTGCAATGTCGTGTGCATCGCCCTTTTCAAGCTCAATACCAATCATAAGTCCCATTCTGCGAACGCTCTTTACGCCGTCAATTTTTGTGAGCTTGTCCTCAAAATACTGACCTTTTTTCTCAACCTCGGCAAGAAATTCGTCATTTGCAACTGTGTCAAGAACATAGTTTGCACCTGCACAAACAACAGGGTTTGCGCCGAATGTTGTGCCGTGAGTTGACGGTGACATAACATCCTTGAGCTTTTCACCGCACATACAAACACCGATAGGAAGTCCGCCGCCGAGCCCCTTTGCAACCGTCATAAGGTCGGGGAGGATACCGTAATTCTGATGAGCAAACAGCTTTCCTGTTCTGCCTACGCCTGTCTGAACCTCATCGACAATAACGAGAATATCGTTGTCGTTGCAATACTTAACAAGTTCTTTTACATATTCGGAATCGAGGATATTTACACCGCCCTCGCCCTGAATGAGTTCAAGCATTACTGCGCAGGTTTTGTCCGAAACAACTGCTTTCAGAGCGTCCATATCGTCTGCGTCTGCATACTTAAAGCCCTCTGTAAACGGGAAGAAATAGTTATGAAAAACATCCTGACCTGTTGCGGCAAGAGTTGTAACAGTTCTGCCGTGAAAGGAATTGTTAAGCGTTACGATTTCATTTCTGCCCTCGCCGTACTTGTCAAAGCTGTACTTACGGGCAATTTTGATTGCGCATTCGTTAGCCTCTGCACCGCTGTTGCCAAAGCAGACCTTTGAAAGACCTGTAAGTGTGCAAAGCTTTTCGGCAAGGTCACTTGCCTGTGAACAGTAAAAATAGTTTGACATATGCTGAATTGTGCCTGCCTGCTTTGAAACAGCCTCAACCCAACCGTCATTGCAATAGCCAAGGCTGTTTACACCGATACCCGATGAAACATCAATGTACTTTTTGCCGTTTTCGTCATATGCGGTAACGCCTTTTGCACTTTTGAGAGCAACATCGTAGCGACCGTATGTGTGCATAATATATTTTAAATCTTTCTCTTTTGTAGTCAAGTTAGCCACACCCTTTCATATTTTATCGTTGCTGAAGGAGTAAACAAAAACATCCTCACGCTTTTCAAAGCCGAAATCACGCCAGAAGCTTTGACCTGTTTCGTTGTTCTGATAACAGAAAATGTGAGTTTTGTCGATGCCTTGTTCACGGATTTTTTGGATAGCGGTCTGTGCAAGAGCGTGACCGATTTTCTTTCGTCTGAATTCGGGCAGAACAGCCATATGGTGGATAAATCCCCGTCTGCCGTCATGACCTGCAAGCACGGTTCCGACAATTTTTCCGTCAACCACGGCAACCTGACTCATACCGGCGTTGTGCTTGAGATAACGCTCCATCTGATCTTTTTCATCAGCCTTAGAGAGCGCACGCTTTGTGGTAATCTGCCACATCTCATAGACCTCGTCATAGTCGTCAATTGTCATTTCTCGTATAATCATTGCACCCTCCAAAATCTAATCTGTAGGGGCGAACCGCTTTCGCCCGCGGGAGCACATGGTGCTCCCCTACAAACAATACACTGCTTTTGTCAAATGAAAATTTTAAGTTAAACAGAAAGTTTTATTTAGCGAGCGACCAATGACCGCCTCTACTGTTTTTACAAATCAGCAAAACAGCAATGCTAATCAATAAAACATTGTACCGATGCCTTCATCGCTGAAAAGTTCGAGCAGAATTGAATGTTCGATTCTGCCGTCAATGATATGGGCACGGTTTACACCGCTGCGGACTGCCTCAACACAGCAATCAATCTTGGGAATCATACCGCCACTGATGATGCCGTCACGCTTGAGCATAGGAACTTCGCTGACATTGACAACCGGGATGAGTGAATCCTCATCGTGAACATCACGGAGAAGTCCTCTGATATCTGTCATAAGAATGAGCTTTTTTGCGCCGATTTTAGCGGCAATCTGCGATGCCGCAATGTCTGCGTTAATATTGTATACATTGCCGTCATAACCGCCTGCAACGGTTGAAACAATCGGAATATAACCGCTTGCAAGAGCATTGTTGAGCGGTTCGGGATTAACCTCCTTAATTTCGCCAACATAGCCGAGGTCTGCGCCTGTAACAAGCTTTTCAGCCATGAGCATTCTGCCGTCAAGGCCGCAAAGTCCCATAGCCTTACCGCCGTGACTGCCAAGGAGCTGAACAAGGCTCTTGTTGACCTTGCCTGCAAGCACCATCTGAACAATGTCGATAGTTTCCTTGTCGGTCACTCTCATACCGTTGATAAACTTGCTTTCCTTGCCAACGGCTTTGAGCATTGCATTGATTTCTGGTCCGCCACCGTGAACAAGCACAACATTGACTCCGACAAGCTGCATAAGAACGAGATCGCTCATAACTGCCGCTTTAAGTTCTTCGTTTATCATAGCGTTTCCGCCGTATTTTACAACAATTGTTTCGCCCGAATATTTCTTGATATAGGGCATTGCCTGTATAAGTACCTTGGCTCTCTTTGAAACATCCATTTTCTTCAATCCTTTATGTAGTTGATTTCCGCTCACACAATCAAATCGCATATTATGTGCGGTAGTCACCGTTGATTTTTACATAATCATAGGTAAGATCGCAACCGTAAGCCTCGGCAGATGCATTGCCGTCACCTAATTTCACGAGAATTTCAATTTCGTCCTCAAGCAAAATCTCCTTAGCCTTGTCCTCATCAAACACAAGACCGTTGCCGTTCTTGCAAACAAGGATTTCACCCTTTGCGGATTTATATGAAACATCAATTTTTTTAACATCCGTTTCGGCACCGCTGTAGCCGATTGCGCAGAGGATTCTTCCGCAGTTTGCGTCAGCCCCGAACATTGCCGCCTTTACAAGACTTGAACAGATGATGCTCTTTGAAATAATCTTTGCACTCTTATCGTCTTTTGCACCGTCAACTTTGCAGATAAGGAGCTTTGTTGCGCCCTCACCGTCTTTTGCAAGCTTCTTTGCAACCTTTTTGAATGCATCGGTAAGAACGGCTGTAAAGGTTTTGTAATCATCGTTCTTTTCTGTGATTTCCTTGTTGCCTGCATAACCAGATGCCATAATTGCAAGGGTATCGTTTGTTGAGGTATCACCGTCAACGCTTACCATATTATAGCTGACATCAGCGGCTTCGATAAGTGCGGATTTGAGCATTTCGGAAGAAATTGCCGCATCGGTTGTTACAAATGAAAGAGTTGTACCCATGTTAATATGAATCATACCGCTGCCCTTTGCAATACCGCCGATTGTAACCTTTTTGCCGTCAAGAACCGTTTCGACAGCCCACTGCTTTTTCACGGTGTCGGTTGTCATAATTGCCTCTGCGGCAGAGGTTCCGCCGTCCTTTGAAAGCGTGCCTTTGAGCTTTTCAATTCCGCTTGCAATGGGTTCAATCGGGAGAGGCTGAGCGATGACACCTGTTGATGCAACGATTACATCGTTTTTGTCAACACCGAGAGCGTCTGCGGCAAGACTGCACATTTTCTCAGCCTTTTCATAGCCGTCAGGGTTACAGGCATTTGCATTGCCTGAATTTACGACAACAGCCTGAGCCGTACCGTTTTCAAGGTGTTTTTTAGTAACATATATAGTGTCGGACTTTACAAGGTTCTTTGTAAAGATAGCCGCACTGTTGCAAACCTTGTCGCAGTAAATGAGCGCAAGGTCTTTTTTAGTTGTGTTAGATGCTTTGACTCCGGCACAAATTCCGTTGGCTGTAAAGCCCTTTGCGGAAGTGACCGAGCCGTTTTCAATATACTTGATTTCCATAGATATTCACCCTTAAAATGCAGGCGGAACGATTACCAAACCTGTTTTTTCGTCAAGTCCGAAGATGATGTTCATATTCTGAATAGCCTGACCTGCGGCACCCTTGACCATGTTGTCGATTGCGGCACAGGCAACGAGCTTGTTTGCTCTCTTATCGTGGTGAATTGAAACATCACAGAAGTTAGAATATTTGATATTGTGAATGTCGGCACATTTGCCGTCATCAAGAAGTCTTACAAAAAATTCGTCTTTGTAAAAGTCCTCATAAGCCTTTCTGATTTGTTCAAAGGTTACACCGCCTTTGATGTCGGCATAAACAGTTGCGAGAATGCCACGGTTTACGGGGAGAAGGTGCGGAACAAAGGTAATAATAACCTTTTCGCCCGAAAGCTTTGAAAGAGTCTGCTCAATTTCTGGAGTGTGGCGGTGGCTTGCAACCTTATAAGCGTGGAATCCCTCGTTGAGTTCGGGATAGTGGTTGCCCTGATTTGGCTTTCTGCCGGCACCCGTAACACCGCTTTTGCAGTCGCAAATGATGCCCTTTGTGCTGACAAGTCCGTTTACAATTGCAGGAGCAATTGCGAGTGGTGAACAGGTTGTGTAACAACCCGGATTCGCAACAAGCTTTTTGCCCTTGATTTTATCTCTGAAAAATTCAGGAAGTCCGTAAACTGCCTGTTCGTGAAGTTTTTTGTCAAGAAAAGTTCCGCCGTACCATTCGGTGTATTCTTCTTCGCTTTCAAGGCGGAAGTCAGCGCCGAGGTCAATGAATGCCTTGCCTGCATCAATGCACTTTGCGGCAAGCTCCTGTGAAAGACCGTGTGGGAGAGCGGCAAAGATAACATCGCTCTTTTCAACAACGGCGTCCTGATTTTCACAAACCATATCGTTCAAAAATGTATAAGACGGATAAACATCGCTCAGCTTGTCACCCTCAAAGGAAACAGAGCTGATTGCCGAAATTTCAGCCTCGGGATGAGCGGTAAGAAGTCTTACAAGCTCTGCACCTGCATAGCCGGTTGCACCGACAATACCTGCTTTTATTTTCATTGCTATCACCTAATCTATTGTAAATTTATATCAATCTTTGCCTGTATGTGTTGAATACGGCAGTTCACTTTTTGCACAAAGCATATGTTCCTGCTTGTAGGGGCGGATATCATCCGCCCGCAAGTAATGGCAGATATTTTATAATAAAAACAAACCATTTAAGCGGAACAAGTTTACTGTTATCTGTAGGGGAGTTCATCGGACACCCGACCGTACGCAATCGCATACGGATTGAACGCATAGCGTTCAAATATACATTGCTTTTTATCGCTTTAAAACATTTTGATAAAACATAAAATTTCATCAAGTCGGGCGGATAATATCCGCCCCTACGGATTTGCAATTACAGTTTTTCTGCGATTTCTGCAACACGCTTAGCCTGAGCTTTTACATTTGCCGATGCAGGACCGCCAAATACTGTACGCTCGTTTGTACAGCGTTCAAGTGAAATTGCGCTGTAAACATCATCGTTGAACACATCGCAAACCTTTTTGTATTCGTCCATTGGAAGATTTTCGAGGTCTGTACCGAGTTCAATACATCTTGCAACGAGTTCGCCTGTTGCCTTGTAGGCATCTCTGAACGGAACACCGTTCTTTGTGAGCCAGTCGGCACAGTCTGTTGCGTTGATGAAACCGCCTGCTGCAGCTTTTCTCATATTTTCGGGAATGACACGCATTGTGTCGAGCATGGGAGTAAAGGCTGTGAGGCACATTTTAACCGTGTCGAGTGCGTCAAAGATAGCCTCCTTGTCCTCCTGCATATCCTTGTTGTATGCAAGTGCAGTACCCTTCATAATTGTGAGGAGCGTCATATTGTCACCGAAAACTCTGCCGCTCTTACCACGAACAAGCTCTGCAATATCGGGGTTCTTTTTCTGCGGCATAATTGATGATCCTGTTGAAAAAGCGTCATCAAGTTCAATGAACTTAAATTCCCAACTGCACCACATAATGATTTCCTCTGAAAATCTTGAGAGGTGAACCATTATTATCGAAAGCACCGATGCAAATTCGATGCAGTAATCTCTGTCGGAAACACCGTCAAGAGAGTTGTTTGTAATTCTGTCAAAGCCTAGGAGTTCGGCTGTGATTGTTCTGTCAATCGGATATGTTGTGCCTGCGAGCGCACATGAACCGAGTGGCATTTCGTCCATTCTTTTAAGGCAGTCTTCAAGTCTTGAAACATCTCTCAAAAGCATTTCACCGTAAGCAAGGAGATGATGTCCGAAGGTAATCGGCTGTGCTCTCTGGAGGTGAGTATAGCCGGGCATAACGGTTTCGCTGTACTTTTCAGCCTTGTCGGCAATAACCTTAATAAGACCTACAACGAGATTTTTTACATTGACAACCTCTTTTTTGAGGTAAAGCTTGATGTCAACTGCAACCTGATCGTTACGGCTTCTTGAGGTGTGAAGTCTTTTGCCGTTGTCGCCGATTCTTTTGGTAAGTTCACCCTCGATAAAGGTGTGAATGTCCTCAGCCTCCATATCAATGTGCAGAGTACCGTTTTCGATATCCGCAAGAATGCCTTTAAGACCTTTTACGATATCGTTTGCCTCTTCTTCTTTAATAATGCCGCATCTGCCAAGCATTGTTGCGTGGGCAATGCTGCCCTCGATGTCTTCTTTATACATTCTGCTGTCGAATGAAATCGAGCTGTTAAAATCGTTAGTGGTTTTTGAAAGCTCCTTTTTGAAGCGTCCTTTCCAAAGCTGCATTATTATTTTCTCCTTACATATAGATTGTATTGGCAAATCGACTGCCATACAGTAGCGGCAATCAGTGATTGCCAATCGAAACGATTGTACAATCGTTTCGACTTAATTCAATTCATCTGCTTATTGTTATGCAATTATATATTCACATCTGTTCGTTTTGGTTTTACGACCAAAACGATTGGCGTTCGCTGAACGCCGTTACAATTGAGAAACGGTTTTCTTTGCACCAAAATATAGGGATTAAACGCATGAAATCGCATAAAAATAAAAAGGTGTAATAAACACTTATCGGGGCAGAGAAATTCCCTGCCCCTGATTATGTATGCAAATCAAAGATTTAATTATTTGATAAGGCCTTTCTTTGCACGAACCTTGATTGGAAGACCAAAGAGGTTGATGAAGCCTGCGCTGTCGTTCTGGTCATAAACCTGATCTTCGTCAAAAGTAGCAATTTCCTCGTCATAGAGTGAATACGGGCTTGTTACGCCTGCATCAATGATGTTGCCCTTATAGAGTTTAAGTTTTACATCACCTGTTACATACTCCTGAGTGCTGTCAACGAAAGCTGAGAGAGCCTCACGGAGAGGGGTGTACCACTTGCCGTCATAAACGAGCTCTGCAAAAGCGTTTGCAACATTTTGCTTGTAGTGGAGTGTGTCCTTGTCAAGGCAGATTTCCTCAAGCTTTGCATGAGCAGCATAGAGGATTGTACCGCCGGGAGTTTCATAAACGCCACGAGCCTTCATACCAACAAGACGGTTCTCAACGATAT
>ENA-OPAW01001570-OPAW01001570.1-human-gut-metagenome-genome-assembly--contig:-NODE-1570-length-11006-cov-2.538581_pt1 | contig 11006 bp, 13 predicted proteins | sample MGYA00241060_ERZ501436 | MGnify/ENA primary metagenome ERZ501436 (study PRJEB25962, sample SAMEA2042619) | human gut metagenome | biome: human gut; feature: human-associated habitat; material: faeces... | reverse complement strand
CCCAATGAGCAGAATGTTGCTCTTCTGAAGCTCCACATCGGAATCCGCGCCGAAATAGATACGCTTATAATGGTTGTACACCGCGACGGACAGGGCGACCTTCGCTTCGTCCTGCCCCACGATGTAATTGTCCATGAAGGACTTGATCTCTACGGGTGTGGGCAGCTTGTCGGGGGCGTTCAGCCCGCTGCCCGTATCCATTTCCTGCCGCAGAAGCTCGCTGCAGGCAGCCACACAGTCGCTGCAGATATACACCCCAGGACCGGCAATCAGCCGTGACGCCTGATTCTCCCGCTTTCCGCAGAAGCTGCAGCGAATCGGCGGCTGCTCAGTGTTCTTTGCCATGACACCGGTACCTCGTTTCTAATGAATTGTTTTAATGATGATCCAGCACCCGGTCGATCAGGCCGAAAGCCCTGGCTTCCTCTGCGGTCATGAAATTGTCACGCTCGCAGGCGGCGGTGACTTCTTCGATGGACCGGCCGGTGTTCTCGGAGAGAATGCGGTTCATCCGCGCCTTGACGGTTTCCAGACGCTTCAGGTGGATAGCCATATCCGTGATCTGACCCTGGGTACCCGCGGAGGGCTGGTGGATCATGATCTCGGAATTGGGCAGCGCCATACGCTTGCCCTTGGCGCCGGCGCTCAGCAGGAACGCGCCCATAGAAGCCGCCAGACCGACGCAGATGGTCGCGACATCGCACTTAATGTACTGCATGGTGTCGTAGATGGCCATGCCTGCGGTGACGCTGCCGCCGGGGCTGTTGATATAGAACTGAATGTCCTTGTCCGGGTCCTGTGCTTCCAGATAAAGCAGCTGGGCAACCACCAGACTTGCGGTGGTGTCGTTGACTTCTTCGGACAGGAACACGATGCGGTCGTTCAGCAGACGGGAGAAAATGTCATAGCTGCGCTCGCCGCGGCTGGTCTGCTCAACAACATAGGGAACTAAACTCATGGTAATGTCTCCTTTCAGGGGTTTGAAACATTCTAACCATCGCGGGGAAAGGTTATTCCTTCCAGAGGAACAGATTTACGCCTCGGTCTTCTCCTCGGCCTTGGGGGCTACGGGAATGGCGCTGTCCACGATGACCTTGATCGCCTTGCGGGTCTTGATGCTGCCGGTCAGCTCGTCCATGGGAACCATTTCCTTGACCTTGTCCACTTCCAGCTCGTACTGCTCGGCCAGAGACTTGAATTCCGCCTCGATATCCTCGTCGGAAGCGGTGATGCCCTCGACCTCGGCGATCTTCTCCAGAGTGACAGAGATCTTCGCCTGCTTCTCAGCGGCGGGACGGAAAGCGTTGCGCATGGTGCTGACGTCGCCGCCCATCATCTTGGCGTACTGCTCCATGGAGTAGCCGCTCATCTGCAGCTGATAGCCGAAACGCTCCATCTGGATGTCCAGCTCGTTCTCCACCAGCGCCTTGGGCATATCCACGGTGGTATTCTCGGCAGCCTTGTCCACAGCAGCCTGCTCAAAGGCGCTGTCAGCCTGCTTCTTGGCATTTTCCAGAGCCTTGGCACGGATGTCGGCCTTCAGCTCGTCCAGCGTATCGAACTCGGAAACGTCCTTGGCAAACTCGTCGTCCTGCTCGGGAACGATGGTCTCAGTGACTTTGTTCAGCTTGACGTGGAACACGACGGCCTTACCGGCCAGCTCCTTGTGGTAATCCTCAGGGAAGGTGATGTCGATGTCCTTCTCCTCACCGGCGCTCATGCCGACGATCTGCTCCTCAAAACCGGGAACGAACTGGCCGGAACCCAGCTTCAGGTCAAAGTTGTCGCCCTTGCCGCCCTCGAAGGGTACGCCATTATCGAAGCCCTCGAAGTCGATGTTGGCGGTATCGCCCATCTTGGCGGGACGCTCCACGGTCTCGGTGGAGGCGACATTCTGCGCCATCCGATTCAGCTCGGCCTGCACCTGCTCGTCGGTGACGTTAACCTCCTCCTTCTCCACTTCCAGACCCTTGTACTGGCCCAGAGTGACCTCGGGGTAGACCTCGGTGGTCAGGGTCAGGGTAACGATATTGTCGTCGCCGATCTGCATGTCGGTCAGGTTGGGACGGCCGATGGCCTTGAAATCCTGCTTGGCAATGGCGAAGTCATAGATCTCGGGGAAAATCTCTTCCAGACCGTCTTCGTAGAAAACGTGGGCGCCATACATGGCCTCGATCATCTTTCTGGGAGCCTTGCCCTTACGGAAGCCGGGGAGCTGGATGCTCTTGCGGGCCTTCATGTAAGCCTTGTTGACACCGGACTCCATCAGTTCCTTGTCGATTTCGACAACGACGGTAGCCTCGTTGCCTTTTCTTTCGATGCTCTTAACGTTCATTGTAAGTAATCCTCCTAATTGGTTCCCGTGACCGAGACCATTTATTTATAATTGTACAGCCGATATATTCTATCAGAAAAACAAGGAAATGTCCACACTTTTATGAAAAAAGTTTTGAATAATTGCGCTACGGAATGACCTTGTAAGGCCGGAAACCGGTATAATCCGCCGCGACCAGCCGGAAATCCACACCGTCCCACAGTCCTTCCATGGCAAGGGCGTGACTTCCCCCGTGCAGATGGCCGTAAAAGCAGCGGCTGACGCCGTATTTTTCCAGAAGCTGTAAAATTTCCGGACATTCGTATCCACGGTACCGTGGCGGATAGTGGAGGAAAACCATCTTCCGCATATCCCCCGCCGCCTTCAGTGAGGCTTCCAGCCGCAGCAGCTCCCGCTTGAACACTTTTTCGTCATGCTCGCCGGAACGGTCTTCCTCATAAAACCATCCCCGGGTGCCGCAGATGGCGGTGCCCTCATATTCATAGCAGTTGTTGTTCAGAAGATTCAGGTTTTCAAAGCCGTTTTCCTCACAGAACTTCCGGAATTTCGCCGCCGTGCTCCACCAATAGTCGTGATTTCCCTTTAGAATGATCTTTCGTCCGGGAATGGCGTTGATCCACGCAAAATCCGCCTTCGCGCCGGACAAGTCCAACGCCCAGCTCAAATCCCCCAGCAGAACCGTGGTATCCTCCGGCCGGATGACGGACAGGCCGTCTCTGAGCTTGTCCATGTAACCAACCCATGCGCCGCCGAAAATGTCCATGGGCTTCGGTGCGCCCAGACAAAGATGCAGGTCGCCGATGGCGTACAGAGCCATGGAACACCTCCTTAATTGTTTGGGTCTATCTGAAAACCCTAATAGCTGTAGCAGAAGATATGAGAACCGATCGTCCCCCATATCTTCTTGTTCACGGCGAATTTCGCGTAGAAAACCACATCCTCGGGCAGCACATACGGCCCGCTCAGCGCCCGTTCGATGGCCTTATACTGGGTATCCGTAGGCTTTGCGAGGTACAGGTTTTTCACCGCCGCAAATTGATCCTTCGCGTATATGATGCTGTTGATGGAAGACTGGAAATTCCCGGATTTCAGGCGGTTGAAGATCACCTCAGCCACCGCCTGCTGCCCCTCAAAGGGCTCGCTCTGGGCTTCCATGAAAATCAGGTCGGCCATCAGCTTGATCTCCGCGTCCGTCAGTTCCAGACCGGGGTAGCGGGATTCCTCGGGCGCCGGTTCCGGTTCGTAGATGAACGGTTCTTCCGGCATCTGCGTCTTGTCGTAGATCCATGCGCCCTCATAACCAGCGATCAGCTTGCCGTCGGGGAAGCCGTTTTCCAGCAGCTCGCCCACGCCCCACGCACTGTAGTCCCTGTCATCCGGGTCAAGCACCCAAATTTTTCCGTCCTCAGTGACGCCGGTCAGGACGATGAAGTGGTTTCCTCCCGGAAACACCGACCTCGACCCCATCAGCGCAATGGCGATCTTCCCTTCCCGGACGGCTTTCAGCGCCTCGTTCACATTCAGCGCCCGTTTCCATGGAATCTGCATCAGATCGGAAACCTTTTCCAGCCGTTTGTAATGGCTGCCGCCGTACTGCACCGCATAATCGGCGATGTCGGCGGGGGTGTAAACATGGTCGGTCATATAGGTTGCGACCATAGCCAGCGCGGCGACGCTGCTTCCGCTGGTCGCAATGGTGCCATTGCCGTACCGGATGTCGGGATATTCCGACTGGTGATAGTGGGGAACCGCGTCGATCGTGACCTTCGGCGCTTCGGTCTCCACAGGAACGGTTTCTTCCGGCAGGGTCGTTTCCGCTGCCGTCTCCTCCGGGACGGTTTCCTCCGTCGGGACAGTCGTCGCTGCGGTTTCCGGCGGCACAGTCTCAGTGGCCTCGGTCATCTCCGTTGTTTCCTCCGGAGCGGCGTCCACGGTAGCTTGCCGTATGCATTTGTACGAGAAAAACACCGCCGATACCAGCGCAATGGCAACGACCACAATCAGGCAGGCTGTCTTTATATATCGTGTCATTTGTATCCTCCAATGGGGGAATTTCTGTCTGTTACAAATACTGTTCCAGCGCATCCTCGGAAACGCCGAGGGCATTTGCTACCGTTCCGGCGTCACAGATGGGGCTTTTCTCCGCCAGCACCAGCGCATGGCAGCTCTCCCCTGTTCTGCCCCGGAAATCCAGCAGTCCCGCGTAAGCAAGGGCGGCATAGGGCGACAGCAGATACCCGGCAGAACCGCGGATACCGGAAATGGTAGAGATCATGCGGCGGCTGCTGACGACGCTGACATCCAGCCCCTCCCCCAGCCGGGAAAGCACGCTGTCTCTCGGGCAGTACATCCCGCCACGGCGGCAGGCATCCAGATAAATGTCCACCTCCGCCAGTCCGCCGCAGGCGTAAATCAAGCGCTCCAGCCCTGCGGGCAGCGTCACATCCGACTCCGGCGTGCCGGTCGGAGTACTGACCATATCCGTGCGGAACTGACCGTGATGGATCAGGTTCCACAAATTCCCGTTTTCGTTGCAGCAGCAGATGATATTCCCGATGGGCAGTCCCCACGCCCGGGCGTACCACGCGCTCATGGGCAGGTCAAAATTGCCGCACACCACGGAAATATCCACGCGCTTTTCATGCTCCGTGATTCCCGCCCGGGCAAACTCGCCGAAAATGCCGAACAGCACGGCAATCCCCACGGCGGTTTTCGCCCAGCCGCCGTCGGCGCCGGGGCAGCCACCCCGCAGCTGCTCTGCGAGAATGTGTACCAGATGGTCAAACGTCCATTCCGGATTGTGCCAGCATTCCCCGGCAATAATTCGCTGGGGCAGATTCATCAGTCGGACGGGATAGCGCCCGACGCAGAATTCCACATCCCACCGGGTCAGCTTCGTATTGAACAGCCGGTTCAACACCTCGGCGACGCACTGATGAAAGGATTTCTCTTTCAGAGCGTCGATTTCCTCCCGGGAGAAAACAGGCTCCCGGAACGGCACGTACAGTCCGCCGTCCGGCCCCCGGTTTTCCCGCAGGACACGCTGGGCGGTGTAGGCGTCCCGGTTATTTCGCGTGGTCACATACAGCACATTCCATCACTCCAATGGCATTGTTCCAGAAAATGTTGCCCACCGTTTCTTCCCCCAGCCCGCGTTCCAGCAGACGCCGGGCAAGGGCAGGCCAGCTCTGAACGCCCTCAAATCCGGCGGGCATTTCGGTAATTCCGTCCAGATCGCCGCCCAGGGCAATGTGCTTTCCGCTGGGGTCAAGCTCCATAAAATGAAGAATGTGGTCGCACATGGTGTCCAAGGTGGGCTTCTCCCCGGTGAACTCCGCGCAGACGTTGTACCCGGCCACGCCGCCGGTCTGGGCGATGGCACGGAACATATCATCCGTCAGGTTGCGGCTGTTGTTCCAGACAGCGCGGCTGTTGGAATGAGTGGCGACAATGGGCGCCTGGGTGATATCCATAATATCCCAGAAGCCCTCGTCGCTGATATGGCTGACGTCGATCAGCATTCCCAGTCTCTGAGCCTCTCTGACATATGCCCGCCCTTGGTCAGTTAACCCGCCGCCCGTCTCATGAGAGCCGGTGAGGGGATTCTTTTCGTTCCAGCCGAGACTGGAAATCCGGAAGCCGATGAGCCAGAGACTGCTCAGCAGCTCCGGGTCGTATCCGATTCCCGCTGTTCCTTCCAGCGTCAGAATGGCGGACATCTTCCCGTTTTTCCGGTTTTCTTCAATTTCCTTCGGGGAATAGGCAATGGAAATCAAATCCTTGTTTTTGTCCATTTCCCGCTGAAGCGTGGCGATCTCCCGCTCAAAGGCGACCACAGGCGACACATGATGACGTTTCTCCATAAAGGGCGTGGTGAAGCAGGCAAAGCACTGGGCATAGCCCCCCAGCCGGGACGCCCGCTCCAGATCGATATGGAAGCGGTTCTTCCGCAGGCTGCCCGCTTGATTCATATCGTCGCCCAGAAGTGCAAGCACTGTATCACAATGCAGGTCGATCACAGGAAAATTCATTGAAAGGCATCCTCCAAATGGTGAATTTCCGGGTGAAGCGTCTGGGTTCCATCCGGTGCGTAGATTTCAATAACATCAAACCGGGGCTGTAAGTCCGTGGGACTTTCGGACAGATACAGTGCGGCGGTAGTGCGGATTCTGTCCTGTTTTCTCCCGTCAACGTACTCCATCGCCTGAGCAAAATCCGCCGATTTCCGAAGTTTTACCTCCACAAATACCAAAAAGGCTTTGTTTTTGACAATGAGGTCGATTTCCCCGAACCGGCAGTGGTAGCCGCTTGCCACGACGGTATACCGCTTTTTCCGCAGGTATTCCGCCGCCAACGCTTCACCCCAGGCGCCTGTCAGCTTACTTTTCCCCATAAAACTTTTTGAGGAAGCTCATCCGGTGGATGGGACAGGCACCATATGCGCGGAGGGCGTCGTAATGTGCCCGTGTGGGATAGCCCTTGTGGATGTCAAAGCCATACTGGGGGTACTGCTTCGCCATTTCCAGCATAAAGTCGTCCCGGGAGACCTTTGCAAGCACCGACGCCGCGGCGATATTGGCGCTGAGACTGTCCCCCTTGACCACGGTTTTTACCGGTATCCCGAAATTCTTTTCCCGGTTTCCGTCGATCAGAACGAGGTCGGGCTTTACGGCAAGCTGCCCCAGCGCCCGCTCCATGGCTAGAAACGTGGCCTGTAAAATATTGATCTCATCGATTTCCTTCTCCGTGGCGAATCCGATCCCGTAGGCGATCGCCTGCTCCTGAATGATTGGGAACAGCTCCCGGCGTTTTTTGTCCGTCAGTTTTTTGCTGTCCGTCAGACCGGGGATGTCCAGATGGGGCGGCAAGATCACCGCCGCAGCGTACACGGGACCAGCCAGCGGCCCGCGCCCCGCCTCGTCCACACCGCAGATCGTCCCTACGCCGCCGGAAAAGAATCCATCTTCAATTTCCCACATTTTTCCGTCGCTCATACCATATCCTCCGGCATTTCCAGAGTAAAATTACCCAATTTTCCGCTTCTGAATTCATCCAGCAGGACTTTTGCCATCCGTTCGGTGTTCACTTCCCCGCCGGAGACCAGATACCCCCGCTTTCTTCCGGCCATTTCCAGCAGCTGCCAGCCGGGCGTCCCCTCCGGCGCTTCCACCTTGTAGCGCTCCAGCAGGGTCTGAGGATAAAATTTGTGCAGCAGCTCCATCAGGCGGTACGCCAGCTCCTCAAGGTCGATGACGCCTTCCTTGACCGCGCCGGTGTAGGCCAGCATCATGCCGACCTCCGGGTCTTCAAATTTCGGCCACAGAATGCCGGGGGTGTCCAGCAGCTGCAGCCCGCTGTCCACCGTCACCCACTGCTTGCCCCGGGTCACGCCGGGACGGTTCTCCGCTTTCGCGCTTTTGCGGCCGGAAATCTGATTAATTAAGGTAGATTTGCCCACATTGGGGATTCCAACCACCATCACCCGAAGGGGCCGGTTCATTCCCCGTTTTGCGTCCCGTTCCAGCTTTTCGGCACAGGCCAGCCGTGCCGCAGGGGTAAATGCGGAAATTCCCTTTTTCGATTTGCAGTCCGTGGCGATGACCGCCATGCCTTTGCGCCTAAAATACTCCGCCCACTTCTTTGTGGCAGCAGGGTCAGCCAGATCCATGCGGTTCAGCACGATCATTCGGGGCTTGTCGCCGCAGATGGCGTCAATATCCGGATTCCGGCTGGAAACGGGAATCCGTGCATCCACGATCTCGCACACCGCGTCCACCAGCTTCAGGTCCGCTTCGATCTGCCGCCGGGTCTTGGTCATGTGGCCGGGATACCACTGAATGTTCATGTTGTCTGTCATTGTATCGCTCCGACTCTGTCAAATTCTCTGGGATACGTCCCATCGTCCGTGCCGGGATACATCAGGAAAATCGCCTTGCCCAGCACTTCCCGCTTATCGATCTGCCCCACATCGGGGTAACGGCTGTCCTTGGAAATGCCCCGGTTGTCCCCCAGCACGAAAATGCACCCCTCGGCCACCGTCAGCGGGAAATGAACGCCGCCATCCACGGTGGTCAGCGCGTTGATATAGTCCTCCTGCAGCACCGTGCCATCCACGGAAACCTCTCCGGTTTCAAAATCGATGTCCACGGTCTGCCCTTCCGTCGCAATGACCCGCTTGACAATGGGCTTGCCGTTGTCGAAGGATTCCTTGCTGATGACGACGATGTCCCCCCGCTGAGGGGTATGGTAAAACGTGTTGTTCAGCAGGAGCAGGTAGTCCCCATCCAGCAGCGTCATCCGCATACTTCCGCCGGATACCACAATAATGCGGAACACCAGCAGAAACAGCAGCATCACGATCAAAAGCAGATACAGCATATCGTGGGCGTACAGCAGCACACTTTTCTGCCAGCCCAGCTTTTCTTCTTCCTTTTTCTTCCTCTTTTCCGCCATAGCAGCGTCCCTCCCATAAAAAACGGCATACGCCATTGGGATAATCTCCCTTTAGTATAGCACAATAAGCGCCCGTTTTCTATACTAAAATGTAAATATTTCCCCTGCGCCGCACCGGCAGCAGGGAAATCCCCGCATTGTAATAAAAAAAGAGGGCAAAGCCCTCTTTTTTTATTGAATTGCAGCTTAGACCTTCTCCTTGACCTTGGCAGCCTTGCCAGCGCGGTCGCGCAGGTAGTACAGCTTTGCCCGACGGACCTTGCCCTTGCGGACGGTCTCGATCATGGCAACGTTGGGAGAATGCATGGGGAAAACCTTCTCGCAGCCCACGCCGTAGGAGATACGGCGAACGGTGACGGTCTCACCGATGCCGCCGTGCTTACGGGCGATAACGGTGCCTTCGAACACCTGAATACGCTCACGAGCGCCTTCCTTGATGCGCACATGCACACGAACGGTGTCGCCGACCTTAACTTCGGGCAGCTCCTCCTTCATGTACTGGCTGTTCAGAGCCTTAACCAAATCCATTTTGTTGTCCTCCTTAAATATTAGGCGTTCATGCCGCGCACAGGCCGGCAGAGGACTCACCTTGATTTCAGACCGATTTATTTTAGCATACGTCCGCCTGAAAATCAAGCCTTATTTTACAAAAAATTCAGAAAATAAGGAGGAAAACAAACGCTATTGATAGCTGTAGCTTCTGTCCTCTCCCGCGCCCAGACGGGTCAGGCTTACCGTTTTTGCCGAACGGTTGACGGTCACAAAGTCGATGACGTGTTCCGTTACCGTCTTGACGGTTCTGGTTACCCCACTGTCCGCGGCCAGACTGTGCGCGTCCGATGCGATCGTAACGACCGGATAAGGCGTTTCAGCCGTGACGATGCTGTCGCCGTGGCTGTGTCCGCAGAAGAAGCCGACGATTTTCCCGTTGTGCTTCCCCGTAAAATTGCAGGAAACGGAAACATAGTCCCACGCCCCCGCCGTTCCGCTGGTTCCGGTGTAGCTGGTCTTATTCAAAAATGCCGCCAGAATCCCGCGCAGCACCGTCATATCCCGGATCTGGGCAGAGTAGGCGGCAACCGGCGGCACATGGGCGAACAGCGCGACGCACCATCCGTCCTCCGAAAAGGAAAGCGCCGTATCCGCCAGCCAGTTCAGCTGCGTGTTGCCGTAACCGAAGCTCGCCGTCCGCAGATGGGCACTGTCCGTCCAGCAGGAATTGAGAACGATCAGCCGCATTTTCGCCGCCGGATCATCCACATAAAAGTAAGACCCGTCCCCGCGGGAAGCGAAGCCTGACGACGCCTGACTGCGGAAAATCGCCCCGAACATGGCCCCGGCGCTCATCTGCGCCGTGCCGTAGGAGCCGTCGTGGTCGCCCTGCGCCTGTAAAAGCTTGCGTGCGCCGACGGGACGCAGATTTTTTGCCCCGGCAGCAATGCTTTCCCGGGCGGCAGTCTCGGTGTCCGCGTCCGTGCGGCACACATCGCCGCAGCAGACCGCAAAGGGAACGCCGCAGGCGTCCATCACCGCCGCCGTCAGATTGCCGGTATTCCCCGAATTGGGCGTGGTGCTGTCAGGAACGGCATGAACATCCGAAAACAGAGCAAACGTCACGCAGTCCATACCGCCCGCGTCCTGCTTTGCCGTTACTTTGGCGCACGATATAATCCACCCGTTGTTTGAAGCGTTCGTCTCCGGTAGAGGCATACTGTTGTGCCACAGCCGAAAGATAATGTCCCAGGGTATGCCCGGCTATCCCCATAGACTCCCAGCTTCCATAAGATTCTCCTTTCGGCTCGAGGCCTGCATTCTTCAGGAAATTCGATAACAAACGGTCCATATCCATTTCCAGCATCCATGCCGCATTCCGGTCCATAGCATTCTTAAAAGGGCTATCCAGCAAACGGACATCCTTCAAACCGAAATACTTCACCTTCGCCGGCACCACATTCCCGACAGCCAAGGCCGCACAATGTTCACAGGCTCGGCCTACCGACACAATCCCTATAACCAGTAACCATCCTATTATTAATTTTCTCATAACTTCCATTATTTTCAAATTCTACCTTTGCACCTCTTTACTCTGTTCCGAGTACAATCACATTCGCACTAAAAGGGCCTACTTTCACCTGTTTGGTATTTTTCAAACTTTTTTCCGACACTTTCACCACACTTTCCTGTCCCGGTGTATTATAAGCCATATCGTCGGGTCCGG
>ENA-OPAW01001568-OPAW01001568.1-human-gut-metagenome-genome-assembly--contig:-NODE-1568-length-11009-cov-2.539985_pt1 | contig 11009 bp, 6 predicted proteins | sample MGYA00241060_ERZ501436 | MGnify/ENA primary metagenome ERZ501436 (study PRJEB25962, sample SAMEA2042619) | human gut metagenome | biome: human gut; feature: human-associated habitat; material: faeces... | reverse complement strand
CTTCTTTGGCAGATGCCATCGCTTCAGTCAGGAAGAAATCTATTTCAGTATTAAGGTTGCCATTGAAAGTACCGCCCGGCCAGCCCGGACCACCTGGTACTCGTGCGGTTCCTTGATGGTAGGTTTCCCAACTTGCTTCATACAGGGCTACACGTGATTTAAATAGATAGGCACACTCTCTGTTCAGACGGTGATTGGTCAGATTATTACTGCGCGGTAATAATCGGGCAATGGCTTCGTTCAGGTCTTCTAGAATAAATCGGGCCACTTCATTACGTGGCTTACGTTTGTTTGCTTCCACATTGGCGGCATAATCATCTGCGCTAAGTTCTGATTTGATAATGGGAAAATCTCCGAATTTCCTCAAATATTCGAAATAGATGTAAGCTCTGAAGAAGTAAATCTCACCGATATATTGCTGAGTTTCGCGGGTATCTTCCAGTTCCCCTTTTTGGATATTTTCCAAAGCGTAATATAACAATCGGTTACAGTCGCGCAAATGTCCTTGCCGATTATAACTTCCTGTGGCGGCAACTTTGATACGTTGCGGTAGAAAGAAATCTACAGGATCTGTTCCTGCTTGGTTATCACTGGTTTGATCGTTGGTAAAAAGATTGGTGTCTTTGAAATCGGGCAATAGTTCGTATTTCTTGTTACAATAAGCCTGCAATTGGCTTGGTTCTGTGAAAAAACCTTCATTCACATTGTCTGTCAATGGTTCTCTATCTAGAAAATCGTTACATGAGCTTATAGCGAATGAAGTTGCTATTATAGGGAGTATGATGTATTTTAATTTCATGATTATGATTTATTTAAAGTTTATAATGTAATATTAATTCCACATGATAGAGTATAGCTTAACGGATAACTCATACCGTTTTGGTAAATTAGTTCTGGATCAAAATTTTTACTCATCTTGGTACCAGTCCATAAATTATCTCCGGAGAAGAATAGTCGTACTTTCTCCAGGTTAGCTTTTTGTATCCATGCTTTAGGCAACGTGTAACCTATTTGTATGTTTTTCAAGCGGATGTAAGCTGCATTCTGCAAGTAACGACTTTGTACCTGCTGGTTTTGTTTACTTCCAATAATGGGGCGCGGATAATAAGCATTGAGATTTGCTCCCATTTCATCTCCTTCAGGACGGAAGTAATCCATGTGTTCTTCGTATCCGGTGGAATCCCATTGCCCCCCGTTGATACCCCAGAAAATCATACCTTTAGAATAAGCGGTTCTGTCGTCGCCTCCTACCCAAACGTCACGTTTGGCTACGCCCTGGAACATTAGATTGATATCAAATCCTTTATAGTCAGCTCCTAATGAGAAGCCAAAACGAAAGCGGGGTGTGTAATTTCCAATAATGGTTAAATCTTTCGGATCAGTGGCAGACGTACCTTTTTCTATGGCAGGATTGTCATCCAGGTTAGCGTACATGATATCACCGGCTTTCCAAATATTGTTTCCTACATTGGGTAATTTGCTTTGGTCATGTTGGGCTATCCATGATTGCATTTCTTCATCGGTTTTTGCTATGCCTACTGTTTTGAATCCCCATATTTCGCCTAATTTTTTCCCTTTCCAATAATTTTCAATGGTGTTTCCGTCTCCATCTTTGGTGTAAAATGTTTTATCAGGATTGGGATATTCTGTTACTTCTGTTTGAGCATCAGATAGATTGAAAGAAGCATGATACCCTACTTTACCAATTCTGTCCTGCCAAGTTAGTTGTAATTCCCAGCCTTTGGTTCGTAAAGAGGTATTATTCATTTTGGGAGCTGATGCTCCTACTAATGGAGTTATTTCTTCGGCAGGTCCTACCATGTCTTTGGTATCACGAATGTAGTATTCAACGTATCCGTTCAGACGATTGTTAAATGCACCAAAGTCAAGTCCTGCATTATAGCTGGTGACACGTTCCCATGTGAGCAAGGAACTGACGAGACCGGGGGAAGATGCTATATTGGACTTGTTGGCTAAGTCAAGCAGCCAGCGTCCGCCGGCATCTACGCTACCTACAGTTATATTTTGAATAGAATAAGTAGGATAATAATTATCTGTATTCTGATTGCCTAGGCTACCGTAAGAAAAACGTAGTTTTAACAGGTTGACATATGCTTCTGCCGGACTCCAGAATGCTTCGCGGGCGATGTTCCAACCTATAGAAACAGAGGGAAATGTGCCCCATCGTTGGTTACCGCGGAAGCGTGAAGTTCCATCGCGACGAATGTTTCCTTCTAATAGGTATCGTCCTTCGTAGTCATAATTTAAACGGGCAAAATATCCCATTGTAGCCCATTCTTTTGAGGAGCCTTTCAAATCACTTGTACCAGTGGCCGTATTGATACTGGGGACATTTTCGTTGATGACATCATAGCGTTTGCCGATTAATTCGTTGATGTAATAATATTCGGTATTCATACCTGCTGTAACTTTGAAATTGTGCTTGTTCCAGGAATATTCATAATCTGCATATAGTGAAGTTGTCATCATGGAAGTTTGCTGTGTTTGACTTTGCACAAATGTCTTTCCTGCTGCTAAATCGGGGTCTCCTCCTAACCATGCTTCTTCCACGGGTTGGTTGTCACGGGTATAGAGATAGACTTTATTTACATTATATTGGTGGCGGTAGCTTTCTGTCCGTAGAGTCGCCTGTCCGTGAATACCTAATCCTTTTAATGGAGTCAGATGGAAACCTCCGGAAGTGAAGTAGGTGTCTTTACTGCTGTTTGAACGCCCTCCAGAAGTTAATTGCATTAATTTAGGATTACGTGTATAGTGTCCGTTGTTGTCATAGAGAGGCATCATGGGATATAATTTGGTCGTTTCTGCAAAGAAACGGTCGCCATAGAGTTTCACAAAAGTTGGCATTTCTATATCTGAACGTATAAAACGAGCGTTAAAATCTAAACTTAGCCATTTGGTGACTTGTCCTGTTACCTTTCCACTGATGTTATAACGTTTCTTGTTTTCGTCAGAGTAATTCATCTGTCCGTCTTGAGAAAGGAAAGCTCCCGATAGATAGTATTTAACTTTCTCACCTCCTCCGGAGATACTTAGATTATGTTCTTGTCCGAAAGATGTTTTGTCAATGAAGTTTCTTGGCCAGTTTTGATTATCATTGGAAGCGACGTTGAAAGGGAAAAAATTGTTTCCTTGTGAACCATTGGGGTCTGAGGTGTATGGGTATTCACCCGCCATGTATTTCTGAATGCGGTCTATCGTATCATCAGTGAAAATAAAAGTGGTGCCGCTTCCTGAATTTTTTTGTGCTGCATTGAAATACTTGGCAAAGCGGTAGGAGTCGAGCATGTCAGGAATGTTGGTGGGGCGTGACCATCTGAAATTGTTTGAATACTGAATGGTGGCTTTTCCTGCTTCTCCTGATTTGGTTGTAACCAAGATTACGCCAAATGGAGCGCGTGAACCGTAAATGGCAGATGCGGCAGCATCTTTTAACACGGAAATGTTAGCGATATCCTGCGGATTTAACGAGTTTATGTCTCCTTCGGCTCCATCAATTAAAACTAAAGGTGAGGCACTGGATCCGGTATTCAAATTTCCTGTTCCACGAATATTCATGGTGGGATTATAGTCTAATCGTCCACCTTTGTCATTCATGTCAATGTTCAATCCTGGCATCACTCCTTGAAGAGCTTGTGAAACTGAAGTGACAGGACGTGATTCCAGTGTTTTTTTATCCACGGTAGCAACTGCTCCTGTTAAGTTCACTTTCTTTTGCGTACCAAATCCCACGATAACAACCTCATCAATCATCTTAGAATCATCTTTCATTTTTATCTGGATACTGCGCTGATTACCAACCACAACTTCTTGAGTTTGATATCCGATAAAAGAAACAATCAACACACTTTTAGAGTTAGGAACTTTAATAGAAAATTTTCCATCCAAATCTGTTACAGTACCTTGTGTCGTACCTTTTACACTAACACTTGCTCCGGGTAGTCCTTCGTTAAATTCGTCCAGAACAGTTCCGGTTATATCAATATTTTGAGCATACCCTTTTGTCGTAAACAGAGTAAGTAAACATCCCAAAATAATTATTATATTCTTTTTCATATACTAAAAGATTTTTGTTAACCCCTATTATTCGTTTTCTCCGATCTGATTAAATGTCAGTTTACACATCACAGTACTATCAGAGGTATAAACATATTGTACAGCATCGATGGCCCGTCTTTTATTACGATTTCGAGTTACTGCTGCAATTATTGTACCGTCACCTCCACCCGCTAAGCGTTGAGTAAAGAACCACTGAACTTTACCGCCAGCACTTGGCATGGGCGCTAACCATTTCGCATTACTTTCCAACGAAACATAAATCGTATCCGCCGGAGAATCTAATATTATTTTTTCAAATTCAATAAACTTTGCAGTAATATTACCTTTGTAATAAATAGTATCCTTTGTTACAATATATTTACCGTCTTCCCCCAATATAGGTTTTCCCGATTCATCTTTTAAAGTGTCATTCTTTTCATAAAAGCGAACATAAGTAGAATCAATGGAACGAAAGACATTTAAAGAAATATCTGTTCCATTTTTAGTCGTAACATCTATAATATTCAATTCCGACTTTAAATTGTAGTTTCCAGGATTCTTAGCTTCATCCTCACAAGCACAAAAAAGTATGAATACACCCAACAATAATAATAAAAACTTTCTCATAGAATTATATTTTAAGAGTTCATAGTTTAATAAATATTCCTTTCAGAACATCTCCAGCCATAGTATATAAGGCAACAGAATAAGTACCTTTATTAAGCTCTTGAACGGAAAGAGTCCTATTGTTCGTTCGCTTATTCATAACACATTGTCCAGCTGTATTATAAACCAAAACTCTTTCCGGTGACATCTCACTCGGCAAAACAAATGAAACATTATCTCCCACTGGATTTGGAAATATAATCAATTTTCCAGATTTTTCCGTTAATTTAGTTTTAATTATCCCAGTAGGAGGTGTCGGAGGTACATTTTCAACTTTAGTTACTAACGAATCAACATTGGCACTTAAAGAAAAATTAGCTCCTTTAGGTAAGCTATACCGATGAGAAGTCTGAACATCATTACCCATATCCCAATAAAAAATGCCTTTCGCACCATTTGTACGAATAAAATCATTTCGCCACAATACTTGATTATATCCAGTAATATATCGATAACAATCCTTACTCGCTTCATAAATCCGATCTATATCCGGTGTATAAGAATCATTAAATAAATTACGTATTCCCACTGGAGGAAACTTAGTTGCACTACCATTTTTTATCAAGTTACCATTTGCATCAAAACCACCGGATGTGGTAGTGGCATAAGACATTACAATTTTATTTTCCGGATATCCCCACTGAACAAAACTATTATAAGCTTGCTCAAAACCATCTCTCGTGAAAATATTCTTATCATTAGGTCCATAGATCTGAAACAAAAAGTAGTCTACATACTTCATATAATCTTTAGGAAAACGATAAGACACTTTATGAGGCGTCACAGTCAACATTTTCCCTTCATTCAAATTTTTGCGAATGATTTCTACTAATTTCGCGTAATTTAGCCATCCTGCATCACTATATGTCCATTCAAAATCCAAATCAACGCCGTCAAAATCATTTTCATTTGCTATTTTTGCAATGGCTTCTCCCAGTGATTGACGCTTAGTTGCATCTGCAAAAGTGTTTTCCCAACCAGTATGTCCACTCACGCTCATTTTTATTTTAAAACCTCTATGCCCATCATAAGCACTACGCATAATATTAATAAAATGCTTATATGAATAAGAATCGTATCCTAAATCGTCTGCTTTATCATAGGCCCAATAAGAATCCATCGTATGAAGAACAGAGGCCTCCACAACTTTGCTTAAACCAGGCATAGGTAATTCATTTCTTTCGGAAGATATCCTAACAGCATCTTTACTTGTGTTCCAGATAACCGTATCATCCAATTTTCCATGCAAATTTTCGCCTACCACAGCCGGCACATCTTCTAAACCTGAAAGTATATAAGTTCCGCCTTCAGTGGGAAAATTACCACGTGAAGGAAAACTTCCTACTCCATCAAAAGTAAACATAAAAAGTTCTCCCGGATACTGACTATCATTTGTAGTAACACCTAAATGTACCCATTTCCCAATACTCATCTTTTTATCACGAATATACTCACGACCATCTATCCGCACAATAATCTGTTTACTATCTTCTTGCCCTAAACGAATAGAAAATCCTTTTGTATCCGAAAATTCTTTTTTAAATATAAAAGCTCCTTCTGTCCATTCATCCAAATAAATCCAAGTATAAAAAGTGTAGCCATTAGTAGTGCTTAATGCGTCTGTACCTACTTCCATCCTAGAACCTTGTCCATTTAAAGATAGTACTCCTTTTCTACCTTCAAATTCTGCTAAATAAGAACCATTTGTTACAATTCCATGATTATACGGATAAGCAACAGAAGCAGTTCCATCAGCATAAGAATTGATGCCAAGAACGATCAATGTGTTGGCCAAAAGATATTTTTCCCGATCTATGGCGCGATCCGCAAAACGAGAAAAATCAGTATAGGCAGCCACTGTAAAATAGCGAAATGCATCATTGTCTGAAACAATTTCACGAGAAACTCCACTTTCAGATAAAGAGCCATGATAATGAAAAGTATAATCTACTATATTAGGACAAAGATTTTGATCAAATTTATAATAAGCAATCAAATCTTTCCACTGTGGATGGTATTGATTTAGCGTATTTTGCCACATATAATTATAATCAGAAGACAAAACGTTCTTCCAAATACGTAACTCATCAATACGGCCAGAAAAGTTTCCTCCTAACATAAGAAACTCTGAACTTGTTGGAATTATAAATGATTTAGTTTCTGTTTTTACAATTTCATTATTTATGCGTACACACAAATTATCATTATCATTAATTAAAGAAACATGTACCCAATTATTAGTTATAAGTGCAGAAGAATTAACAGATACCGATTCTTGACCAATGATAAAAATCAACTCACCTTCTACTCCTAATTTAATAGAAAATGTATTATCTCTATTCAAAATAGTTGCTCCTTGTGTCCACAAAGATGGATTCATCCAAAATTGAATAGTATAAGTAGATAATCCATTTAATTCATTTATAGTACCAAACGAAACATATCCTTCCGAATTAAATTTTAAAGCGTAATTATCTACTTGCGCTTTCAAAGAAAAAGAGCCGAATAAAACAATCAGACTAATAATTGATAAAATCTTATGCATAGAATTAGATATTAGAATAACAATAATATAAATAATAAGAGGTATCCCTTTTGATACCCCTTACCAAAACTACATAATTTTATTTTACTATCACTTTAGTTATATTAGAACCAGCCTTTACAATATAAAAACCTTCGTTTAAAGAAACAGTATTATTATTCCCATTAGCAATAAATGACATTATAAGTTGTCCATTCACAGAACAAACATTTACCCTTTCTCCTTCATTTAAATTCAAAAATGTTACTTTATTACCTTCGCATACATATCGAATTTCATCAATATCACCTTTCTTCAAATCCTGAATACCAACAGATGTTGGATCCCAACTCATTTTAACTTTTCCGATTTCCGGATCCCCAGAAGGATCTTTAGTCATAGTTATTGATTTAATTAACAATGTAGTATTATTAAACTTAGTGTTCTGGTTTGAAAATGCTATCATCAAACGTAAAGGAATACCAGCTTCATCTCCTGCCTGATAGTCAAATTCAAATTTCTGCCATAAGTCATCATCATATATGTAGTCACCGTTCTCATCTTCTACTGGTGAATCATCATCTTCATAGCGTTGAATAAAGTCCCCACTCTTATAGATCGTTCTTAAACTAGTAGGATTATAAAGATTATTTCCTGCAAATGTATAAGCATCAAAAGTTATAAAACCACTGGTTAAATCCGGTTGATTTTCTATCAATTTAAATATAACAGAAAAACGAATAGTTTTCTCTTTCTCAACATTAATGGAAGATGTAAAAAAACTCATATTCCACCAACCGATTTTTAACCCTTCATCTTCTTGTGAAGCAATGCCATAAGGAAACGTTGAATCTTTACCTTTCATGCATAATACTTTTTTCACTTCTCCCCCAAGATCAATAATAGATAATCCCTGCTGTACAACCTTCGCATTGTAAGACTCTAAACCGCTTGTAAACTGACCATTATTAATAATGACATATCCATCATGGAAATTATCCACAGCAGGAGCATAGGCATTAGCAGGATTAGCTCCAGGTAATGCTTCATCAATTACCCATGGCCCTACTGGTAAATCAGAAAACACATAACGTGAAGGAGTAACATCTGTCTGCGCCATTGTACTGGCAGCCATCATTAACATAACTGCTGAGAAAAGTAATCCTCTTTTCATAATAATAAAAATTAAAGTTAATAATAAAGAATGATTTGACTTGAATCGTTTTTCATCCTATATTTTATGTTTATTTCAGATTTATTAAACGACTTTTGTCATTGCAAACATAGTTGTTTAAACACAAACCGATGTTCAAAAATCACTTTTAAGCTTCCAAAAACGTCTAAATCTACCATTAATAATAAGTTTTAGATGTTTCTGGAAGGAGGACAAGAATTTATGGAAAGGCCAATAAACATAGAGGGAAATTCCTATCGGCAAATAGAACTTTTCCCTTTCAGATATAGTTTTTTCTCTCTACATTTGTAACAATAACAAAATCATCGCACTTATGAAACGCATACTTCTTACACTAATAATCGTTCTGTTAAGCCATGGAACAATATTTGCTCAGGATATTTTTTTTAATCCTACGCTAAACATCGAAGGCGTTCTCAAAAAAGACTACCAAAATGCAACAAAAGGAACCCCTGTGCTATTACAAAGAATCGCTAAATTAAAAGCTACTCCTTACAATGGTAATTATGAAACGCAAGCAGTAGTAATAGCCAATGGAGTGCAGTTAGGTATTCCCATAAGCCGGCTCGACATTATCGATCTGCATCCGGATAGCAACAATGCTTTCTGGCAGATTGCACAATTATCCAACGGATTAATATCCTATTATGATAAAAAAGGATATCAGGAAATACTCCGGCAAGAACAGGCAGAAGAAGCCGATGAATATTTAAAGGAATTGGCTCAATCGCAACTGCTTTATGAAGATGCTGCAACTGAAGATTATCTACAATGTTTGTTGTTATCCATTGCACCTAATCAATTCATCAATACACATAAAAATCCCGTTCCCCAAATACGAATTTTAAAATCTCCTTCGCCGGACGCACTTATGTTAAGTAACCAATGTCTGCTCATATCGACAGGATTACTTACGACCTTGGATACGGAAGAGGAATTATGTGCTATTCTGGCTCGCGAAGTTGCTCACGACGTTCTGGATCATGCCATTATCACTACCAATAAAAATATAGCCCGTGCCAAACGTGCCGAATTCTGGGGCGATGTGGCTAACGGAGTAGTGGCTGCTACAGAAGAATATCTCTATCAACATTACTACAACTATGAACCGGGATTAGTTTTTGCGACTAATGATCTCATACAAACATTAGTCAATGAAAAAATAATCAATCGCATGGGATTGGACTATTCAGAAAAACAGGAAGTTGAAGCCGATGAATATGCCATGAAATTCATGGAATTCACCGGAAAAAACAAAGAAGCTCTAATTTCCGCTCTCACTAAAATCTATTCATATTATAAAGACGAGCATAATGTGAAAGCGCTATCTAAAGGAGATATTTATGGTACTTTAGAAAAAAGACTCGAAAAAATGGGCGCATTCACTCCACTATCAGAAGACAGAAATTATCTGAAAATGACTTCCACCGTAGTCAGTTTTGAATCCGGAATGATGGATTATAATCGTAAATATATCGCGTCCGCCCGTCTTGCCATGAAAAACATAGATAATAAAATGGCTTGTCCGAATGACTATATCGTGATAACGAACAGTATTATGAAACTTTCGAATACTCCGGAAAACAACAAAAAATGTATAGCTTATTTAAACAAAGCCGAAGAATTATCCAATACCCCCAATCTGAATATCCATAAGCTGAAAATTCTACTGTCGCTCAGAGAAAACAAACAGACCGTAACTATAAAACTTTTGCAAGAATATCAAGATTTATTAGAAAACGTCATTCAACAATCTCATGAAACTGAAGAAACCCGATGGTTGGTAACAGAACAAATTTGGGCAGAGAAACTTATACACAGAATCACGCTCTAAAATCATACAGTCAAAATTACGAACAGAGATACATAAATAGTCTTTCTAAAAAGCCACGTACCGCGTAAAGTATTATAAATTTTCATTTCATTGGTCGTAGAGGAACGTCCCGTTGGTCGTAGAGGAACGAGACGTTTCTCTACGACTTTCAACCTGTTTCTCATAGAGAAACAAGATAGAAATACACTCATAAATTTCAACTTGAATCTTCAATAAAAAGAATATAGCTTTTCTTATACGAGTATTCCCGAACTGATTATTCCAAATCTTTCCACAAGCAACTCACATTGTCTACAATAATCAACATACCTGTCTCACAAAATAACGTAGACGTTCTATACTTCGACTAACGTCCCTATCATAGGACGGATTTTCTACTTTTTGCTTGTTTTTTACAATATTGGAGCATACAAATTGGCTATTTTTGGCCGATAAAGTAATCTGTATGTTCCTTTTTATTTCAATCCAAAGAAGACGAATTTGTACATTCAAAAGAGTACAACAACAATTTATATTATGAAAAAGATATGCTTTTATGCTCTATGCACTTTATTATCAGTTGGGTGCAAAGTCTCTCACCAGTCATCTGAAAATAAAAACAGAAAAAAAGAACTCTGAATTATCTATGTGTCCTATATGTAAGAAATGCAAAGATAGATCTGTTTGTCAAAATAGAAAAAATAAAAAAAGAATACATAGAAAAATACAATAAATACATAACAATAAAAGAA
>ENA-OPAW01001539-OPAW01001539.1-human-gut-metagenome-genome-assembly--contig:-NODE-1539-length-11171-cov-3.236056_pt1 | contig 11171 bp, 7 predicted proteins | sample MGYA00241060_ERZ501436 | MGnify/ENA primary metagenome ERZ501436 (study PRJEB25962, sample SAMEA2042619) | human gut metagenome | biome: human gut; feature: human-associated habitat; material: faeces... | reverse complement strand
ATACCAAAAAGATTAATAGCTTTATAACCACCAAAAGGAAAATGTTTAGTCTTAATAACTCTCATAACTTTACTATTTTGAAATTTAATATTGTAAATATTTATGTACGTTCATAGAGCCACTTTTTAGGCTTATAGTAAGACTTTTATTCAATCGTGTATAGTTAATCAGCTAGGCTTAAACTAGCCAAATTTGGCAAGCTATACTCCCCGTAGAGGATGGAGCAGGCTTGAATTAGTCAGTCAAGCCTAGCTAATCAATCTCATACAATCTTAACCAATAGTATTATCAATATCTTTATAGCCAACTCCAAGTTTCTTTAGAATAGGACTAACAACCCAACTCCAAAACACAGGAGCAAGAACAGCACTATTAACAAGCATAATAGTATTATCATATCCAGCAGCAATATAAATACCAGCCATAGTAGCAATACTTATTACTAATACACATCGTTTTTGCCAAGTAGGAACTTTATTATCACCATTAAAATAATCAATAGTTTTAATAATAATATAAGTTAGAACATTAACAATAAACATAAATCCAAAATCAAAATTACTAAGGATTCCATCTACAATTACATCAATAAATTTGTCCATACTAAAATTTAGATAAATAAAAAAGGGAACTATCCGAAGATAATTCCCTTTTACAGTTTTACAATAATGATTAGTTATTCATGTGGAAATATTCCCATACTTTATCACCATCAAAATCTACATCTTTAAACCAAAATGTAATAGCACTTTCAAACACTTTATTATCTATATTACCACCAAACCATTCTTCAAATAATTTAGCATAATCATGATATTGAGCATTAATTGCAACATAAACATCGCAAGGTTCAACATCATTAGGCAATACTTCTTTATAGCGTTCACAAATCTCATGAGCTTTATTCATATCATATTTTTCACCAATATATTTCTTATTGTCTTTAACATGATACATTTGTTCTACAACTTCTTTAGCTTCATACTCATTAAAATGATAGCCATCGTCATTATATCCACCGCTCATAAGCATAGTTAAAATCTTTTCTTCTCGGTCATTTTTATTAGTAGAGCGACCATAAGTATCGTAAGTATCATAACCAATACGATTTCTCATACCACCTCTACCACCACGACCACCTCGTCCTCCACGCGCATCAAGAAATTCACGAAATTCATCAAGAATATTTTGATTACCGCCACGACGATTACCAACATGGTAAGGTTGAATGTAAGGCATTTCTCTCATAATATTACTTTGTTTTTAAACTGATTAATGATTCTTTTAAAATTTCTAAATCAGTTTGATTAAGAGCAACAATTTTATTCACATAAGGAACTTCAAGAGATATAATACCTTTAGAAATATTACCGCCACCAATAAAAGGTATATCAAAATTAAAATTATCAATATTATTAATAATTTCCATTTCTTCATCAAATATACCTTCAATATCAATCATACCATCTTTATCTGCAATAGGCTTCAAGAACTTATCAAAACTATTAATATTATTAGTAATTGCTCTTTTAGCTAAAGGAATTAAAAGTCTTATAGCTGGAGAACTTTCACCTATAAATACTAATTGTTTAATAATATAATCTTTAATAACCTCTTTAACATTACCAATTTCAACCATAATATTACTTCTTTAAAAATTCTTCATAAGTTAAATTAGGATTAGTTTTACTAGCTTCTTTAAAAGCTTTAAACAATTCCATTTCTTTGTTAGTAACTTCAACAATTTTACTTTTAAGTAACTTAACAAGTTTAAGTTGTTCTTCAAGTAAATGTTTGCCATCAGCACTAGCTTCGATTTTTCCTTTAACTAAATTAAGAACTTCTGCTTGAACCATACTTTGTAAAGCATTATAATTATTTACATAGTCTTGATTATTAAGAAGCATATTTTGTTGTTCTTGTGTAAGTGGTGCAATTTCAGCATCAATAGCATCCCAAATTCCTTGAGTTATAACTTGCTGATTTTGAATTGTACCATTATTTGCATTAGGAATAGCATTACGACGATAAGCTTCATTAATTGCTTGTTTTTGACTTTGAAGAAAAGCAATTTGTTCATCAATGCTATTAGTCATTTTTTCACTAGGATATAGCAAAGGGTCACTACTACCTAGTATGAATTGAGTAACAGGTATCATATCTCTTTCAATTTTATGTTCTTAATCAAACTTAGTAATATTACTGAGCAGGAGTTCCGCTAGCAGGTTGAGTAAAACCACATGGTAAACATCCACAAGCATTACGTCCAACTAGACCAGTAACAGTAGGTTCATTTGGAAGAGTAACTACACCATAGATAACATTACAAGTCTTTCTATCAGTATAGTTGATACCAGCCGTAAACATCTTTTCCATTTCGCATTGGATAAGTTTATCTTGATAAGGACGAATAGCTTTAGTAACAGCCAATTCAGCTTTCAAATCAGATAACTCTTTACGGATATCATCATCAGCATCACGAGTATATTTGTAAAGATTAAAATGGTCAGTGTTATTTTTCTCAATAAGAGCATCAGTACGATTACGCCCATCAATGTAAACACCAAACAATTCACTATTCAATCGTTCTCTATCTTCAAAACGTTGATTCTGTTGAGTCAAAGCCCATTGATAAAGACCACCTTGAAGAGCTAAAGTATCTTCACAAGATTTTTCCCATGCTTGAAAAGCAGTAGGAGCACCGCTTCCACTACCAGCAGTAGCACCAAGTACGTTAATATTAGTAGAGCCATCTCCTAACATTCCACCACCAGCACCACCTAAAATACTAGCACCAGCAGAACGACGATTACCAAACAAAGCCCAAGCACCAAGTGCAGTACCGATAATACCAAGAGTTAAACCTGCATTAGCCTTACCGTTTACATCACGACGATTACCACCGTCATAATTCATTCCAGCACCATTATAGCCCTCTGGAACAACTTTCACTTTTTCAATTACTTGCATAATAAATTAAGGTTTAAGTTAAAAAAATAGATTAATATTTGTAGTTTGAACTACATAATCTATAGCACTTAAACCGTTATCTTTGTTTGGTTATTAACATTATTTTAACTTTCAATAGGACTATATATTGTCAACTCGCCAATTTTATTAAGTTTAGTATATTTTATTTCACCTATCGAAGTCTTACCATCATCAGCTTTACCATCTTGTGTACCAACATAACATTGAATAGTTTGTTGTCCTCTAAATTCAGAATTACCTGCAACAAAACCAAATCTAAACTCATAGTTATCAGTATAATTATCGCTATAAATAGTGTTATCTTCATTAAGTAAAACTGTATGATATTCATACGTATAATTATCATCACTATTTATATTAAGACTTGGTTTATTAAGAGCTATAGGATTATCATTTGTATTAGCTTGGTTATTCCAAACTTTATATTTATCATTAGGTTTATTTTCATACCAACAATAACCATCGCCGTGAATAAATCCACCTCCACTACGAATTACTTTAATATTGTCTAAACCAATAACTTTATCATTAATTGGATTAATTCTAAAATATTTTACTTCATTATTAGATTTAGTTATTCTTTTAACAACTTCTCCATACCAACATTCTTTATATCCTATATTATTATCATTAGGCATATTAATTTTACCATCGGCTAAAGGAAAAATATAATTTCCTCTAGTATTTACATCACTTTCATTATTACGTAGTTGCCAAGCTTTAACAATAACACCGCCTTTATAAGCAGTACATTCAACAGTAACATGACCTCTGCTCAAGCTTCCATACCAATTAGCACAAAGATTCATTTTCATTATATCAGGCATTTTATCTTCAAGGTCAATCATAGATTCAATATTAAACATAACACATTCAGCACCAGATTGAGTATTATCTCCACTCCAATATAGATAAGGAATTTGACTTAAATTCCAAGACCAACCAACAGCTACATAATTTAAACTATCAATAGGCGAATTAACATAATATGATTTAGTATCCAAATCTCGACCATCATCACTACCCCAAATATATCTAAGTTGGACACTAGTAAAATCACTAAAATGAATAACAGAAGTAGGCCAAATATGATTAGCACCATCATAAACATGAGCAATATTACTTTGACCTACTGTTCGTTTCTTAAGAGGTTTAGCAATTCCTCCTTCACGTCCAAGAGTTAAACTCATTATTCATCAATAATATTATAAGTCATTCCAACCGGGGTAATAGTTGCATATTGGGTAGCAGTTCCTGTCCAAATTGGAAGACTAAGTTTATTACTATTTACACTAGGCATAGTCATGTTAACTCCACATCCATCATTAATAGCTTTTTGAATCTTATCAAGATTAACACTATTAGTAATAGTTTGATTTATTTCTTTTTTAAAGTTATTAAATGTAGACTTAGTATAATAATTTTTAAGTAAGTTATTAATTTCTTGTTTAGTATAACTATCAAATGAAGAAGTATCACCCATTACTCTCCATTCAGTACCATTCCAATAACAAATCTTTCCATTACGATATTCAATCTGACCTTTAGCCCAATTACTACAAATTACATTAGGAAGATATTCAGATTCTTGACCTATCATACCAGCAAGTTTACAACCATTTAAATCAATAGTACCATTTTCAATAATACCACCTTCAAATACAAGTTCACAACCAACAGGCATTATAATAGTTTTACCGCTTAAATCAAACGCATAACGAATAATATAACGAGTATTTTCTTCGTTAACCATATCTTGAGTAAGAACAGCTTTATAATTAAGATAAATATTATTTTTAACTTGAACTAGATTTTCTTCATTAAAATAATATTTAATATTATCTACTGAATTAACATATATAATACCAAGTCTTGGACGTTCATCAGAAAGACAAGTATTATAAATATTATAATCTTCACTATTTCCGTAGATAGCAGTGTTGACCCCCCGTAGAGGATGAACTCTATCAGTAGGTTCTACAATAGTCCATCTAGTATAATAATTATAAAAACCAATTCCATCATGAATAGTCTTAACTCTAAGAACAAATAATTTATGATATGTATCATAATAAATACCAGCAGTATTACCTAAATCTGTTCTAATAACTTCATATTTATCAGTATTAAGAATTATTTGGCCATATTGTTCACAATAAGTATCATCAAGAAAACCATCAAATAAAAGCTGTTCTGCATTACTAGCATCATCCTCCACGGGGAGTAAGACCTTGCGAATTATTTTATATCCTTTACCACTTTTATATTCAGGCTCATAAGGTCTATCTTTAAGACTAAGACGATTAACATTACAACAACCCGGACTTAATCTTATAGTAATATCTTCTTCATCAGGATAATTAATAATATTAACTTTACCATCTCCTGCAATCATTTGTTTAAGAGCTTCATTAAGCATATCCCAATCAATAGTACCATCAGCAATAGGAATTTTAGCTCCACTTTCTTCAAGATATTTCTCACTAAGAATTTTTGTCCAATTATCATCAGAAACCCAACTAGTTTCAACACCAGCTTGAAGATTACTACCTATATAACTTTCAGTTATAGATACATTATGTTCAGCATCATAATAACTAATAGTAAGACTATTACGTCTAAAAATAGCAGGAACAGCTTTACGAGTATTAACTCTAGTTCCTTGATATGGAATCCATAAATGATTAAACCTAGAAAGAACAACAGTTAAATCATTGTTTGTATCTTTGTCAAGAATATTTTGAAGATAAGTAATAGGAAATACTTTATCATAACTATTCTGACCTAGTTTTTCATATAGTTGTTTATTGTTCATAATTATGTGATTAATTTAAATAACTTTAGTGAGTAAATAAACCAATATAAGTATTAGTAATATTGTTATATTAAATAGTATTCTTATCATATTAATTACCAGTGCCTTTAGCTATAAATACTCTAAAATTTAGTTCAGCATATTTAAATGTAACTTCACATAGATTAATAGGCAATGCTTGAATGTAACTTGTTACAAATGTTCTTATAACAGTTTTATTTTCTTCAAGACCAACACTAGTTTTAGTATGTGTATTTATATCAGTAAAATCAGTTAATTTACAAGCATCATTAGGATTATTATTTCTTATTAATTTTACAGTTATACTTCTACTAGTCATCATATTTGATGTACTAAATAGATATAAATATTGTTCACCATTACCAGCGCAACCTTCAGTTATAGTATTATTATTATATAATTTTGTTCTAGTAACATTATTAACATTAACAGTAAAAGGTTGGTCACTTTGTTCAAGAATTTCATTACACCATATTTGCCAATATAATCTAGGGCGTCTAACATATAAAGTAATGATTATATTATTATTAGTTATATATTGTGCTGAATATTCTTCTTCATCAGCAGTATTTTTAGATACTATACTAAAACTACCATAATAAGAATTATCAGTATCTTTATGTAATAAAGTACTAGTATTGAATGAAATATCTTTATGACGGTCAATACTACCATAAGATTCAGAAGAAATAACATTACCTACATTATTCCATTTATAACTTTCAGTAATAATAACTTTAAATCGAATATTATACTTAACTGCTCCATTATGATTTTCATTATTATCTCTAGCATTATTAATATACACAGAATTATTAATTGCTTCAACATAATCACTTGCCCCGTCATACAAAAACAATATTTTTGTAAAAGAAGTTATATTTGTTTTAACACCAGCAGATTGTGTAATATTAATTGATTTACTAACTCCACTATAAGTTGCAGTAACAGTTGTACTTCTACTTGTTGTAGCAGTTCTATTACCATAAGTAAGTTTACTACCGCTAGTAGTACCGCTTAATGTGCCATCTCCAGATTTACTTAATGTAGGACTGCCATTTTCAGTTTCAGGAAAATTCTGTCCAATCCCATTCCAAGTATATTGTCTACTACGAACAGCACTACAAGTAATAGTAGAACTACCGCCAGCAGCAGCAATATTAGTAGGACTAGCAGATATACTTACTGACCATCCAGACCAATTACCATAAACTTTACTTCCAGCTCTTTGTTCAATATCGCAAAAATTAATAGCACCATTATAATTTGCAGTAACTCTAGTTCTTCTAACACTTGTACTAGTATTATTACTATAACTTAAAGTACTACCACTTAAAGTTCCACCACCACTTCCTGCACTAAGACTTGGAGTAGCATTTTCTGTTTCAGTTCCACCTGAACCTGCAACGCCATTCCAAGTCCAAGTACGAGAACGACTAGCACCATAATAAATAGTAACAGAACCACCTGATGCTGCAACAGTATAACTACTAGCATTACAATATACAGACCAACTAGACCAACTTCCATACGATTTACTACCAGCAGATTGACTAATAGTAATATCTTTAGTTGCACTATCAATAGTTGCTCTAAATACAGAACTACGGGAACTAGTAGAAGTATTATTACCATAACTAACAGTAGAATCACTTAAAGAAGCTGCACCATTAACTTTACTTAATGTAGGAGCGCCACTAGCATTTTCAGTATAAGTTGTTCCTGTACCATTCCATTGCCAAGTACGACTTCTAGTAGCAGAAGTAGATAATGTAGCATTTCCACCAGCAGCAGCAATAGTTGTTATATTAGCACTTAAACTAATAGACCATGCTCCCCAACTACTATAAGTTTTAGAACCAGCATTTTGAGTTACAGTAGTATCTTTAGTTACAGAATCCATTGTAGCTCTAATAACTGTACTTCTAGTACTTGTAGAAGTATTATTATCATAACTTACTTTATTACTAGCAAAAGAACCAGCACCACTAATTTTACTAAGAGTAGGAGTTCCAGTTCCTGTTTCAGTTCCACCACTTCCACTAACTCCGTTCCATGTCCAAGTTCTTGTTCTACTTGCAGAAGTAGTTATATTTGAACTACCTCCACTAGCAGCAACATTTCCACTATTAGAAATATTAACTGTCCATGCAGACCAAGCACTATATTGTTTAGCTCCAGCAGATTGACTAATAGTTATATCTTTAGTAGTTGAATCAATAGTAGCACGAATAACAGTTGATTTACCACTTGTACTAGTATTATTTCCATAAGTAACTTTAGGACTAGTCCAATTACCATCTCCACTCACTTTACTTAATGTTGGAGTACCGTTTCCAGTTTCTGTACCACCAGAACCAGTAACACCATTCCACGTATAACTTCTAGTTCTACTAGCACTAGTTGACACAGTAGCTGTTCCACCTGTTGCACCAATACTAGTTTTATCAGCACTAATATTAACAGTCCAAACAGACCAACTTCCATAAACTTTAGCACCAGCAGATTGTGTTATAGTAATAGATTTAGAAACACTATTGCTAGTAGCAGTAATAGTTATACTACGACTATTTGTTGTAGTATTGTTACTAGCAGTAACAGTTTTACCGCTTAAAGTAAATCCACCAGCACTACCACTAAGTGTAGGTGTAGCAGTTTCAGTATCAGTATGTGTAGTACCAACTCCATTCCAAGTCCAAGTACGAGAACGACTAGCATTAGTAGTTATCGTAGATGAACCACCACTTGCAGCTATCGTTTGCGTGCTTGCCGAGATAGAAACAGTCCAAGCAGACCACGCTGAATACACTTTTGCGCCTGCCTGCTGCGTTATCGTAACCGTTTTGGACAATCCTACATAACTAGCTGTAAGTGTCGCTGAACGGGCTGAAACGCTTTCGTTTGATGTAAATTTTATTTGATTTCCACTAAGACTAGCACTACCACTAATACTAAGAGTAGGAGTAGCAGTTTCACTATAAACAGTACCAGTGTTATTCCATTTATAAGTTCTACGAGCAATGTTAGCAGTAACAGTTCTAGTACCACCTTTAGCTTCAACAGTAGTTCCATCAGTTTGTAAATCTAACACCCAATCGGTATAAACTTTAGCACCAGCAGCTTGATTTAAAGCAGCACTAACTTCTTTAGTTTGTTTATTTTCTAAAGTAAATACAACAGTTAAAGTACCATTCTTAGCATTAGTAGATTCATTATTAGATATAGTTAATACATTATTACTTATACTACCTAAAGTAGTAGAACTAGTAAAGCTAGCAGTAAGATTAACAACAGTTTCAATCCAAGTTCCAGCATAAGTAGAACCCTTGGTTATACTCCCCGTGGAGGATGCATAGTCAGTTCTCTTATATCCAGTCTTAACAGAACTAGTAGGAAGTTTTAAATCATAAACACCACCAGTATTAGCTATACTACTATTAACTACTGTCAATGTACTAGTATCATATGTACTAGATTTACTACCTTTAAACGTAACAGTATAACTATCTTTAGCTTCTGTATCATCAATTAATACAACTAACTTACCATTAGTTATAACTCCTTTTTCTATTCCATCAAATAAAACTTTAACTCCATCAGTAGGAAAAGTAACAGTATAAGAAATAAATCTTTGTTCCCATTCTAATTCTACATTATGAGTTATAGGTAAATAACTACTGTTACCACTAATAGTTTGAGATTTATAATGTTCAGCAGTAATATTAGCAGTATAATCAGTTTTAATAGGAATAGTAAATACAAATTTAGTATTGTTTTCACTTATAACAGGAGTATAACCATTAATAGTAACAGTTCCGGAAACATTCAATTTAAAAGTAATAGTAACATCTGTATTCTCTGGATAAACAAGTTTAGAACCTTGATATATTTCAAATACATCTATATTACCAAGTTTAATATCATGTATTCCAATATCTCCTTGATATATAGCCATAACTTAAGAATCTGATTTAACTATATAAGTAGTATTGTTATCTTTTTGAGCAATAGCTGCATATTGAGTAGCAGTACCAACCCATATTTTAGGATTAACTATTGGTTCAATAGTAAGATTAGATAATCTATAAAGAGTTTGGTCAACTATTTGAATAGTATTATAAGTATAACTACCGTCATTATGTAAAGCTACATGATTTATTGTATTACTATTACTCCATTGTATAGTTATAACATCTCCGGTATATCTAATATAAAATTTACCGTAGGTATTATTATAAAATACAGAATTAGGTTTACCAATAGCAGCAATAAATCCGTCAAAATTAGTAAATGTAGCATTTATAGCATTTAATACTTCAGTAGGAGTACCATTATTAGTTAATAACATAATAATAGTATTAATATCATAAGATTGAACAATTTGATTACTAATATTAAATAATTCTATAATAGTAATAGTTTTATTATTATCTTTCCATTCAAGTATTAATCGTTTAATAATATTGTTTTCATATATTATTGATTCACAATGAATAGTATTAGTTTCATTAGATACGCTAACAGCTTGACAAACATAAACTACATCTTTATATTTAATTTTATTAACAGCTCCAGCATGAACTAAAATTTTAGCTTCTTCAAAATCTCTACTACTTATAAAGGTATTATCAGTAACTTCATATAATATAGCATCTATTGGAATAAAAGCACTAGGATTAGTACTTTTTTCATATAATTGTTGTTTTTCAGTTTGCATAACTTTATAAACTTTAAATGGTGGCACTTATTCAGTACCACCATGATTAATATTAAGTTGTTTTCTTTTTAATAACAAGTTCATAACCAGCAGGAATTAAAGCTTTAATAGCATCAGCAATAGCTTTATCAACTTCAGCTTTAGTATAAGTATTTTCTACTGTCGGCACATTATCAAACTTATTATTAATTTCTTCTTTAGTATAAACATTATTACTAAGTTCAGTAATTTGATTAGGTAAAGTTTCATCAAGTTTAACTTTATCAGCAGATGACATACTACCATTAGCAGTTTTACTAGCATTATTTAAAACAAGACCAACAGGAGATGGAGTATTATATAGATTTGTATCATTATTTTTAATAGATTTACTATATATAATTTTAAGTCCTTCTGCTGTTTGTTCAACTCTATCTAGTCTACTAACAAGTTCATTAGATAAACTATTAACAGTATCAGTAGTTTTCTTACCTTTACCACCATCATAAGCAGTACCTGTAACTTCACCTAAAGCTAAAGTTTCAGATATAACTGAATATTTAGTTCCAGACCAACGATAAGTCTTACCGCTATAATCAGTACTTTCACTTATATCAACATAAATTTTACCTTTTTCAGGAGTATAAT
>ENA-OPAW01001533-OPAW01001533.1-human-gut-metagenome-genome-assembly--contig:-NODE-1533-length-11194-cov-2.681479_pt1 | contig 11194 bp, 10 predicted proteins | sample MGYA00241060_ERZ501436 | MGnify/ENA primary metagenome ERZ501436 (study PRJEB25962, sample SAMEA2042619) | human gut metagenome | biome: human gut; feature: human-associated habitat; material: faeces... | reverse complement strand
TTTAAGGGGGATTTTTTTCTCGATGTCACTTGAAGTAGGTGCAATTGTAGAGGGTGAAGTTACAGGTATCACCAATTTTGGCGCATTTGTCCAACTGCCTGAGGGCAAGGTTGGCCTGATTCACATTTCTGAGGTTTCTAATGTTTATGTAAAAGACGTGCATGACTTTTTAAAGGAGCACGACAAGGTTAAGGTTAAGGTATTATCTGTAGATGATCGCGGCAAAATTGGTCTGTCTATTAAACAGCTCACACCGCCGCCGGCTCCGCAACCGAGACCGCAGCGTCCGCAAAATGATAACTGCGAGCGCCGCAACAATAATGGTATGCTTCCGCAAGGCGACAATCGTGAACGCCGTGGCGGTATGCGCCCGCAAAGCGCAAGACCTATGGCTCCCGTTTCCTTTGAGGATAAATTATCTAAATTCCTGAAAGACAGCGATGAAAGGCTCTTGGATCTTAAACGTAATGTGGAGTCTAAACGCGGCGGCCGCGGAGCCAGACGCACTGACTGATGTTTTGCAGATAAATAGCCGTTTTCCATATTGTGGGATTCGGTTTATTTTTATGTCTTTTAGTGTTCATGGTATGTTAAAATGCCTATAGAATAATAAAGATAAAGGTTCAGTGGGATATACTAAGAAAATATTGCGGAGGGAATTATGAATCGCGCGATTATTGATATCGGTACCAATTCAGTCAGACTGCTTGAAGCACGCAAAAGTGAGACGGGTGAATGGGATGTCGTCCGTAAGGAAATAAACAGCACACGCCTGGGAGAAGGAATGACGGAATCCGCTTCCATCGCTGACGGTTCGCGTCACCGTACACTTAAGGCCATAGAAGAGTTTGCAGCGATGGCAAGGTCGGATGGATTTACGGATATCCGGGCATACGGGACATCTATCATGCGTGATGCAAAGGAAGGAAGCGAATTTGCTGATGAGATCACTTCCACGTCCGGTGTGCCCGTACGGATCTTATCGGGACGGGAGGAGGCGTATTATAGTTATATCGGCGCGGCAGGCACTTCTGCCGTCGTGACTTCTGTGGTGGATATCGGCGGAGGTTCTACGGAAATATGTATCGGTTTCAGCGCGGATATCGGTATGCGGTATAGTTTCCCTCTGGGTGCGGTGCGTTGTTCTCATCTCTTTGATACGACTACGGCAAGAGGTATTGGTGAATTAAAAAAATATTGTTTCGAAACATTCAGGAAGACAAAACTGATAGATGAAGCAGAAGCGGTAAAGAACTGGGTGGTTGTCGGCGGAACAGTTACATCTATGGCAGCGGTTTTGCAGCAATTGGAAGTATATGATGCGGAAAAAGTGCAGGGCTATGTGATGGATCAGTCCAGAGTGACAGATCTGCTGGATCGGCTCTGTCATATGTCCTACGATGAGAAATGTAATTTGCCGGGGATGCGTCCTGAACGGGCGGATATTATCGTGGCAGGTGTGGCTATTTTAGACAGTCTGATGGAGTATTTTGCCGTTTCTGAAGTTAAAGTCAGTGATCGAGATTTGAGTGAAGGTTTGCTGAATGCTGATACCATGATGCCGAAAGACTGAGTTTGGGAGCAGAGATATGCAGGGAAACGAAAAGTTTTTGGGAAGGGTCGCCTCCTATGCGCATAAGCATGCTCTTTGGAGAGAAGGGGAGCGGATCCTTGCGGCGGTATCCGGTGGTCCTGATTCCCTTGCGCTGCTGCTGGCTTTAAAGTTGTTGGCAGTAAAAGAAAAAATAAACATTGGCTGCTGCTGCGTCAATCATCATTTACGGGCAGCGGCGGGAAAAGAGGCTGAATTTGTAGAGTCTGTCTGTCGTGAGTGGAATATTCCGTTCATTTTAAAAGAAGTGGATGTCCAGTCTGCAGTCAGAAATGGGGGATCTATCGAAACAGCAGCAAGAGATCTCCGCTATAAAGCGCTTCGTGAAGCGGCTCGTGGCGGCGGATATGCAAAGATTGCCGTCGCTCATCATGGTGATGATCAGGCAGAGACGGTTTTATATCATTTACTCCGCGGGAGCGGTGTGACGGGACTTTCGGGAATGAAGCCAATAAATGGGGATATTATCCGCCCTTTTTTATGTGTCAGTAAAAATGAAATAAAAGATTTTTTGAAAGATTTTTCTTATGTGCCCTGTCATGATGAAAGCAATGATGTAGAAGATGCGGTTAGGAACCGTATCCGATTATCACTGGTTCCGGAACTGATATCATATAATCCGCGTGTAACGGAGTCTCTTCGGCGGACAGCAGATATATTTCGTGAGGAAGATTTGTTTATGGAGGAGAAGGCGGATGTCTTTATTTCTTCCTGCGTAGAGCATGATAACGACAAGTGTGTTTTTTTCATTGCATATTTTCTCGTATTGCACATTGCTTTACAACGCAGAGTGATTAGAAAGATCTGCTGCATGGTTGCGGGGCGCATTCCAAGTTTTGAAGGAACTGAGAAGTTTATATTTCTGATTGATGCCGGCAAAACAGGAAGTGTCACATCTTCATCAGGAACATTTTTGGAGATTCAATATGGAAAGGCCATTTTTTATAAAGGGAGCACGCAGAACCGGATTCCGGCGGGAAAATTAAAAAATGTCGGAACATCAGCGGCTGTATTATCTGAGCTGGTAAAACGGCTGATAGAGCATCTTGGTCAGTGGTGTATTGAGAAAGTGATTTTATCGAAGCAACCGGATTTCATAGAAAAAAATCAGATTATCCTTGATGCCGATAAAGTGGGAAATATCGTATTGCGGTATTGGAAAGCAGGGGATCGGTTCAGTCCGCGCGGGATAAACGGTTCAAAAAAACTTGCCCGTGTTATGCGTGATCTTCATATTTCCGCAGGTGAGCGCAGGATATGGCCGCTTGTTGCCGATGAAAATCATATATACTGGATTGCCTTCTTGCGGGGAAGCAATTACGGACTTCCGGATAAAAATACGAAAAAGTACCTGCTCATCACACTGAAAAAGGAGAATAGAGAAGATGAAGAATCTTGACAAAGATATTGAAAAGGTTTTGATTGATGCGGTGAAGATACAAGAGAGAGTCTGTGAAATGGGTGCACAGATTACGAAAGACTATGAGGGCAGGGAACTTGTTCTCGTGGGTGTGCTCAAAGGAGCGATGCCTTTTCTTTGTGATTTGATGAGGGCCATTGATCTTCCGCTTACTATCGATACAATGGTTGTTTCCAGCTATGGGAATGATACGGTTTCTTCGGGAAGTATCCATATAAGAAAAGATTTAGATAAAGAGATTCAGGGGAAGAATGTCCTTGTGGTGGAAGATATCATTGATACGGGAATTACTTTATCTCTGCTTGTCCCTTTGCTGAAAAAGAGGGGGGCCGCTTCTGTAGAGCTGGCAGTGTGCCTGAACAAGAAGGAACGGCGGGAAAAGAATGTTTCCGTGAAATATGTGGGGTTTGACGTGCCTGATGAATTTATTGTGGGGTATGGTTGTGATTACGCGGAAAAATACCGTAATTTACCGGCGGTATGCACATTGAAAAGTAAAGTGTATACAAGAACCTGATGCGGGAAATAATATTGGTACAGGGGCAGTTTAGGCAGGAGGATTATCCGGCTTTAAGTTGATTAAATATAGAAGAATATGATAAAATTAATCACTGAAACCATAATTTTAAATTTACTCTCATTGGCAGAGAAGGAGGATCAGTTTGAATAAGTTTGTAAAGAATGTGGCGCTCTATGTCTTTATCATCGTCATAGCAGTGGCTATATTCAATACGTTTGTCCATCCGCAGGAAAAATTTACTGAGATGGCATATAGTGATTTCGTGGCGCAGATAGAGAAAAAGAATGTTTCTTCTGTCATCATGGTGGAAAATTCAATTAAAGGAAAACTCAAAGATGGAACGGAATTTTCTACATATATTCCTAACAATGATACACAGATTGTTAAGAAAATGACCGATGGGGACGTAGTGATTACCGTAAAACCGCCGGAACAGCCATCTTGGTGGATGAGCCTTCTGTCTTCGCTTCTTCCTATTCTAATTCTTGTGGGCGTTTGGTTCTGGATTATGAATCAGACCCAGGGGGGCGGCGGTCGTGTCATGAGTTTCGGCAGATCCCGTGCAAGAATGAGCGGGGAAGGACAAGTTCATGTGAACTTCAGTGATGTTGCCGGTGAAGATGAAGCGAAAGAAGAATTGGCGGAAGTCGTAGATTTTTTGAAGAATCCGGGACGGTATACAGCGATTGGTGCTAAAATCCCTAAAGGGGTTCTTCTCGTGGGGCCTCCCGGCACCGGAAAGACTCTCTTGGCGAAAGCGGTGGCCGGGGAAGCAAAGGTTCCTTTCTTTTCCATTTCAGGGTCTGATTTTGTGGAGATGTTTGTCGGTGTAGGCGCATCACGTGTCCGTGATTTGTTTGCGCAGGCGAAAAAAAATGCGCCCTGTATTGTATTTATTGATGAAATTGATGCGGTTGGCCGCCAGCGCGGTTCGGGTCTTGGTGGCGGACATGATGAACGTGAACAGACATTGAATCAGCTTCTTGTAGAAATGGATGGATTTGGTGCGAACGAAGGGATTATCACGATTGCTGCGACAAATAGGCCGGATATTCTAGATCCTGCATTATTAAGACCGGGGCGGTTTGACCGCCGCGTGGTTGTAGGTCGTCCGGATCTGGCAGGGAGAATTGCTATCCTGAAAGTACATGCAAGAAATAAACCGCTTGACTCTGATATTAATCTTGATATCATCGCAAAAAAGATTCCCGGATTTACAGGGGCGGATATCGCGAATTTATTGAATGAAGCAGCGCTGCTTGCTGCCCGACAGAACAGAAAAACTATTTCTATGGCGGATATGGAAGAAGCCAGTGAAAAGGTAAGCTATGGCCCGGAAAGAAAGAGCCATAAGGTCAGTGACAGCGAGCGCAGGCTGACGGCATATCATGAATCAGGTCATGCAATCATGGCGACAGTACTTAAAGAGGCGGATCCTGTGCATAAGGTAACCATTATTCCTCGTGGACAGGCCGGCGGATATACCATGATGCTTCCCCATGAAGAACGTTCTTTTATTACAAAAGCCCATTTACTTGCCCAGCTTCGTGTAGCTCTTGGCGGCCGATGTGCCGAGCAGATTGTTTTTAAGGAAATTTCCAGTGGCGCTTCCGGCGACTTGCAGCAGGTTACAGGTATTTTGCGAAAAATGATTATGGAATGGGGGATGAGTGACCGCCTCGGCCCGATGATTTTTGGGGAGCATCAGGAACAGATTTTCCTCGGCAAGCAGCTTGGTTCGGAAAGGAACTACGGGGAAACAGTAGCTACGATTATCGATGAAGAGATGCATAAGTATCTGGATGAAGCCTATAATGATACGATGCGTATCCTTACAGAAAATATAGAAGTACTGGAGGCCATGGCACAGGCACTTTTGGAAGTGGAGACAATCAACCATAAGCAGGTTGAAAATCTTTTTAAATATCATTCTATCTATGCGCCGGGAGAAGAGCCGAAGCAAGAGGAATCGGAATTTTCACCACCTCCCATGGATGATGGATATGGACTTCCCTCTTTTACAAATTAATTTGACTCTAAAAGGCTTGGGCATAGCTCAGGTCTTTTTAGCGCCGTTAAGAAAATAAGAAATATGCAGTGTCATCTCAAAAGAGGATGAATTGTTAATTCAGCAAAAGCTTAATTTGTCAGGAAAGACAGTATGAAATTTTCTTGACACTTATATATTAAAACGGTATAATACTCCTTGTGAGATTTGTCCGGAAACCACTAGCCCCGGAGGAAGGATTATATCTTGCGGTTCCGTTTTTTATTAGGAGGATCAGTAAGAATGAAAAGCACATTCATGGCCAATGCGGGCAATGTTACCCGTAAATGGTATATCGTGGACGCTGAAGGCAAGACTCTTGGACGTCTGGCGGCAGGAGTTGCAGAAGTCCTCAGCGGCAAGAATAAACCGACCTTTACACCACATGTTGATACAGGTGATTTTGTCGTAATCATTAACGCAGATAAAGTGGTTCTGACAGGCAAGAAACTTTTGAAGAAAGAATACTTTCATTACACCGGATATATCGGTGGAGATCGTTACCAGAAAGCCGGTGATGCACTTCGTGAAAAGCCGGTGTGGGTAGTTGAGCATGCTATCCGAGGAATGCTTCCCAAAACGAAGCTGGGGGATCAGATGTATCGTAAGTTGAAGGTATATGCAGGCAGCGAACATCCGCATGCTGCACAGCAGCCTGAAGAATTGAAGTTTGATATCCGTTAACCAGAAGGGAAGGAAATGAAAATGGCAGAAGCTACATACTACGGCACAGGCCGCAGAAAGACATCCGTTGCCAGAGTCCGTCTGGTAGCAGGACAGGGAAATATCGTAATCAATGGTCGCGTACTTGATGATTACTTTGACTTGAAAACTCTTGAAATTATCGTTAAACAGCCTCTGGAACTGACCGGCACAACTGCTGTCTATGACGTGATTGCTTCCGTAAAGGGCGGCGGTGCTTCCGGACAGGCCGGCGCCATCCGTCATGGTATCAGCCGCGCATTGTTGGAAGTTGATCCGGAATATAGAAAGATTCTTAAGAGCGCAGGTCTTCTGACTCGTGATCCGAGAATGAAAGAACGTAAGAAATACGGTCTTAAAAAGGCGAGGAAGGCAAGCCAGTTCTCCAAGCGTTAATTCACAGGAAGATTACAAAACGTATATGGTCATCCATATGCGTTTTTCATTGCGCTTATATTTTATGAAATAGGAATAAAGGTATGCTTCAAATAAAAGATATAGCTTTTTAGAGGGGACTGTCATATAATAATTGTGACATTAAAGGAGAAGCTTTATGACTAATGAAGAAATCCAAAAGGCGAAAGAGTCTTTCCTGCGTATGGGGGTTGCTGAAGAATCTATTTTTTCGGAAATTATGCGTGCCCGTTATTTAGACTACAATTTATTCCTAAATCCCACAAATGCTGAGTATGGCGTGACAATTGAAAGCCTGTATGAAAATATGAAACTCACCTCGGATAAGTTTGGTGATTATACGGGAAATGAAGAAACTTATGCGAATGTATATACGCTTGCTATGAGAATCAACCCGATGGATTTTGCCACAGGTGTTACTAAGGCGGGTAATGATTTACGCGGACTTATTGAATTTGTTATCAGCCAGGCAAAACAATCGGGGAAAACAATCCTGTTTGCAGGAGCGGATCATTATATATATATGCTGCCTAAAATTTTTTATGATTTGAACGATTGCCGGATTGCGGTTGCTGTTAAATCGGAAGTATGGAAGAAAAATCTTTCCAACCTGTTCCCACGGGGAAGGATTATGCTAGAGAAAGAAATTTTCCATGATGAGGAACTGTATGATTATATATTCTTTTTTGAAAAAGATTCTTTAAAAATGGTACCGCTGCTCAAAGGGCATTTGTTCGAAAACGCAAAAATGAATGTGGTGCTGCCTTATACACAAATAATGGATACGGCGGTAAAGGAGCAGGAAATAAAAAGGACGATAGCCAAAGAAAAATCTTTGGGAGGGTACTACGACTTCCCTTTTGAAAATGATGAATTTGTTTTACTGGAGATAATAAAAGGAAATAGCGGGCCGGTTACTTTTGGTGAAGCAGTTATTAAAGATGGCATTTTGCAAAAAACAAAGTTGTTTTCTATCGGTGCTGATCAATTTTTTGAAGCTGATGACTGGAATTATGATGTATATGCTTATAACAGTTCGACGGCGCTTCAAGCCGTTTTAAGTGCTCACGTTGTGGACATGGGAAAGCCGATTGAAAAAGAGTTCTTCCTTGTGGAAAAGAAAAAGATTTCTTCCGGGCGGATTTTAAAGGTTTCTAAAGCTGCCATATTGGAAGATACAGGTCTTTGCACGGATTTAATAGAAGAGCTAAGTATTTCCAAACCAATTATCGGGACAAAGGTAAGATCCGGAGATTTACTGCTGGCCGCCAGCCGAAACAGGGTATATACCGCTGTCGTTTATAACGAACAGGGAACCATGGTGGCGGATGCGGCAATTACGGTAATCCGGTCAAAAGGAAAGTATACAGGAGAATATATAAAAATGTATCTTGACGGGCCTGTGGGAACGTTATTCCTTGAGACAATTCATGCGGGAGATGCGTTAGGGCTGAAAAGTTCCCGATTAATGCGGATTCCATTTCCTGATGCTCCGGAAGAAGGCATTTCTACAGTAACGGAACTTTGCCGGACATCTGTGAAGGAGTTGTCTGCAGCGGCGGCAAACTGGCGGGAATCTAAGAAGAGAGCGGTACAGCTTATGATGGGGAAATCTTAATTATTTTGCTGATTCAGGAGGATATATGAAAGTTGTTTTGGCCACCCGTAATCAGGGGAAGATAAGGGAATTTCAAAAGCGCTTTTCTGAGATTGGATGGGAAGTGATTCCTGTCGCGGATATAGCGGATATACCGGAACCGAAAGAAACAGGAACCACCTTTAGGGAGAATGCGCTGCAAAAAGCCCGTTACTATGCTGAAGCTGTGAATTTGCCGGTGCTTTCAGATGATTCCGGAATTATAGCGGATGTATTGGGAAATGAACCGGGTGTATACTCGGCCAGGTATGCAGGCGTTCATGGGAATGACGAAGCGAATAATCAAAAACTGGTGGAAGTTTTGCGTCCTTATCGCGGAGAAGCACGCCGGGGACACTATATGTGCGTGATTGCTGTCGTGTGGCCCAATGGAAGGGAGATTACCGCGGAAGGCAGATGTAACGGAATTATTCGCGATTTTTATAAAGGAACAGGCGGATTTGGATATGATCCGTTGTTTTATCTGCCGGAATTTGGAAAGACAATGGCGGAGTTATCCATGGAGGAAAAGAATAAAATAAGCCACCGCGGAAAAGCTGTTGACGCGATGCTGAAAAAATTAAAAGAGGCGGGCATATAATATGCAGAAAGCTGCCTGTGATATAATTGTGTTATTAAATACATAAGGCTGCAAAACTGATAAAGTAAAAAGAGTTACCAGCCGGGCGTATTTAGTATATAAATGTTTGTGGGTTGAAAAAACAGATATCGGGTTTGAAGGAGGAAAATAATGGATATCAGAGATGAAGCGATGCAATTAAGAAATGAAAAACATCAGATGATTAAAACGGGATTGAATGCAAAAATGGAAAACAGCCATGATTTGGCAGTTGTTTATACACCTGGGGTTGCAACTCCATGCCTGGCTATTAAGGAAGAAGAAGATAAATCTTTGGAACTGACTTGGCGGGGAAATGTTGTCGCCGTTATTTCTGATGGTACCCGTGTATTGGGATTAGGCGATATTGGACCGGCTGCGGCTATGCCTGTCATGGAAGGCAAAAGCGCCCTTTACAAACGTTTTGGCAATATTGATGCCATTCCGATTGTGCTCAATACAAAAGACAAGGATGAAATAGTTCGCACTATTCGAATTTTGGAGAAATCTTTTGCCGGCATCAATTTGGAAGATTTCTCTTCCCCCAAATGCTACGATATTGAAGATGAACTGAAAGCAACCATGAATATCCCTGTGTTCCATGATGATCAGCATGGAACCGCCATTGCGGCTTTGGCTGCTGTTCTCGGCGCGCTTCGTCTGATTAAAAAAGGCATCGGTGAAGCCAAGGTGGTTATGTTTGGCGCAGGCGCGGCAGGCACGGCTATTGCAAGACTGCTCCTGGAAGATGGCGTCAAACCGGAAAATATGACGGTCTTGAACAGCAAGGGGATTCTCTATGATGACGGAAGATTGAACCGTGTACAAAAGGAATTGGCGAAACAGGTTAATCCGGAAAATCGCCAAGGAACTTTTGCGGACGCAGTAAAAGGTGCGGATATCCTTTTGGCTACTTCCGCACCGGCAGCATTCAAAGAAATGCATAAAGAAGCAATCAAGACGATGGCGGAAAAGAATGTTGTCTTTGCCATGGCAAATCCGATTCCGGAAATGATGTTGTCTGATGCACAGGAATTGGGCGTTTATGTATTTGGTACAGGCAGAAGCGATATGCCGAACCAGGTAAATAATTCTTCTGTATTCCCGGGGCTTTTCCGCGGTGCCCTTGATGTCCGTGCCCGACAGATTAATGAACCGATGAAACTGGCAGCGGCTCATGCACTGGCAGACCTGGTTTCCGATGAAGAGCTTAAGCCTGAATATGTAGTGGTTGATGTATTTGATCCGCGTGTGCCTCATGCGGTAGCAAAGGCATCTGCAAAAGCGGCTATTGAGTCTGGTGTAGCAAGAGTAACTGAATTGCCGGAACAGTATAAAGACTGATTTGTAAATGGGGATGGGGACAAGACCGTCTGTCTTTGCGGGCAGGCGGTTTTATCTTGCTGGTGATTGTCCGTTTATTGCACTGCAAAAAAAAATCGTATATGATTAAGAAAATTGGAGAAAGTCGGCGTACATGAATTTTATGGATGATATAAAAGAGCAGCTTCTAAAAAAAGAATTTGAATACGATGCTGTAGATGCAGATCGCGGGAAAATGGACAGGAATGCATCTGCTATTATTGGTGTGCTTGAAAATAGCGGATATGAAGCATATGCGGTCGGCGGATGTGTGAGAGATTTGCTCTTGGCTAAAGCACCTCATGATTGGGATATTACTACTTCTGCAAAACCGGAAGAAATTATTTCCGTTATGGGTAGGAATGGATGGAAAACCGTTGACGGTGCCGGAAGGCGGTTCGGTACGGTTATTGTCGTTATTAACCATATCGCGTATGAAGTCACTACGTTTAGAAATGAGTTTTACGGACAGGACAGCCACCGTCCCGAAAATATAACGTTTTCATCTACGCTTAAGGAGGATTTGTCCCGCCGAGATTTTACAGTGAATGCCTTGGCTCTTGGCAGGGATGGTGTAGTTTATGACTATTTTGATGGAACAAAGGATTTGAGAAATAAAAAATTGAGAACTGTGGGAAAGGCGGAAGAACGATTTCGTGAAGATGCGCTTCGCCTTTTTCGGGCATGTCGTTTCATCGGGCAGTTAGATTTCATGGCGGATAAGAGTTTAGTCCGCGGAATGGCATCCGCTTTTGACAGAGTTTCGGGGTTATCGCTGGAAAGGGTGAGAGAGGAAGTGGAAAAGCTTCTTGTCTCTCCTTTTGCAGCACGAGGATTGGATTTATTGGTTCGTACCGGCTTT
>ENA-OPAW01001525-OPAW01001525.1-human-gut-metagenome-genome-assembly--contig:-NODE-1525-length-11237-cov-2.862994_pt1 | contig 11237 bp, 9 predicted proteins | sample MGYA00241060_ERZ501436 | MGnify/ENA primary metagenome ERZ501436 (study PRJEB25962, sample SAMEA2042619) | human gut metagenome | biome: human gut; feature: human-associated habitat; material: faeces... | reverse complement strand
TTGAGGCAGCTATATGACCAGTCTGTCTCCTTAAAGAAATCTATCGATGAATATAAGGATGTGCTGAAAAGGCAGAATAGCTTGGTCTTGTTGAACAAGGCTATACAGGCCGGGCAAATCTCTATGATCGAGTATTTCGTGGATGTGACGACCTATTACCAAAGCGTGCAAAACTACCTGCAATTGCAAAACCAATACCAAAAGGTCATGGCGCAATTGTATAAGTATCGATTATGATAAGGAACACAACTGTGTTTTCTCTTGAACACAGTTGTGTTTATCCACAGATACAGTTGTGTTTTCTCACGAACACAACTGTGTTTTTACGTTCTCTAAGGATAGCTTAAAGTCCCGGATCAATTCTTTCATCACCTCTTCCACGGATAATTCCTCCCAGAATAAAGACGCTACCTGTCCGATCTCTAACTCGCCTTCCTTTAGGTCGCCCTCAAAGATTCCTTTCTTGGCACGTCCTTTGCCCAATAACTCACGTAATTCTTCCACGGACGCTCCCCGGGCTTCCGCTTCTTCCACTGCCGTAGCGAAATCTCCTTTTACCAGACGGGTAGGAGACAGTTTCTTTAATAATAACTTCGTATCGCCTTCCTTAAGATTCAAGCATAGTTTCTTGAAATTCTCGTGTGCCGAGCTTTCTTTGGTTAGGGCGAAACGAGTGCCTATCTGTACGCCGTCGGCCCCTAGTGCGAGTGCCGCTAGCATCGCTTGACCGTTTCCTATACCTCCTGCCGCCAAAAGGGGGAGAGAGGTCGCTTTCCGGACAGCGGGGATCAGGCACATCGTAGTTGTTTCCTCCCGTCCGTTGTGCCCGCCGGCCTCGAAGCCTTCGGCAACGATGGCATCCACTCCGACCTCCTCGCATTTCGTGGCGAATTTAGAGCTGCTTACCACGTGAACGACCGTCATGCCATGATCCTTCAAATACTTTGTCCATGTTTTCGGGTTGCCGGCGGAGGTAAATACGATCTTCACTTTTTCCTCCACCAATATCCGCATCAAGGTATCGATTTCCGGGTACATCAGCGGGACATTCACGCCAAAAGGCTTGTCGGTCGCCGCCTCGCATTTACGGATATGTTCCCGGAGCACTTCCGGGTGCATGGAGCCTGCCCCGATCAATCCTAATCCACCGGCGTTACTAACCGCTGAAGCTAGCCGCCAACCACTACACCAAACCATTCCCGCCTGTATGATGGGATACTGAATACCAAAAAGACTACAAATTCGATTCATATTATTTCTTGCGTTAATCTCGCTAAAATTAGTGAACTATTTTTATTGGAACAACAATTTCTTTGTCGAGGTTGTTGAATAGGCATATAACTTTAAAATATAAGAGATATGCCAGAGAATATAATGAAAACGTTATGGGATGAGAGCGATGATCTTCACGATGAGACCATGTCTACCAATTCGGTATTGTCGGATGATTACACGTCTAATGACATTCAAGATTTACAAGAAACGATCGAAAATGAAAATATCGAGGACGGTATAGAGAGCGATTCGATTGAACATTGAATGAATGCATATTGGGTCCCCGAAGGGAAGATCTCCCTTTGGGGATCTTTTTTGTGTGAATTGTGAAAATCTTTTTCCGGATTCTAAATAATAACAATTTGAAATAGAATTGTAACGCAAAACTTCGTTATCTTTGTCCATTGTAATTCTAATATAACAATGGCATGAATAAAACGCTTATGGCCGCAGGTTTAGCGGTTATTTTGGGAGCTTGTTCCTCCTCAAAGAAAAGCGATGTAGCGGAAGGCGCTACACCCAATCCGTTTTTTGCGGAGTATACGACACCGTTCGGGGTGCCTCCGTTTGACCAAATAGAGGTGGCTCATTACAAGCCGGCTCTTTTGAAAGGCATGGAAGAGCAGTCGAAGGAGATCGAGGCGATCGTGGCAAATCCGGATGCGCCGACATTCGAGAATACGATCGTGGCCTTAGACCAAAGTGGCGAGTTGCTTACTAAAGTAATGTATGCTTTCGGTGGCCAATCCAGTGTGAATACCACGGACGAGATCCAAGAGCTCGAACGTGAGCTTTATCCCCTTTTATCCAAACATTCGGATGATATCAGCCTAAATCCCCAGCTTTTCGCCCGGGTGAAATCCGTATATGAGAATCAGGCAAGCTTCCATCTGGATAAGGAACAGAAGAAGCTGTTGGAGGAAACCTATAAAAGCTTTGTCCGGGGAGGAGCCAATCTGCCGGAGGATAAGCAGGCGAAGTTGCGTGAGCTGAACGAGAAGATATCCATGCTCCAACTTACTTTCGGACAGAATACCCTGAAAGAGACCAACGCTTTCCAATTAGTGATCGATAATAAAGAGGACTTATCCGGCCTGCCGGAAGACGTGATCGTCAAGGCGGCGCAAACGGCCCAAGAGAATGGTCTGGATGGTAAGTGGGTGTTTACCCTCCATAATCCGAGCGTGATGCCTTTCCTTCAATACGCCGATAAGCGTGATTTGCGTGAGAAGATCTTCAAGGCGTATACGAATCGTGGCAACAATAATAATGAGAATGATAATAAGGAGGTCGTTAAGCAGCTGGTTACCGCTCGTTTGGAGAAAGCCCGATTGATGGGATATGAGGATTATGCCGCTTTCGTATTGGAAGAGAATATGGCGAAGAACGAGAAGAACGTGTACGACTTGCTCGATAAGATCTGGCCGTCTGCTTTGGCGAAAGCGAAAGAGGAATTGGCCGATATCAACGCCGAGATCAAGAAGGAAGGTGGTAATTACGAGGCCGAGGGCTGGGACTGGCGTTATTATTTCGAGAAAGCCAAGAAAGCGAAATATAACTTGGACGAGAACGAGATGCGTCCTTATTTTGAGTTGGGACATGTACGTGAGGGCATCTTCTATGTAGCCAATAAATTATACGGTATCACGTTTACTGAGATCAAGGACATCCCGAAACCGGACCCTGACGCTCTCGCTTTCGAGTGCAAGGATAAAGATGGTACGCATCTGGGCGTGCTGTATATGGATTTCTTTACCCGCCCGGGCAAAGGAGGTGGCGCATGGTGCGGCGGTTACCGTTCACAAACGTATAAAGATGGGAAACGGGTAGCCCCGGTGGTTACTACCGTATTTAATTTCAGTAAACCGGCGGAGGGACAACCGGCGCTTTTGACAGCCGACGAGACTGAGACCGTATTCCATGAGTTCGGTCATGCCTTGCACGGTTTATTCTGCGACGTTCATTATTATGGCGTGTCCGACGTGCCTCGTGACTTTGTGGAGCTACCTTCGCAAGTCGATGAGCATTGGGCCGTTGAGCCGGAGGTATTGAAAGTGTACGCTAAACATTACCAGACCGGCGAGGTAATACCGCAAGCCCTTGTAGACAAGATGATTAAGAGTGGCAAGTATGGACAAGGCTTCGCTACGACGGAGTATCTGGCCGCCTCTTATCTGGATATGGATTATCATGTATTGAAAGAGATCCCTGCCGATTTGGATATCGAGAAATTTGAGGCGAAGGTCTTGGGCGATCGTGGTCTGATCCGTCAGATTCCGTCTCGCTACCGCTCCACTTATTTCGGACATACGATGGAAGGTGGATATACCGCCGGTTATTATAGCTATATCTGGGCGGAAGTGTTGGATTGCGACGCTTTCCAAGCTTATAAGGAGACGGGTGATATCTTCAACCCGGAGGTTGCCTCTAAATTCCGTAAATACGTACTGACCCCGGGCGGCATCGACGACGCTATGGACATGTACGTGAATTTCCGTGGCAAACAACCTAGCATTGATCCGCTGTTGGAGAACAGAGGGCTAAAATGAGCAGAACAATTCATAACTCATAAATCAAAAAATCAGTAAAGATGAAACAATTAATTATGGCAGCAGGATTAGCCGTTATGCTTACTGCCTGCGGTACTTCCGAAAAGAAGACCGTGGAGGGGGAGAACCCGTTCTTTGCGGAATATACCACCCCGTTTGGAGTTCCACCTTTTGATCAAATCAAGTTCGAGCACTACAAACCGGCCCTATTGCAAGGCATGGAAGAGGGACGCAAGGAGATCGAGGCGATCGTGAATAACCCGGAGGAGCTGACGTTCGAGAATACGATTGTCGCTTTGGATGAGCAGGGTGCGTTGCTTCGGAAGGTCCAGATTGTTTTCGGTGGACAGAATAGCGTGAATACGAATGATGAGATGCAGGCGTTAAGCCGTGAGATGTCGCCGCTATTGTCAAAATATAGTGATGATATCAACTTGAATCCGAAATTATTCGCTCGTGTGAAGGCGGTATACGATAAGAAGGATGAGTTGGGTCTCGATAAGGAGCAAATGAAGTTATTGGAGGAGACTTATAAGGACTTCGTTCGGGGTGGCGCTAATCTTTCCGCTGAGGATCAGGCTAAATTGCGTGAGTTGAATAGCAAGATCTCCATGTTACAGCTTACTTTCGGACAGAATATGCTGAAAGAGACGAACGCTTTCAAATTGGTGATCGACAAGCAGGAGGATCTTTCCGGTCTGCCCGAGACCTTGATCGCTAACGCCGCTCAAGCGGCTAAGGATGCCGGGATGGAAGGCAAATGGGTATTTACCTTGCAGAACCCGAGCGTGATGCCGTTCTTGCAATATTCCGATAAACGTGAGTTGCGTGAGAAGATGTTCAACGCTTATATCAACCGTGGTAATAATAATAATGAGAACGATAACAAGGAAGTGGTTCGTGATTTGGTTGCCGCTCGTTTGGCGAAAGCGAAGTTGATGGGCTATGATGATTACGCTTCTTTCGTGTTGGAGGATCGTATGGCGAAAAGCTCGGATAAGGTTTATCAATTGTTAGATGAGGTTTGGAAGCCTGCTTTGGCGAAAGCGAAAGAGGAATTGGCCGATATAAACGCCGAGATCAAGAAAGAAGGCGGCAATTTCGAGGCCGAGGGCTGGGATTGGCGTTATTATTTCGAGAAGGCCAAGAAGGCTAAATTCAATTTGGATGAGAACGAGGTTCGTCCTTACTTGAAGTTGGATAATGTTCGTGAGGGTGCTTTCTATGTAGCTAATAAGTTATATGGTATCACGTTCACCCCGATCCGTAATATCCCGTTGCCTTATCCGGAAGCGCAGGCTTTTGAGTGCAAAGATAAGGATGGCTCTCATTTGGGCGTTATTTATTTCGATTTCTTCCCTCGTGCCAGCAAGCGTGGTGGCGCATGGTGTGGTTCTTATCGTCCGCAGGCTTATAAGGATGGCAAGCGTGTGGCTCCGGTCGTAACGATCGTTTGTAACTTTAGCCAGCCGGCTCCGGGACAACCTGCGTTGTTGAGCGCTGATGAGGCGAATACATTGTTCCATGAGTTCGGTCATGGTTTGCACGGCTTGTTCCGTGACGTGCATTACTCCGGTGTTTCTGGTGTTCCTCGTGATTTCGTGGAGTTGCCTTCACAGGTTATGGAGCATTGGGTATTCGAGCCGGAAGTATTGAAGGTGTACGCTAAGCATTATCAGACCGGCGAGGTGATCCCGGCCGAGTTGATCGAGAAGTTGGATAAGAGCGGTAAGTACGGACAAGGTTTCGCTACGACGGAGTATCTGGCGGCTTCTTATCTGGATATGGATTTCCATGCGATCAGTGGTGACGCTGCGGATAAGAAGGTGATCAAGTTCGTTGACCAGACGAATAATGTTCCGGCCAACTTGAACGTGATGGATTTCGAGCAACAGACGTTAGGCCGTCGTGGTTTGCTGAAACAAATCCCTTCCCGTTACCGTACGACTTACTTCAACCATACGATGGGTGGCGGCTACACCGCCGGCTATTATAGCTACATCTGGGCTGAGGTATTGGATTGCGACGCTTTCGAGGCATTCAAGGAAACCGGCGACATCTTTAATCAAGAATGTGCCGATAAATTCCGTAAATATGTCTTGACCCCGGGCGGTATCGACGACGCTATGGATATGTACAAGAATTTCCGTGGCAAGGAACCGGGTACGGATCCGTTGCTGAAGAATAGAGGACTGAAATAATCTAGAAATGGAGATTTTATAAAGGCGGACCGGTTGGTTCGCCTTTTTTTGTATATGCTCAACCTCCCGGATCTGTATTACATTTGCTAAGTTTTATCACGAAAAAATAGCGATAGTATGGAGAAAAAGGATTTAGTAGAAGGGATGAGGTTGTATATCTATAAATTGCGTGTGGATGGGCGTTATTCCACGGCGAAGAGCTATCAGGATGCATTGAACTCATTCATGCGGTTTTGTGGGTTGGAGGTAATTCCCTATATTTATGTCAATAAGGAGAACCTTCGGCGTTATCAGGCCTTTTTGTTGAATAAAGGATGTACATGGAACACGGTGTCGACCTATATGCGTCGGATCCGTTGTGTGTACAACATGGCGGTGGAGGAAGGGTTGGCCCCCTATATCCCTTATTTATTTAAGGGAGTTTTCACGGGTATAGAGAGCAAACGCAAAAAGGCGTTACCACAGGATTTATTACGTTCTCTGATGACGGCCTCATTAGATGATCCGGAACTGAGAAAAACACGGCAGGCATTGTGCCTGATGTTCCAGTTTTGCGGTATGGCATTCGTGGATTTCGCTCATCTGAAAAAGGAGAATGTCCGGGGTGGGGTTTTGGAATATAAACGCCAGAAAACGGGTACTCCGATGCTTATAGAGGTACAATCTACCGCATGGGAGTCGCTGAGGGAACTGTCAAGTGATGTAGGTAAGGACTCACCCTATTTGTTTCCTTTCTTGAAAGGGATAAAAGTGGGAAAAGAAGCCTACAAGGAGTACACTTCCGCTTTGGCCCATTTTAACCGGAATTTGAAGAGGTTGGCGAGAGCCTGCGGTGTGTCTATCCCGATCACCTCATATTCGATCCGTCATTCTTTTGCGATGATTTTGAAGGAACAGGATGTCCCGATTGAGATGATCAGCGAACTATTGGGCCATAAATCGATCAAGACTACGCAAATCTATTTGAAAAGTTTCTCGTTGGAAAAGATGTCTGCGGTGAATAAAATTTGTTTTGAGAGTGTGTACAATCATGTACCGAAAGTAGGGTAAAGGGAGTAGGCTACTTGGGGAGTAGCGTATTCTTTCACGGCGCAAATGTAGTAAAAAATAACTAAAAACAAACAAACAAATCGGCTTGTTTAGTCATTCTAGGCGTTTGACCCTTTCTATTCTTTGATTTTCCCATTTTATCCTAGACGTATAGACATGGTGATGCGGGCAAGATGAATCCTTGTTCTAGGTATCATTCCACCATGCCTCATAATCTGTATATGTATTCCTGTAGAGACGGGGCGTGCCCCGTCTCATCCCCTCAAAATGGTATTTAAAGTTACTCCCAGACAGTGGGAGACGGGGCACGCCCCGTCTCTACAACCGGGTGATAACCGTTCTCGCACCTTTTAGGCTACTCCCCAAGTAGCCTAAGATTTCGAGAGATGGTAATTTTCAGTAATGCCATATTTAAAAATATAAAACGCTGTTTATCAAGATGATATAAATGATTCTTGGTAGGGCTCTGAATTGCCGTGGGGTCTGTTTTCGGGCCACGGGATAACCACTAGAAAAGATAATCATAGAGATGGATATATTGACAGGCAAGTGCTCGGATAGGTTCATGGCGCATGTTCTGAAGCGACGTGACCAGGAGGCTGTCCGCTGGTACGTGCTCACGCTCCCTACCGCCGGTGGCGGGCGTGACAGGATCAGCCCCTCGAAGGGGCTGGACGCTGAGCTTTCCCGCCGTGAGGGTCGTGGTGAGGCGTTGTTCGAGTATTTCTCCCCCTCGTATGTCGAGGCGAGGAAGGTGGGCGGCAAGATGGTCAACACGAAACGGCCCCTGCTGTACAACTACGTGTTCATCCACGCCTCGGAGAACGAGATCTTTAGTCTGAAGCGTACGCTTCCCCTGTATAATTTCCTCCCCCGGGTTTCCTCCGGCGGGCGGTCTTATTTCCCGTACCTCTCGGATCGTGAGATGGATACCTTGCGTTGGGTCGCGGCGTCTTACTCCAACGAGCTTCCGGTGTACGTGCCAGATAGCGGCCGCTTGTTGAAAGGCGACCGTGTGCGTATCACCTCCGGCCCGTTTGCCGACATGGAGGCCGAGGTGGTGGTACAGCCGGGCGGTGGCCATAAGGACGTGATGGTACGTATCCTCGATTGCATGTGGGTTCCCTTGTTCGAGGTGAGGCGAGGCGAGTATGAGTTGATCGAGCTGAACACGGGGGGCAAGCACGTGTATACCCATTTGGACAACGACCGTCTGTCGGAGGGCTTGCACGATGCCTTGGGCCGTTACCATGCCTCTGGCGTGGTAGTGGATGAGGATGCCCGTCTGGCCCGTGAGGTCCTGCGTGGCTACGCCTCTCTCCGTGGTGAGACCGACGTGATCCGTTGCAAGCTTTACTCTTTGCTCCTTCCTGCCTATAAGCTTTTGGGCGAGTCGGATGAGTTCGATCGTTTGCGCTCCACGATGCGCAGCATGCTCCCGGTGATAAAAGCGGGGCAATCCCGTGCCTTGTTGCTGGTCACGCTGTACGGCTGTACGGACAGCAGCCTCTACCAGCGCATGGCGCACGAGCTGGTTGACCCTTGGATGGAGGAGGCCTCGCCCAAGAGGAGCAAGACCGTGTTGATACGTCGTTTACGTGATTACGACCGTTGGTTCGGGCACGGGAACGGCGATAAATAAAAGATATGAGAGAAGAGAGAGAGACATGCGGCGTCCCTTCGGGCATCCGGCTGATGAACCTGTTGCGTGAGCGTTTGACAGAGATCATGGATCGTGAGCGTGCGAACCGAAACTCAATACACCTGTATTGCACGGGTCCCTACTGGGTAGCGTTCGAGCGTTCGGCCTACCAACTGCATCGTGCGTTCCCGGATAGCGAGACCACGCCGCTGCGCCTGTTCGCCTACCCGTTCCCGATCGTGATGGTGTCCGTGACGGATCGCTCGTTGCGTTCGTACGCCCGTAAACATATTTTGAGGCGGGACGAGACGGATTACGTGGTGCTGACCGTCCCCGAATCCTCCTTGACTGACTACCGAAGATGGCATGCCGGTGAGGTGGAGGGCTTGCCCCAGCTTACATGAACCCCAAATTTTATTCATGATGAACCTTTTTTCTAAACTCTCAACGTGGTATTTCTCAAGGAAAGCGTTGCCGTATTGGAGTATTATCCTGCTGGATTGCTTGGTGATCCTGTTTTCAGGCTTGCTGGTATATGCCTTGAATAACGGGATCTTCGCCACGATGGACATCTTTTGGCACCTGTCGTTCACGTGGGGTGTTTGCCTAGTGCCTTATCTGGTGGGCTTTAGGCTGTTCCGTACGTATTCGGGCATCATTCGTTACTCTTCCTTCGTGGATTTGCAACGGGTGGGCTTCGCCGTGCTGTTCGGTGTGGTTTGCGTGGTGACCTTCCAAGAGTTTACGGATTTTTCGCCTTACTTGGTGTATATCCGTAAACGAGACCTTGTGCTATCCTCCCTGCTGGCGATGAGCTTGATGTGGGCGATGCGTGTGTTCGTGAAGTATTTCTACGTGACGACCTTTCGCCAGTCGAAGGCTGAGCGTGCCTTTATCTTCGGCGTGAAGCAGGGCGGTATCAGTTTGGCGAAGAGCATCCAGAACCAAGATCCCGCACAGTACGTGTTGGCAGGCTTCGTCTCGGAGGCCGGGAACATGCAGAATCGTATATTGATGGGAGTGCGTGTGTACCCTTTCGATGAGGAGCTGATCGATGCGATGCGCCGGGAGCGGGCGACGATCCTTTTCGTCTCCCCCTTGAAGAGCGACTCCATTCGGGAACAGCCGGATATGGTGGCCCGTTTGGCGGAGGCGGGGATCAAGATCTACGTGACCCCGGCGGCGCAAGAATGGGATGGCAGGAGCGATTTGACGCATACACAACTCCGGAAGGTTGAGATCGAGGATCTGCTTCCCCGGGAAAAGATAGAGATAGACATGGAGGCGGTGGGCCGCTTGCTTCGTGGTCAACGCATCCTGATAACGGGAGCCGCCGGCAGCATCGGTGGCGAGATGGTGCGCCAGATCGCCTCGTTCGCTCCGGATCGCTTGATCTTGGTAGATCAGGCGGAAACTCCCTTGCACGACATCCGCTTGATGATGGCGAGGGATTGGCGGGATATCAACGCCTATACCTTGGTGGCGGACATCGCTAACAAGTCTCGCATGGAGGAGATCTTCTCGGAGCATCGCCCCGCCTACGTGTTCCATGCGGCGGCTTATAAGCACGTTCCGATGATGGAGGATAATCCTTGTGAGAGTGTGGGTAACAACGTGGACGGTACCCGTGTGATCGCCGACTTGGCCGTGAAGTATGGCACGAGGAAGTTCGTGATGATCTCCACGGACAAGGCGGTGAATCCCACGAACGTGATGGGTTGCTCGAAACGTATCTGCGAGATTTACGTGCAGAGCCTCGACAAAGCGATCAAGGAGGGCCATGTGGAAGGCGTGACGCAGTTCGTTACGACCCGCTTCGGCAACGTGCTGGGTTCTAACGGCTCCGTGATCCCATTGTTCCGTGAACAGATTGCCAAGGGCGGTCCCGTGACAGTGACGCATCCGGATATCATCCGTTTCTTCATGCTGATCCCGGAGGCCTGCCGGTTGGTATTGGAGGCGGGTACGATGGGTAACGGTGGGGAGATCTTCGTCTTCGACATGGGCAAGCCCGTGCGTATCATCGACTTGGCGAAACGTATGATTCAGCTTTCGGGTGCCAAGAACGTAGAGATCCGTTTCACGGGTCTTCGTGCCGGTGAGAAACTGTACGAGGAGGTACTGAACGACGAGGAGATCACGCTGCCTACCTTCCATCCGAAGATCAAGATCGCCAAGGTACGGGAGTACGATTATGATACGGTTTGCCAAGATATAGATGAACTCGTCGGCCTAGGCCGCTCGAGGGACGATATGGCCATCGTGGGCAAGATGAAGGCGATCGTCCCCGAGTTCAAAAGCCGGCACTCTAAGTACGAGGTCTTGGATAAGGCGCTAGAAAGCGCAAGCACTGATGCCTAAGGCCCCGGCGATGGTGGTGGCTATGGCGATGACTACTTTGATGATTACGCTCCAAACGTTGGTTTTCTTCTTTTCACTCATTTAAATTTGTTTTATAAGGTTGATAATACGAAGTCTGTATCAATGAGCACGCCGAAACGTGCCCCATTGGCTTATATC
>ENA-OPAW01001524-OPAW01001524.1-human-gut-metagenome-genome-assembly--contig:-NODE-1524-length-11244-cov-4.320225_pt1 | contig 11244 bp, 8 predicted proteins | sample MGYA00241060_ERZ501436 | MGnify/ENA primary metagenome ERZ501436 (study PRJEB25962, sample SAMEA2042619) | human gut metagenome | biome: human gut; feature: human-associated habitat; material: faeces... | reverse complement strand
GGTATGGACCGGCAGCACATGGAGCTGAGCAAGGGACAGCAGGCTCTCATTGACGGGGTTTGCGCCGTGAACGGCAATGTGGTGCTGGTACTCTCCGGCGGCGCCCCCTTTGTCATGCCGGAAAGAAGCAAATACCGGGCTGCCATCCACGGCTACCTGGGCGGTCAGGCCGGGGCGGGTGCCATGGCCGACGCTCTGCTGGGCAAAATCAATCCCAGCGGCAAGCTGAACGAAAGCTGGCCCGAGAAGCTGTCGGACAACCCCTCCTATCCTTATTTCCCGAGCCCGGAGCGCACTGCCGAGTATCGGGAGGGCCTGTACATCGGCTACCGCTACTATGATACCGCCGGGGTGCCGGTGCGCTATCCCTTCGGCTACGGTCTGAGCTACACCGGCTTTGCCTATTCCGACCTTTCCGCCTCCCGGGAGGCCGTGACCTTCACCGTGACCAATACCGGCGCGATGGATGGCGCGGAGGTGGCCCAGGTGTATGTCTCCTGCAAGGATGGCAAGGTGTTCCGGCCCAATAAGGAGCTGAAGGGCTTTGCCAAGGTGTTCCTGAAGGCGGGGGAGAGCAAAACCGTCACCGTGGCCCTGGACGACAAGGCCTTCCGGTACTTCAATGTGAAAACCGACCGCTGGGAGATTGAGACTGCCAATTATGAAATCAGCGTTGCCTCCAGTGTGGCGGATGTGCGGCTCACCGCCTGCGTCCACGTGGAGGGAACGGAGGCACCGGTGCCCTACGGCAGCCTTCCCGCCTACGAAAGCGGCAGGATCGGCGCTGTTTCCGATACCGAGTTTGCCGAGCTTCTGGGCCGTCCCATTCCCGACGGACACTGGAGCGGGGAGTTGACCAGGAATGACGCCATCTGCCAGCTCTATTATGCCAAATGCGGCGTGGCCCGGCTGGCCTGGAAGCTGCTGACCTGGCTGAAAAACAGGTCCGAAGCAAAGGGCACCCCGGACCTCAATATCCTGTTCATCTATAACATGCCCTTCCGGGCCATGGGCAAGATGGCGGGAGGCATGGTGTGCGACGAGATGGTGGACGACATTGTGTTCCTGGTCAACGGCCATTTCTTCCGTGGTCTGGGCCGGGTTATCCGGGACTTCTTCCGGAATATGGGCCGTAATAAGGCCTTTCTGAAACAGCTGGAAGCCAATAAGGAGGGTTAAGCTATGAACGCGATCAAAAACTGGTGGGGAAGCTTTGCCGAAAAGCACCCGGAGCTTTCCAAATGGGTCCGGGAGGGCGGCCTGTTCGTCATCGTCAGCAATCTGATTACGGTATTCAAGTATTTCCTGCTGACCTTCCTGCCCGCGGCCTTTGCCTTTCTGGGCTCCCGGGACTTCGGCTTTCCCGGTATCGAGCTGAACCTGTTCGGCATCCCCTTTAAGTGGTACATCATCGGCTACGGCGCGGACCAGGGCGGCATTGCCTACTTCACCGCCTACATGATCGCCATGGTCATCGGCGAGGTCATCAATTTCTTCATCCAGCGGGGCTGGGTGTTCCGGAGCAAGGGCAACATCGCCTGGCAGGCCATGTGGTATGTGCTGGCCTTCTGCGTGGTCACCTGCGTGGTCAATTCCATCAACTGCATCTGGGTAGCCGTGGCCGGACATTTTGTTCCCGGCTGGCTGTATAACATCGGCACCACGGTCCTGAACGGCGGTGTCAGCATGGTAGTCTTCTTCTTCGTCAACAAGATCATCTTCCCCGAGGGCGAACCCCAGAAGAAGTAAGGCTGTTTTCCTACCCCGCAAGCAGCAAAAATCTCACATTCACCCTCTTTCATGAGACTTGAATGTGGGGTTTTTGTGGTTTGCGCTTGGGGACTATTTCCGGCCGCAGCGGGATGTTGTTCTCTGCAAATTAATCCAACGCCAACAGTTGAAGCGTAAAAACGCTGTGGTCTTGCCATTAAAACCGAAAGCTATCGCAAACTTCTTTCGGAGTTGCTATCATGATAGAATAATCTGGCGAAAGCTGGTGGATGTGTGACTTTTTTCGAGTATTTCCGTGTGTATTATCTTCAGTTGGCCCGTGGCTACATTTTTGTCGTATCCAATTATATCATTGCCGCTTTGATTCCGTTGCTGCTGTGCAGTTATTCTCTGAAAGAATGGAAGTCCCTGGCTGCGCTTCTGGGGAAGATGGTCCTATCCTGTGCCTTGATGGAATTTACCGGCGCAATTCTATACCGTTATACCGGAAGCGCTGACGCCCTGCCCTATATAGGCGGAATGCTTCTGCTGATTGTATTTGTCGTTTTTTCAAAGCGTCTGAATATACAGTCCCGGTTCGCCACGGCTTCTGTCTACGCCGGGATGAATGCGCTGACCCTTTCCTTAAGCATGGGAATCGGACTCATCAACGGGGTGGAGGATTTTGTGCTGCAAAAGTTTCTCACGCTGCTCAACGCCATCCTGCTGGTCTGCCTGACGCTGCTTTTCCGCGGGATGAGTCGCACGGAAATTCCCAACCGCACCACAGCAACCGTGCTTTCTCTTGTCGGAATTCTTGGCGTTCTCTTTGGTTCCCAGGGAAGGTATCTGGAACTTCCACCGCTGGTTCATCTGACTGTAACGTTGATGATGCTGTTGCTGCTGATTGCGATTAGTTATGCTATGTTTTCTGTCAGCGGCTGGCTTCAGATGCGGAACCGTCAGCAGGCAGAAAAGCTTCTTCGTCAGGCGGACGAGTCTATGCTGCGGGTTCTGACGGATCAACTGGAGACCTACCAGCGTATCCGCCACGACATGCACAATCATATTCTGGTGATGCAGACCCTTTTGGAGCAGGGTGAATATGAAAAGCTGCGCAGTTACTTTGCCGAGTATTCCGGTCAACTGGTACCTGCCTTTTCTGCCATAACCTGCCCCCACCGGGCGATTATGGCCGTACTGAACATGGAACAGACCAAAGCGCAATGTTCCGGCATTACACTGGAAACCAGTATTGCTGTTCCCCAGGAAATGGGCTTTGCGGATACAGACCTTTCCAGCCTCCTGATGAACCTGATCGACAATGCGATGGAGTATCTTGAAAAAACGCCGTCCCTATCCCAGCCGATCATCCGGGTGGAAATTCGCCTGATTTATCGTTCTTTGGTGATCTCTGTGCAAAATCCATTGCTGGAAAAAGATACCGCCTTTGCGATGGGCCTGCGTACCACCAAGCGGGACAAGGATATTCATGGATATGGCACTAAGATCGTAGAATCCATCACCCACGCCTACAATGGAGTGGTTCGCTACCAGATAAGGGGCGGTTTCTTTGAAGCAAGTGTCATCATAACCGAGCCGGAAGGAGGTGAGGCACCATGAGGACGCTGGACATTGCTGTTTGCGACGATGATATCAGCACGTTGGAGCTGATTTCCAGCAGCATTGCCGCTGCTTTTGGCAAAAAAGGCGTTGCCACACAAATGGATACGTTTTTTTCAGCCGGCAGTCTGCGGCGGCGTATGGAAACCCGGAAGTATGATCTGCTGTTCCTGGACATTCAAATGCCGATGGAGAACGGTATCGAGTTAGGCTCCTGGCTCCGGGAGCGGGGGGACCAGGTGCCTATTGTCTATGTGTCCAGCCGGGAGGAAAAAGTGTTCGACGCACTGCTGACACAGCCCTTTGGCTTTGTCCGGAAAGAGAAATTTCTCAAGGAAATTGTGATAGTGGTGGATCAGTTCCTGGAGCGGATAGCCCAAAGAAGCGAGCCTGAATGGAGCGTTGTACTCCAACAGAAGAGCGGGATTCTGCGGATCAACGCCCGGGACATTGTTTATGTTGAAGGCTCTGGGAAAACCCAACTGCTTCATCTGAGTAGCGGAGGAAGAGACCAAAGCATATACAGCACGATGGAATACATTACGGACCAGCTCCAGCCCCTGGGTTTTTTGCGGATACACAAAGGCTTTTTGGTGAACTTCCGTTATATTGCCGCGATTGAAAGCACAGATGTGGCGTTGACCAGCGGGGAGAAGCTGCCCCTTTCCCGCCGGACCGCGCAGCAGGTCAAGGAGCAATATTTATCCATTTTGAAGGAGCAGGGCGCGCTGCTGCTTTAGCAAACAACACATTATCCGGTCCCCATCAGGGGGCCGGATTTCTTTCTGTTTCCGGGAATACCGTTCGATCCTTTTGAAGTACCGTTTGTACGGAATCAATGGTCATTCGCGGCGGCTGCATGTGCATTCGCTCCAATTATATTGTAATTATTGGATTGACGTTGTACAATATGCTCAATTACCGGGGAACCGGGAATAATAAGAGGAGGTAAAACATGAAACAGAAAACCGCACGCGTCATCATCCTGATTTTGGTTTTGGCAATGACATTTTCTGCTGTAATGGCCGGCTGTGGCAAAAAAATTGAAGCCGGCGACTATTCGGGAAGTATCATCGTGGATCATCCCCTGGAGGTGGAGATTCCTGCCTTTGGTCCCAGCGCGGGGGCTGGTCCAACCAAGCAGATGGTTGAAAAATGGGGCGCAGATGTAACGATCACCGTTGACGAGGACGGGATCATTTGGAATGTTGTTGCGAACGCCCCGGAGGGTGCAACGATGACTACGAGTGCCTTTATGTGGGGCCCAGAGTCCGGAAAGTTCATCGGTTCCTTCACCGGCAATTACTCCTGTGCGGACATGATGGACGTCAAGGTGGACACGGAAGCAGACGGCTTCCCCATCCTGACTGGCGATTGCGGCGGCATCCATCTTGCGGACAAGGATATGACACTGCTCAATGACCACGAGGTCACCTGCGCGCTGGTTATCCTGGCGATTCAGGATGCCATCGTTTCCAATGGGCTGAATTAAGGAGGACACAATGAAGCAGAAAAGTAAAAAAACAGGCATTTTGGGTATTGTCCTGATTGTAGTAATGGTTCTGCTGGTTATCGGCATGGATGTTCTGTGCCTGGCCTATCAGAACATGATCAATCTGTTCTTCCGAGAGGAAGTAAAGACGGATATAGACGCTGTGGAAGCCCGGGCGCAAGAGATTACAACGGATATTAACGCCGAAGGTACCGTCCTTCTGAAAAATGACGGCAATGTGCTGCCAATCTCCGAGAAAGTAAATTTACTGGGCGCTTGCTCCTATCAGCAGCTCTACCTGGGCACCGGCTCTGCCGGCGGCTGGAACTGGAGCGCGGATGCCTGCGTGAATCTGAAAGACGCGCTGGCTTCTGAGGGCATCACCGTAAACCCGGATCTGTGGCAGTTCTATATCGATAACTATACCGCCAATGACGGTCAGACCGGCGGCGCCACCAACATGACCGGCGCAAGCCACAACATCGTGGAGCAGCCTTTGGAGAAATACGGCAATCTTCTGGAAAGCGCCAAACAGTATTCTGACACCGCGATTCTGGTGTTTGGTCGGGCCGGCGGTGAAGGCTCCGATGCAATCATGGATATGGCAAATGCTGCTGGCGGCAATGCCGGAAAGAGCTATCTGGAGCTGCAGGATGTGGAGCTGGCTTTGGTGGACTACGCCAAAGAGAACTTCAAGAATGTTATCATCCTGATCAATACCCCCATGCCCATTGAATGCGGCTTTATCGATGAGACCCCCGATACCGGTGCCGATACCGCGGGCGATATTGACGGTGCTCTGTGGATCGGCTTGCCCGGCCTCAGCGGTAACTATGGTGTAGCGCAGGTCCTGTCCGGCAAGGTCAGCCCCTCTGGCCGTTTGGCGGATACCTGGGCATACGAAATGGAATCCGCTCCCAGCTACTATAATTTCGGCGATTTTACTTACACCAACGGCGGCGATAACCGCTATGCCAACAAGTATCTCCACTATATGGAGGGAATTTATGTTGGTTACCGCTGGTATGAGACTGCCGCTGCCGAGGGCGTCCAGGTCTCCGGTGTCACAAACTATGTTGGCGAAAGCAAGGACTTTGACTTTGGCAACTACGAAGCCGTGGTTCAGTATCCCTTTGGTTACGGCCTGAGCTACACCACCTTTACCCAGGAATGGGACGGCACCCCCTCCGTCGACGGTGACACACTGACCTTTAAGGTCAAGGTTACCAATACCGGCAGCGTGGCCTCCAAGACGGTGGTGGAGCTGTACTGCGAGCAGCCCTACACCATGGGCGGCATAGAAAAGTCTAAAGTTGTTCTGGTGGGCTACACCAAGACCTCAGAACTGGCGCCCAACGCCAGCGAAACCGTAACCATCACGGTCAATAAGGATTCTTTGGCATCCTATGATTACAAGACTGCCCAGTGCTATGTACTGGATGCCGGCGATTATATTTTCTACACCGATCTGGGCAATAACGGTGCCCATTGCTGGGCCGCCTCCGACGTTTTGACCCACACTGTTTCCTTGGACGGCGAGGTTTATGATGCTTCCAATCCCCGGTCCACCGATCAGGAAGCTGCCGTCAACCTGTTTGACGATGTGACTGCCGGTGATGGCACCTATGATGCTGCGGATTATCTGACCCGTGCTGACTTCGTTGGCACCTTCCCGAAAGCCTACGCTGATCAGACCGCCAAGGCGGATGCCGGAATCATGGCCATCATGACCAATGCGCAGATGGGTGCTGCCATCCCGGAGGACGGCAATGTGGCGATGCCTGTCACCGGTGACAAGAGTGTGGATATTTATTGTGAGGACCTGGTGGGTAAGGACTATGATGATCCTGCCTGGGATAAGCTGCTTAATCGGATGACCGTGGATGAGATGGGCACGCTGACCGGCACCTGCGGCTGGCAGAATCCTTCCATTGCCTCCGTCAAGAAGAAAGCCTGTATCGATATGGACGGTGCCGAGGGCCTCCATAATCTGGTGAACGGTAAGACCTTGACTATGTACAACAGCTCCGTGGTCACCGCCTCCACATGGAATTCCGAGCTGGCTTATCAGATGGGTTCTGTCTATGGCGACGAGTGCATTTCCCAGAATGTTACCGGCATGTATGGCTTCTCCATGAATACCCACCGCTCTCCCTTCGGCGGCCGCAGCTTCGAGTACTACTCCGAAGACGGCCTGCTGGCAGGCAGCACTGCCGCTGCCCAAACCTCCGGCCTCCAGTCCAAGGGAATCACCGTCTACACCAAGCACTTTGCAGTCAACGATCAGGAGACCAATCGGGGCGGTGTGCATGTGTGGCTCAATGAGCAGGCTCTGCGGGAAATCTACCTGCGTCCCTTCGAGATCTGCGTTGAAACCTCTACCTTTGAATACAGCGATGTCATGAACGGCGCCAGCGGCATTATGACCAGCTACAATGCCATTGGTACTTCCTGGAGCAGCGCCAGCTATGCCCTGTGTACCCAGGTCCTGCGCAATGAATGGGGCTTTACTGGCCGGGTGATTACCGATGCTGTGGGTAATGATGGCTACCAACTGGGCGATACTGCGATCCGTGCCGGTACAGATATGTTCCTGAGCCCCGTGGGTGCTATGGGACGGTATACTGCCGAAACGACCCAGACCGCTGCCGGCGTGGCCGCTCTGCGGGAGGCCTGCAAGCGTCAGCTGTTTGTGTATGTCAACTCCGCCTGCCTGGCTGGCAATGTGACCTATAACACTGCCTGGGTGGCAATTCCTGTGGTACTGTCTATTGCGCTGCTGGCAGGAGCGGTTGTGATCTTCATCAAAATGGTCATGCCTGTCTTCTTCCCTAAAAAGGACAAGCTGGAAGTGATTAAGGAAAAATAATACCCTCACTCATTTTTGAGTCTTTTTCTCACAGACTGAGCAGCCCAATGGGCTGCTCAGTCTGTCAAAGAACCCCTGTTTTCATTAGGCGAAAACAGGGGTTTTGGTGTATAACCATCAGCGTAAACGCTGCATCTGGGTACACTCCTACTAATACATCGTAGCTGTTCCCATCTGCTCGCATCAGTTGGGACAGCCCCGGAATTTCAAGCAGTACCGGTGCAGCTTGGTCAAGATAATCCTGTAAAGTACGAACTGAAGCAGTAACAGCCATGGTCAATCTCCCGTACACTGCTGACCATTATACCATGACGGTGGGAGAAAACAAGGCTTGACTTTTCACTTAAAACTGCTACATACAGTTTTAAGTACCGCTCGCCGCCATCCCATATCCAAGAATCACCCCACTCCCCAGAGAATACTGCTTCTGCCGGCATATATCCCTGGAATTGCCCTCTACGGTATAAACCATTCCATTCTCCACCTTTTCCACAATTCCCACATGGTCCGGCACACCGTCCTGGGTGGCCCAATCGAAGAAGATGAGCATTCCTGGCACCGGCTCCGTGGAGCCGTCCAGCCAGAGACCACGCTGCTGGAACCACTGCATTCCGAAGACGCAGCCGGAGAATTTGGGGTAGAGCCCGCTGTCCAGGTAGCCGCATTGGTCGGCGCACCAGCTGACAAAGCAGGCGCACCACTCCACATGATTGGTGAAGCCGTACCAGCTCCAATAGGGTTCGCCGCCGATGTTGCCCACCTGGGACAGGGCTACATCCACAATGGCATCCCCGTCCTCCGGGGTGTAGAAAACCTTGCCGATTGGATAGTACCGCAGCACATGGGGGACATACTGCTTGTCACCGTAGCTGTTCCAGCCCATCTGTTCTGCCATTTTTAAGGAGAACTCAATGGCGTTTGCACGGGAATATTCGCCGTATTTCTGCAAGGCCCAGGTAATGTAGCCGCTGCCAAAGTTATAGCCTTGGAGCGCCAGCTGAATATGTTCCAGATCAATGGGGCTTTCGGCTCCGGCTGTCTGCAAACAGTCTGCAAGATTCTGGATACCTACTGAAATAGAATACTCCGGGTCCGTAATGCCTCCGGGGGTTCTGGGGTACTGGGTGTTATAACCACACTCGGAGGCCTGCATGGGGTCATTCCCTCTGCCACCAGATTCCTGCATCATCACTGCCTGGATGAGCGGTACATAATCCGGGATGCCATACTGTTTGGCATATTTGCGGATGACCGGCTCATAGGCTTCCACCTCCGCACTGACAGGGGTATAGGCGTTACTTCCGCTTCCGCCGCCAAACAGGGAAACGGCACAGCCGAGCAGGACAACAATGAGAATAATCACAACTGCAATCCAACCACCTGCAATTAAAGCGGAAATCAGAGCTTTTGTTCCTGCAATAATCGCCTTGACCGCAGCTATGGTGGCTCTGACCGTCGCTTTGGTGGCTTCGGCGGTTGCCTTTGCGGTGACTTTTGCCGCCTGTGCTGCCTTTTGGGCAGTTTTCGCAGAAACCTTTGCCGCTGCCTGTGCGGTTTTTACCGAGGTTTCTGTCGTTTTGATTGCCGCCTTAGAAGTTGCCTGTGCGGTTTTAATTCCCTTTTCGGTTGTCTTGACCGTTCCCTTAGCAGTTGCTTTCACCGCTTTTTCTGTATTTCGGGCTGTGGTCTTAATCATTTTTTGCCCCTGCTGTCGGGTCTTTATCAACTGCGATTTTGCTGTCTGGGAAACATCGGGGGCAGAGGAACGGCTTGCAGCCCCGTGACGGATCTGCAAGCCGTGTTGTTCTGACATATTCTGTGCTGCTTCCTGTTCTGCGGCTTTGACAGCCCGACTTTGCTTGAAATCGGTTATTTTATCTTTTGCCTTACCGATATTCTCTTGCGTTGTCTTGACTGCCTTTTGCCCCCGCTTATTGAACTGATGGATAACTTCGTCTTTTACACGGTCTGCTGCACAAGAAATCCTATCCGCAGCATATTCAGTGGCAGAGTTTTCATCAGCGTAATATCCCTGTTCCGCCTTGCCCTTTATCCCCACATAGGCAGACTTCATACGCTCACTGGCTATGGCGGCTTTATCTATGGTCTTTATCGTACCTTTGACCGCATCTCTGGTTTTTATATCAGCCATAGAGAACCTCCTTTCCCAGAGGATTTGCGTTCAAATCAGCCGACCTTTTTTGCCACAACAACGAGCCTGCCGTTCTGTGCGGAGTATTCGCAGGTGGAAAGGGTAATGAGCCTGTCGCCGTATTCAGCGGTCACACCTGTATCATACAAAGCAAGCTCCTTGCACTTCCCGACATAGGAATTAAAATCTTCCTCATTCTCCGCATCAACAAAGTCATAGTATCGGAAGCCCTCAGAACTGTACGCCACAGTCTTAAACACAGCGACGATTTCATACTCTGCCTGCTCTGTGAGGGTATCAAACTGAATAGTCTTGTGTTCCTCATAGAAGTTCTTGGACTTGTAATCCTCCAACGCTCCAAACATCTTGCCACCCTTGATGTGATGACCGTAGATAACCAAATTTTCACTTTCGACAATATCACCATTCTCCTGCACATAAGGCGTACCTAAGTCGCTGTACTCTTTTTCAAAATTGTGCTTCAGATAGAAATTCGGATTGTTCCTACTCTGCATCACAGGATAATTGATTGTCGTGCCGGCAATGGAAATCCAACCGACCATATCCTCATTCTGTAAATACAATTCCTGATACTTGGCAAGCACATCTTCTCCCTCGCTGACAGGGGTATCGTCTGGCACGGTTTTCTCCGTGGGAGCCTGCTCTACCATTTCGGCAATCTCCTCAAAGGCTTCCGTCTGCTCGTCCACCTGTGCATAGTGATGGTAAATACGGAAGCCGCAAAAAGCCGCCGTACCTAACAGGCACACGGCGGCGGCAATACAGATAATAGATTTATAATTCTTCATAGGTTTTTCCTTTCTTATCTTGAAATTTCTGTCTGTTTTCTGGGAGCAGGAAGCTCCCTGCAATATTCGGGGTATCTGACCTTGATACCCTCCATAAAGTAGGGAGCAAATTCACAGCAGAACAACTCCTCTGGCGTGAAATACCGTTCCCGCCCTTCCTCTGCATACCCGTTCCAAAGGTTAAAAGCAATATGGCAGACCTTAACTGTTCCGCTTGTCTGCCAGCCGCCGTGCATACCCTCTGGCTCGATGCAGTCCTCCTTGAAATTGAACATCTGGTTAATGTTCGCCCTCGTTTCCGAAGCGATACCCATTACATAGAAAAATGCCCTGTGATAACAGTCGTTCACTCTGCATTTCATCATATTTTCCAGAAAGAAATCACGATGAGCCGTATCACGGAATTTAATATCAGCCATAAAAGACCTCCTTTCTTAGACCTCACCGAACTTGGTCGTCATCAGTTTGTAAAGCTCGGTATTGCGTGGGAACTTGTTTACAAACGGCACAAGGGAGCTGCCAACTTTGAGTAATCCCTGTCCTGCACCGACATTCGTGATATAGCTCATCTGAAGGTCGGAGATATTAA
>ENA-OPAW01001523-OPAW01001523.1-human-gut-metagenome-genome-assembly--contig:-NODE-1523-length-11248-cov-2.808541_pt1 | contig 11248 bp, 7 predicted proteins | sample MGYA00241060_ERZ501436 | MGnify/ENA primary metagenome ERZ501436 (study PRJEB25962, sample SAMEA2042619) | human gut metagenome | biome: human gut; feature: human-associated habitat; material: faeces... | reverse complement strand
ATTTTCATTGATGCTGAGCGCGCAACTGGTATGCTTCACAAAGAGATTCAGCAGTCAGGATGCTCCGCGAGGTAGTGGTACATGATATCCCCGACCTTGTAAATCGTTGCGGCGATCAGTCCGCTGACGATGTCGAACGAGAAATGGGTCTCCGGTCCGCGGGTTTCGCGTTCGATCTGGGCGATCATGCCGCGCATGGAGCGGCTCTCTTCGGGCGTCAGCGTCAGTGCGGGGTTTTCGACGAATTTGAGGAACAGCGGCATCATGTTTTTGATGTCGATGTTGATGCGGCGCATGAAGTCGGGCGATATGGCGATGACGTCGGCTTTGAAGTACTGCTGCGAGTTTACCTGCAGGACGTTTTTGGGCGTGAAGATGAAGATCGAATCTTTCTTCAGTTTGAATTCATGCAGGTTGAACGATACGGAGGTCTCCCCTTCGGTGCCGACGCCGATTATGAAGGCGTCGATGCGGCACGGGAACCGGAAGACCTGCATCTGGGAGTCGCTGCTGGCCGTAATGCATTCGCGCATCAGTCCCTGTCGTTGTTCGCCGGCCAAATCTATAAGCTCGGCCAGCGTAAATGAGTTGATCGGTGTTTGGCTCTCTGTATTGTTCATTTCGTCTCTGGATTTTGGATGAAATATAGCGATAAAAACTCATATTCAGTTCATATAGTTTTATCTTCGAACGAAATGAACAGCTTTGTGTCTCTTTTGATCGCCGCTTGGGGAAGGGCATGAAAAAGGCGCCGGAATCGCTTCATACCTTGATCGCTAGCGGTGACGTATATATCCGTGCTAACCAGCCTTTGCAGGAGATTCCTGAGGTAGATGTGGTTTGTTACGGTTTATGGGTCGAGCCTTCGTTGGCCAAGAATCACGGGGTTTTTGTATCGAGCCGTAAGTCTCCGGACACTCTGGACTTCATGCTACAGAAGCCTTCGTTGGAAACTTTGGGGGAATTGGCGGGTAGTCATTTATTCTTGATGGATATCGGTATCTGGCTGCTAAGCGACAAGGCGGTGCGGTTATTAATGAAACATTCCTATACCGAGGATGGCAAGGCGATGAAGGCGTATGATTTATATGCTGAGTTCGGGTTGGCCTTGGGAAAGAATCCACGTATCACGGACTCGGAGTTGAATCAGCTTTCAGTAGCGATTCTGCCGCTTCCGGGTGGAGAGTTCTATCATTATGGAACTAGCCGTGAGTTGATTTCCTCTACATTGGCGGTACAGAACTTAGTTAGGGATCAACGTGCGATCATGCAGCGTAAGGTGAAACCACATCCCGCCATGTTTGTGCAGAATGCGGTGTTACACCAGAAATTGACCGCTGAGAATTCGGAATTATGGATAGAGAATAGTTATATCGGTGAGAATTGGACGTTACGTGGCCAGCAAATTATAACGGGTGTTCCGGAGAATAATTGGAACTTATCTCTTCCGGAAGGTGTCTGTGTAGATGTTGTCCCGGTAGGGGAAGCTAATTGGGCGGCAAGGCCCTATGGTTTTAATGACTTGTTTAAAGGGGCCTTGTCTGATGTGTCTACCTTGTTTATGGGAAAACCTATCTTGACTTGGGCGATGGAGCGAGGGATCACCTTGGGAGGGAATGAGGATATACAAAACGCACCTTTGTTCCCTATTTGCCAAACCGTGGATGAGCTGGGAAAAGTGCTGCGCTGGATGATTACGAAGCCGGATAGGGAAGAGGGAAAGCATATTTGGCTTTCCGCCCGAAAATTATCGGCGAATGATTTGTCCGATCAAGCGAATTTACGCCGTTTAGTAGCTCAGCGAGAAGTTTTCCGTAAAAAAGACTGGTCATTATTGGCCGCTAATCATGAGAAAAGTGTATTCTATCAATTGGATCTTTCGGATGCGGCGGAAAGCTTCGCCAAAGACAAGATTGTCTTACCGAAAGCCCTTCCCGAGGATAATCCGTTGATGAAAAGGATACATAATCATATGTTCCGTTCTCAGGTGATGAAGATCTTGGGGGAAGCGTATAAGGAGGAGGAGCAAAAGGCTTTCGCTTTGTTGCGGGAAGGGCTGGTCAGTTCTGTCCTCGGAAGTAAGCAGCAGCCGTGTTTGAATGTCTATCGGGACCAGATCGTATGGGGACGTAGTCCGGTACGTATCGATTTGGCAGGTGGGTGGACAGATACGCCGCCCTATTGCTTATATGCGGGTGGAAATGTGGTGAACGTGGCGATCGAGTTAAACGGGCAACCACCGCTACAAGTCTATATCAAGCCTTCCGATACCCATAAGATTATCCTTCGCTCGATCGATCTGGGAGCGATGGAGGTTATCTCTTCATGGGACGAGCTTCGTGATTATAATAAGGTAGGATCGCCGTTTTCCATCCCGAAAGCGGCTTTGGCCTTGGCGGGATTTGTCCCGGAATTCTCGGCGGAGGCTTATGCTTCTTTGGATGTCCAGTTGGAAGCTTTTGGTAGCGGGCTGGAGATTACCTTGTTGGCGGCGATACCGGCGGGTTCCGGTTTAGGCACTAGCTCGATCCTCGCGGCTACCGTGCTGGGCGCTATCTCTGATTTTTGTGGCTTGGCTTGGGATAAGAATGAGATCGGAAACCGCACCTTGATTTTAGAACAATTGCTGACTACCGGCGGGGGATGGCAAGATCAATACGGTGGCGTATTGCACGGTTTGAAACTCTTGCAAACGAACGAGGGTTTTAATCAGAATCCTTTGGTACGTTGGCTGCCGGAATACTTGTTTACTGATCCGGAATACCGGCCTTGTCATCTTCTTTATTATACGGGAATTACTCGTACGGCGAAAGATATTTTGTCGGAAATCGTACGAGGTATGTTCTTGAATAGCGAGGCGCATTTAGGTATTTTGTCTGAGATGAAAGCCCATGCGCTCGATATGTACGAGGCGATCCAATGCGGAGACTTCGTGACTTATGGTAAATTGGTCGGAAAGACTTGGGAGCAAAATAAGGCACTCGATTCCGGAACGAATCCGGCGGTGGTGGAAGCTATTATCTCCAAGATACAGGCTTATGCCTTGGGATATAAACTTCCGGGAGCAGGCGGTGGTGGTTACTTATATATTGTAGCGAAAGACCCGGGTGCGGCCCTGCAAATCCGAAAGATATTGACTCTTTCTCCACCCAATTCGAACGCCCGGTTCGTGGAGATGAGCTTGTCGAATAAGGGGCTTCAGATTAGTCGTTCGTAGGTTCGTGCCACGCCGGTATAGGCGAGGGCACACGCCAGTATAGGTGTTGGCTTACGCTGGTATAGATACAGGCCTATGCCTATACTGCTGAGGGGCGTTGCGTATTACGTGTGTATTTTTGCCTGTTTTGTTGCTAATTGGAATATATTGCATGTGTTTTGGAACATTTATATAAATGATCCTGTTGTACTTTTGCGGAGTTTAATGAGGTGTCAGATCTGATGGGGAAGAGAATTGTTTTTATATGGCTTTTATTGGCGTTCGCTTGGGTAGCGAAGAGCCAGAACTACATGATAAAAGGAATCGTGACTGATTCCATTACGGGAGAACCTTTGCCTTATGTGGCTGTGATTTTGAAGGGAACTACGATAGGTGCTACGACAGATCTGGATGGGGCTTTTACGCTCTCCTCTTCATCTAAGGTACGTACTTTACAGGTCTCTTATCTGGGTTATACGGAGAAAGAATTGAAATTCGTTCCGGGTAAAGCGGAACATCTGAAGATTCAGCTAGCTCCGACAAGTATTAATTTGTCGGAGGTGATCATCAAGCCGGGAAAGGAAAGATATCGGAAGAAGGATAATCCTGCGGTTACCTTTATCAAAAACGCTATCGCACGTCGGGAGAGCAACGATCCTCGTAATCATGATTATTTTCGGTATGATCAATACGAGAAGATGGTCTTCGCTATGAACGATTACCAACCGAAACCGAAAAAGGATGGAAAGGCGGGAAAGTTTGACTTCTTGACTGAGTTTATCGATACGTTGGAGGTGGGAAAGACGATCTTGCCGGTATCCGAACGTGAGAAAATCCAGACCGTTTATTATCGTAAAGACCCGAAGACGGAAAAGAGGGTCGTTCTGGCTACGAAAGCGGCTGGTGTGGATGAGGTCTTCTCACGAGACGGTATGCAACAGTTCTTGAATGAGGTATTCCGGGAAGTGAATATCTTCCAGAATGATATTCCTTTGTTCTTGAACCGTTTCGTAAGCCCTATGTCTACGATGGGACCTAACTTCTATAAATATTATTTACTGGACACGGTGGAGGTCGCCGGACAGAAGTGTGTGGATTTGGGTTTCGCTCCGTTTACTCCGGAGACGTTCGGCTTTACGGGACATCTTTTTATCACGTTGGATTCTACTTATTTCGTGCAGAAGGTTAAGTTGAATGTCCCGAAGAAGATCAACTTGAATTTTGTCGGTGGAATGACGATCGAGCAGACTTTCGACCGTGCCCCGGATGGGACTCGTATCATTACGAAAGATGATATCAACGTGGACTTCAAATTGACGGAGAAATCGAAAGGAATGTATGCCCGCCGTTTGAATATCTATTCGAATCAAGCGTTTGAGGGACCCGATGATCCTAAAGTATTCGAGGAGAGCGCACCTATTATTATACCGATGGAAGCTTATCGCCGTTCGGCGGATTTCTGGGAGGAGAATCGTCCTACTGAGGCGGGAACTCGCAAGCAGAATAACGTGGAGTTGCTAATGGCGAAGCTTCGTTCCGTTCCTATTTTCTATGTGACGGAGAAGGTTGTTTCGATCCTTACCTCCGGTTATATCGCGACGAATAAGATTCCGGAGAAGAGCAAGTTCGAGTTTGGTCCGATGAACACCTATATCAGTGGTAACGCGATTGAGGGGGCCCGCTTCCGTGTCGGTGGAACCACGACAACGGCGTTCAGTAAACGTCTTTTCTTGGATGGTTATTTGGCTTATGGATCGAAAGACCGCAAGTTGAAATATGATGGTATCGTAGAATATTCTTTTATCGATAAGAAGGATTATCGGAAAGAATTTCCCGTGCATTCTATTCGCTTCGAGTACCTATATGATATCAACCAGTTAGGTCAGCAGTATATGTATACCAACAAGGATAATATGTTTTTGGCCTTGAAGCGGCAGAAAGATACACGTGCCACCTATTTAAGGAATATGGAACTGACCTATTACCGTGAGCATTATAACGGCTGGGCTTATGGGGCGGTACTTCGGAATTTTAAGGAATACTCAACCGGTTACGCTGCGTTCGACCGTATCGGTCCGGATGGCCAGATCACGGCTACCGATTCCTACCGGATGTCGGAAGTGGAGTTTAAGTTCCGTTTTGCCCCGAATGAGAAATTCTACCAGACTCGTAATTACCGTTATCCGATTACGCTTGACGCACCGGTATTCACCTTGAACCATACGATGGCTTTCCAAGATGTATTAGGTAGTTCGTATGATTATCAGAAGACGGAGCTCGGTATTCAGAAACGTTTCTGGTTCTCTGCTTTCGGTTATGTGGATATTCTCGCTAAAGCAGGTAAAGTTTGGACAAAGGCCCCTTATCCTTTGTTGATCTTGCCGAACGCAAACTTGTCGTATTTGGTGCAACCGGAATCTTATACGAATATGAATGCGATGGAGTTCATCAACGATGAGTACGCTTCGTGGGATATTACTTATTTTATGAACGGAGCCTTATTGAACCGTATTCCGCTTATCAAGAAGTTAAAATGGAGAGAGGTCTTTTCTTTCCGGGGTATGTTCGGACACTTGACGGATAAGAATAATCCGTATATCGGTGAGCAGAATGAGGGCTTGTTCTTATTCCCGCAGGGCTCTTACCTGATGGACCCGTCTACTCCTTATATGGAGGCGGGTGTCGGTATCGAGAATATCTTTAAGTTCTTGCGTTTGGATTATGTATGGCGTCTGACCTATAAGGATCATCCGGGCATCCAGACAAAGGGTATACGTTTTATGATGAAGCTATCCTTCTAGGGCAAGTATTATTTCCAGTCGCTGAACTCAAAACTTAATTGTTCCCAACGGTCTTTCGTATGAGCCTCCTCTTTTACGGGATTGGATACGGATAGACCGATCAGTCGGATGGGATGCTCGGTATATTCCACTTCTTTCAGTAATTCCTTGGCCAAGGGGAGGATCTTATCTAAGGTTGTTAACTCTTCCGGACGGCTGAGGCTTCTCGTGATTTGGTTGAAATCGTGGAACTTGACCTTTAAGGTCAGTGTGTTTCCCTTGAATCCGGAACGTTCCAGCCTGCCGATAAGTTCGGTCGCTACGTGATAAAGCTCGATGATAACAGAGGATTTGCGGGAGATATCTTTTTCTAGCGTATGCTCGCAACCTACCGACTTCCGGATTCGTACCGCTTCTACGGGACGGTTGTCTATACCTCTGGCAAACTCATAATAAAGCATTCCCGCCTTTCCGAACTGGCGGGTAAGCATCTCCCCCGAACATTCCCGTAATTGCAACCCGTTGTGGATACCGAGTGTATGCATTTTTCGGGCTGTTACGGGACCTACTCCCCAGAAAGACTCGATGGGAAGACGGGCTATGAAATCGAGGGCTTGGCTTGGGTGAATGGTACATAATCCATTGGGTTTTCGATAATCCGAGGCTATTTTCGCTAGAAATTTGTTGTAGGAGACTCCCGCTGACGCTATCAGGTTCAAGTTTTCCCAGATCCGTTTCTTGATCTCCTTGGCGATATCTACAGCGAGAGAGATGCCTTGTTTATTATCGGTGACATCCAAGAAGGCTTCATCCAAGGAAAGGGGTTCTATGATATCCGTATAATCGTGGAAGATCTCGTGGATCTGGCGTGAGACGGATTTATATACGTCCATCCTTCCGTGTACGAATATCAGGTCCGGGCATAAACGTTTGGCTTTTTGAGATGCCATGGCGGAACGTACCCCATATTTCCGGGCCTCGTAGCTAGCGGCGGCTACTACGCCTCTCTGCTCCGCATGCCCGACCGCTAGGGGTTTTCCTCGCAACTCCGGATTGTCTCGTTGTTCCACCGAGGCATAAAAGGCATCCATATCGATATGTATGATCTTTCTCAAGATAGCTCTTTTATTACTGATATTCGCGATAAGCCCCTTCGTCGGTTTATGAAGCCGATAACCGCATTATAAGATCTCTACGGAGTTAATGACGATATTCTCGGTCGGACGATCTTGCTTGTTGGTCTTGGAGGACTGTATGGCGTCTACGACATCCATGCCTTCTACCACTTCGCCGTAAACCGTGTATTGATTGTCGAGGAACGGTACGCCACCTTCGTTCTTGTAAGCCTCACGGAGTTCCGGGTTTAACTTTACCTCGTCTTTCCGCTTCTCGGCCTCCAGCTCGGTCTTGCCAATCAAGGTATCACGAAGGATCGCCAGTTCTTCCTTGTTACCACTGCGATAGAATTCCATGATCTTAGGCTTGTTCTCGTTTTGCAGGCGGGCGAATATCTCTTGTTTCAGACGGCCTTCCAGTTGCTTTTCCATCTGGTTCAACTCTTGTTCCGAATACTTTTTCCCCGTTACGATATAGAATTGGGAGGCGGAAGAGGCCTTTTCCGGGTTCACTTCGTCTCCGGTACGTGCGGCGCAAAGGGCTCCTTTCTTGTGGAAATATTTCGGGTAACGGAATTCGGCGGGAACGGTATAGCCCAGATCGCCCGCTCCCAGTTGCTTGTTCATCGGGGCATCCTTGGAAGTTACGTCACCTCCTTGTATCATGAAATCCTTGATCACACGGTGGAACAGCAAGCCGTTATATTGCCCTTCTTTTACCAACTTGATAAAGTTATCACGATGTAATGGCGTGTCGTTATATAATTTCAGCTTTATATCTCCTTTGTTGGTGTGCATAAGCACCCTTGTCTCAGTTGCTTGATTTTCCATTTTACTTATTTTTCTATGAGTTTCATTGACTTGATCTTTATGTTCTTCGTGGGCCTGTCTTCGGCGTTCGTCTCGACGAACTGTATCTTATCCACGACTTTCATACCCTGTATAACCTCTCCGAACACTGTATAGTTGCCGTCCAGATGAGGCGTTCCGCCTTCCAGCATATAGGCTTCTTTTTGCTCCGGCGTAAACTCGATGCCTTTCTCCTTGGTCATCTTATCTAGCTCCATCTCCGTAAAGAACTTTCCGGTCACGATATAGAATTGAGTCGCTGATGAGGCCTTCTCGGGATTCTCCTCATCCGGGGTACGTGCGGCACAGAGCATTCCCCGCTTATGGAAATATTTCGGATACACGAACTCGGCGGGGATGGTGTAATCTAGATCTCCGTCGCCCAGATGTGCGTCCAAGGGAGCGTCTTTCGAGTTGATATCGCCTCCTTGTATCATGAATTGCTTGATAACCCGATGGAACAATAATCCATCGTAACGGTGTTCTTTTACGTTCTTGATAAAATTATCCCTGTGCAACGGCGTGTCGTTGAACAGTTTCACCTTGATCTTACCCATATCCGTATCAATCAGCACCAATGTCTCAGTCTCTTGCGCATGCAGCGGGCATAGCGAAAGCATAAATACCGAAACAAACAACATCGTAAGAATCCGTCTCATATTTATTTCTATTAGTTTTAGATGGACAAAAATAAGAATAAATATCGATATCTATGATCAAAGGAATAGGTCTAAACATGATTTCTTTGGTAGGAAACCGTAATAGCGTTACAAACATCTGTAATATATGCACATCGTTTTATGTTGAATCTAGGTAATTTTGTCATAGAAATTTAAAACTCTAAATTCAATATACTATGAGAGCAAGTATCTTAGCTATTTTAATTTTAGGGGGGATTGTCTTAAATATAAAGGCTCAGTTTTCTTATAATGAAAAGGGTCAAGCCATCCCTCCTGCATCACAACCTTTCGGCAAAGAGGCTTTTGAGTCAACCGGGCATACGATTATACGCTGGTTGGGGAACGCTGGCTTTCTGATTAATAGCCGTGGTACGTGTTTGATGGTCGATCCAATGTTGAAGGGATTTGATATGCCTTTGTTAATAAATATGCCGATCGCCCCTAAAGATGTTCCCCATTTGGATGCGGTATTGATCACTCATTGCGACAATGATCATTACAGTGTTCCTACTTGTACGGAAATGTCTTCTGTATGCCGGGAATATCATTCTACATTCTACATGGATTCTTTGATGGAAACACAGGGTTTGAACTCTTTCGGACATCGTATCGGGGAGACTTTTAATGTCGGTCCGATTTCTATCAAGTTAACCCCGGCTTACCATACGTGGCAAAATGAGTATCCGGGATATACGCATGAATTTAAGGTTGAAGATTATTGTGGTTTCCTCATGAAAACACCGGATGGCTTAATTTGGGCACCGGGAGATTCCCGCTTTCTTCCTGAGTTCTTGGAATTACCTGCCCCGGACGTGATTTTCTTTGATTTCTCGGATGATTCATGGCATATAGGATTGGAGGGAGCCATAAAGATCGCAAATGCTTATCCTAAAGCGCAGCTTCTCCTGTCTCATTGGGGAACGGTGGATGCTCCCAATATGAAACCATTTAATGCTGACCCTAAAATGCTAGAAGGGCGTATCCGTAATCCGGAACGTGTTCATGTCTTAGCCCCGGGAGAAGCTTTTGACCTTGTAGCTCTCAGCTCTAGCGAGGGTGAACAATGTGCCGAAACCTTGATTTTCCCTGCCGACGCAAAGGCTTCGTCGGAGTATAATACGGGGGATGTCTATGTCTCCTTGTTGAAGGAGTCTGGTAATACGATGATCGCGCATTTTATATTCAAACCTTACAGTCGTAATTTCTGGCATTACCATCCGGATGCCGAGCAAACCTTGTTAGTACTTGATGGAGAAGGATATTATCAAGAGGAAGGAGGAGAGAAACGTGTGATCCGGAAGGGTGATGTGATCGTGACACCTCCTAATGTACGCCATTGGAATGGGGCGACACCGGGTAGCTCTATCGTGTGTATGACCATTACGGAACATGCGATCGAGAATCATGCCGTACAGCTCCGGGCTGTGACGGATAAGGAGTATGACCGATGAAATTGGTATATCTATCTGTGGTTTTGATACATGTTTGGATGTAGGAACGTAGTATTTTTGCCGTGAATGGAATATTAATTAGAAAGGTCATAAGTTATGAGAAAGTACAATGAGATAAGCCGTCGGGGATTTTTGAGGTCGGCGGTATTGGCAGGAACAGGGATCTGTGCTTCTTCCGTATTCAATGGAATGGTTGCCTGTGAGGGCGTGAACAGGCAAGGACCCTCGGCCTTGGATTGTAAAACTAATGCCGTGGTCGGTGTAAAGCGGACATTGGGAAGTGGTACGGCTTCCATGGTTGTATCGGCTATGGGATTTGGTTGTATGGGATTGAATCATCATCGCGGCCAGCATCCCGGCAAGAAGCAAGTAATCGCTTTGGTACATGAGGCCATCGATCGTGGTGTTACTTTGTTCGACACGGCAGAGAGCTATGGTTATCAAACGAATGAACGATTAGTTGGCGAAGCGTTGAAAGGTTATTCGGACCGGGTATTTGTAACTACTAAATTTGGGCATAAGTTTGTGGATGGCGTACAAATCAAGACAGAGGAAGATAGTTCTCCCAACAATATACGTAAGGTGTGCGAGAATTCGCTTCGCAATCTTGGAGTAGAAACTCTCGGTATGTTTTACCAGCATCGTGCGGACCCGAACACTCCGATTGAGGTCGTCGCTGAGACCGTGAACGAATTGATCAGAGAAGGCAAGGTATTGCATTTCGGACTTTGCGAGGTGAATGCCGATACCATCCGCCGTGCCCATAGGATCTGCCCTGTTACGGCTATACAGAGTGAATATCATTTGATGCATCGTGCCGTGGAGGAGAGCGTATTGCCGTTGTGTGAGGAATTGGGTATTGGTTTTGTTCCTTATAGTCCGATAAATCGAGGCTTTTTGGGAGGCTTGATTAACGAGTATACTCGATTTGATCCGGAAAACGACAATCGTCAAGATTTACCTCGTTTTCAACCGGAAGCTATCCGTGCCAATATGCGGATCGTGGAAGTGCTGAATGCTTTTGGGAGGACACGGGGGATCACGCCCGCACAAGTTGCCTTGGCATGGTTAATGAATAAGAAACCTTGGATCGTAGCTATACCGGGGACTACGAAGCTGTCTCATCTGGAAGAGAATTTACGTGCTGCGGATATCATTTTCACCGCCGGTGAGATGA
>ENA-OPAW01001522-OPAW01001522.1-human-gut-metagenome-genome-assembly--contig:-NODE-1522-length-11252-cov-7.695008_pt1 | contig 11252 bp, 5 predicted proteins | sample MGYA00241060_ERZ501436 | MGnify/ENA primary metagenome ERZ501436 (study PRJEB25962, sample SAMEA2042619) | human gut metagenome | biome: human gut; feature: human-associated habitat; material: faeces... | reverse complement strand
CTGGCCTTCTGTCTGATCCCAGTTAGCGGACTGCTGAGCAACCATCTTCATGTCTGTCTGGTCAAGAACTCTGTGGAAAGCGTTAGAACGAACCTGGCAGTTTGTATCGGACTCAAGTCCTAATAATTCTGCGTAGTCACCTTTTCCGCCTGTAGCTTCTACTAATGCTTCTGCTGCTGCCTGAGCACCCTGGTCATTGTTAGCTACGATCTGAGATACGCAAAGACCTTCTTTGTTGATCTCACGGTCAACCATGAATGTAGGGATTCCAGCATCATAAGCTTTCTGAACTGCTTCGATAGAAGCATCTGCTCCGGCGTTATCACAAACGATTGCGGATGCGCCTTCGGAAATAGCTGTATCGAATAATTCGGACTGTTTTGTAGCATCATCATCATGAGATACACATTTAACTTTGTATCCTAACTTCTCGCCTTCTTCTTTACATGCTGTCTGAACAGTACCGAAGTAAGGATTAGAAGTAGATGGTGTGATACAGTAGATCAGCTTGTTAGCTGCGTTAGTGTTAAGAACTTTTGCAGGAGCTGCTGCTTGTCCCGGTTTCGGACGTTTAGCACCGTATTTAGAACGTCTTTGAGTACGTCCGGCTACACCTGCTGTATCAAGAGTACCACGAACGATGTGATAACGCACACCCGGAAGGTCTTTTACACGACCACCGCGTACCAATACGATAGAGTGTTCCTGCAAGTTGTGTCCTTCTCCCGGAATGTATGAGTTAACCTCTTTTTGGTTAGTCAAACGTACACGGGCAACTTTACGCATTGCAGAGTTCGGTTTCTTCGGAGTGGTTGTATACACTCTCACGCAAACGCCACGTCTTTGAGGACAAGAGTCCAAGGCTGGAGACTTTGATTTCTCCACCAGCACTTCGCGTCCTTTTCTTACTAATTGCTGAATTGTAGGCATTTTAATTGTTTTTAGTTATATATTATTGTTTATATTAATTCAAAACTATACACTTTTGGGCTGCAAAGATACTAATAAGTTTTGAATAATCAATGCACTACAAGTTTTTTTTTGATTTTACGCTTCACCCTTGATGTTGGGAAGAGGCGGAAATGTTTGTTCGTCCGGCATGCGAATCAGTCCGAAAGCGCGTTCATATTTCCCAATATTCTCTTCGAGTGCACGCAGCAAACGCTTGGCATGTTCGGGTGCCAAAACTATGCGCGATTGCACGCCAGCCTTTGGCATTCCAGGCATCACGCGGATAAAGTCGAGAATAAATTCCGAACTGGAATGAGTTATAATAGCCAAATTGGCATATGTACCTTGCGCCACTTCTTCCTTCAATTCTATCTGGAGTTGACCGTTGTTGTTTTCTTGATTTTCCATGTTGCACAATTGTTTTTAAAATGTTCTTAAAAGATAGACCAAAAGTACTCTTTTTTTTCGGATGATATACATTTAAGTTCAAAAAGACACATAATAATCCGTTCTGAAAAAGGAGCAAGCCACTGCAACCGTTTTGCAGTAGCACTGTAACAAACATACAGAAGCATTGCAGTACAGAAGGAAGAGGCAAAGACAAAACAGAGAGGGAATACTCCTTCTTATAGGATATTCCCTCTCTATTTAATAGAATTATATTGACGTTGTAAGGCTATCCCTCTACTTTCTCGTCTACAGCATAATCAAGTACCGTCTTCTTGTTGGCAAGCATACGGTCGTACTCTTCTTTGGAGCCAACGATAATCTTCTCGAACTCGCGTTGTCCGGTACCGGCAGGAATCAGGTGACCGCAAATTACGTTCTCCTTCATACCTTCCAGACGGTCCACCTTTCCGTTGATGGCAGCCTCGTTCAGTACCTTCGTCGTTTCCTGGAAGGAAGCAGCCGACATGAAGCTTGAAGTCTGCAATGCAGCACGGGTGATACCTTGAAGAATCTGAGTAGAAGTCGCAGGTACAGCGTCGCGCACTTCCACGGGTTTCAAGTCGCGGCGTTTCAACATGGAGTTCTCGTCACGCAGCTTGCGAGCCGTCACAATCTGGCCAGCCTGCAGACTCTGGGAATCTCCAGCATCCACTACCACCTTCTTTCCCCAGATACGGTCGTTCTCTTCCATGAATTCCATCTTGTCAACAACTTGCTGTTCCAGGAAGCGGGTATCACCTGGCTCGTCGATTTCCACCTTGCGCATCATCTGACGAACGATGATTTCAAAGTGCTTATCATTAATCTTCACACCCTGCAGACGGTAAACGTCCTGAACCTCGTTCACAATATATTCCTGCACGGCCGTAGGACCTTTGATAGCCAGGATGTCCGCAGGTGTGATAGCACCGTCAGACAACGGAGTACCGGCGCGTACATAGTCGTTCTCCTGAACCAGAATCTGCTTGGACAACGGTACGAGGTACTTCTTCACTTCACCGGTCTTGGAAGTAACGATGATTTCGCGATTACCGCGTTTCACCTTACCCATGGTAACCTCACCGTCGATTTCTGAAACCACAGCGGGATTAGACGGGTTACGTGCCTCGAACAACTCAGTGACACGGGGAAGACCACCCGTGATATCACCCGCTTTACCTACGGCACGCGGAATCTTCACGATAACTTCACCGGCCTTTACCTTCTGACCGTCTTCAACCACTACGTGGCCACCTACTGGCAAGTTGTATGTACGGATCAGTTCGCCGTCTTCTGTCATGATGTGTGCGGTAGGCACCTTCGTCTTATCCTTAGACTCAATGATGATGATTTCGCGCAAACCGGTAGATTCATCAGACTCTACCTTATAAGTCACGTTTTCAATAACGCCTTCAAATTCAATCTTACCGGTAGCTTCGGTAATGATAACCGCGTTGAACGGGTCCCAACGGGCAATCATCTTGCCTTTCTCTACCATTTCACCATCGGCTGCATAGAGCGTAGAACCGTAGGGTACATTATGAGTGGAAAGCACAATACCCGTGTTGACATCCACAAAACGCACTTCGGCCAAACGGCCTACCACTACCTTTGCCGGTTCGCCTGCTTCGTCGATAACGTCTACCGTACGGAGTTCTTCGAATTCCAGACGGGCAGGATTCTTGGCCACGATGCTTGCGTTGGCAGCAATATTGGCTGCCGTACCACCGGCATGGAATGTACGCAGTGTCAACTGTGTACCCGGCTCACCGATAGACTGTGCAGCGATTACGCCGACTGCCTCGCCCTTCTGAACCATACGGCTGGAAGCCAGGTTACGTCCGTAACACTTGGCACAAACACCTTTCTTGGATTCGCAGGTCAATACAGAACGGATTTCAACGCTCTCGATTGGAGAGTCTTCAATGCGTTGTGCAATGTCCTCGGTAATTTCCTCACCGCCGGCCACAATCAGTTCGCCAGTTGTAGGATGAACAATATCATGTACGGATACACGACCCAGGATACGTTCATACAGAGTGGCAATGGTTTCATCATTGTTCTTCAGTGCCGTACAAACCAATCCGCGGAGCGTGCCGCAGTCTTCTTCATTAATAATCACATCATGCGATACGTCAACCAGACGACGGGTCAGGTATCCGGCATCGGCCGTCTTCAAAGCGGTATCGGCAAGACCCTTACGGGCACCGTGGGTAGAGATAAAGTACTCCAACACGGACAGACCTTCCTTAAAGTTAGAAAGAATCGGGTTTTCGATAATCTGACCGCCTTCGGCACCTGCTTTCTGGGGCTTCGCCATCAAACCACGCATACCGGAGAGCTGACGAATCTGTTCCTTAGAACCACGGGCACCGGAATCCAGCATCATGTATACAGAGTTGAAACCCTGGTCGTCGCTTGAAATGGTTTTCATCAGGATGTTGGACAACTCAGAGTTCACGTGCGTCCAGATATCGATTACCTGGTTGTAACGCTCGTTGTTCGTGATGAAACCCATGTTATAGTTATTGATTACCTGCTCTACTTCATCATAACCTTTCTGTACTAATGCTTCCTTCTCTTCCGGGATAATGATATCGCCCAAGTTGAACGACAAACCACCCTTGAAGGCCATGTAATAACCGAGGTTCTTGATTCCGTCGAGGAAGTCGGCTGCCTTGGCAACACCACACACCTTGATTACGTGACTGATGATGTCTCGGAGTGACTTCTTGGAGATAATCGTATTGATATATCCTGCTTCTGCCGGAACAATTTCGTTGACAATGACACGGCCCACGGAGGTATCGTGCATCATCTTGTCCACAATGTTACCATTCTCGTCAACGTCTTTCACTATTACGCTTACCGGAGCATGGATGTCGCACTTACCTTCATTGTAGGCAATCAGCGCTTCCTCAGGACCGTAGAATGTCAGGCCTTCACCCTTGGCACCCTTGCGCAGCTTCGTAATATAGTACAGACCAAGTACCATATCCTGAGCAGGCACAGTGATAGGAGCACCGTTGGCAGGGTTCAATATATTGTGTGACTGGAGCATTAGCATCTGTGCTTCCAGAATCGCTTCGTTGCTCAACGGCAAGTGCACGGCCATCTGGTCACCGTCGAAGTCGGCATTGAACGCCGTACATGCCAACGGGTGCAGCTGGATTGCCTTACCTTCAATCATTTTAGGCTGGAATGCCTGGATACCCAGACGGTGAAGTGTCGGGGCACGGTTCAACAGCACCGGATGCCCCTTCATCACGTGTTCCAAAATGTCCCAGATAACGGGTTCCTTGCGGTCTACAATCTTCTTGGCGCTCTTTACCGTCTTCACGATACCACGCTCAATGAGCTTACGAATGATGAACGGCTTGTAAAGCTCGGCTGCCATCAGTTTAGGGATACCGCATTCGCCCATCTTCAGCTCCGGACCTACAACGATTACAGAACGTGCGGAATAGTCGACACGCTTACCCAACAAGTTCTGACGGAAACGTCCTTGCTTACCCTTCAAACTGTCGGAAAGTGACTTCAACGGACGGTTAGCGTCGGTCTTCACTGCACTCGATTTACGGGAGTTATCAAACAGAGAGTCGACAGCTTCCTGCAACATACGTTTTTCATTACGCAAAATCACTTCAGGAGCTTTGATTTCAATCAATCTCTTCAGACGGTTGTTACGGATGATGACACGACGGTAAAGGTCATTCAAGTCAGAAGTTGCGAAACGGCCGCCATCCAATGGGACCAACGGACGAAGTTCGGGTGGAATAACCGGTACAATGCGTACAATCATCCACTCGGGCTTGTTGCGTCCGCGTGATGCACGGAACGACTCAACTACCTGAAGACGTTTCAGAGCTTCGGTCTTGCGTTGCTGTGAAGCATCGCTTCCGGCACGGTTACGCAGTTCGTAAGACAAAGAGTCAAGGTCGAGGCGTGACAGCAAATCGTAGATAGCTTCCGCGCCCATCTTGGCAATGAACTTATTGGGATCTGAATCTTCGAGGAACTGGTTGTCTTTCGGCAACTTTTCCAGCAAGTCCAGGTATTCTCCTTCTTCAAGCAAGTCATACTGTGCCACTTCATCGGACAGTACACCCGGCTGAATGACAACATAACGCTCGTAATAGATAATGGCATCCAGCTTCTTGGTGGGCAAGCCCAACAAGTAACCGATTTTGTTGGGAAGTGAACGGAAGTACCAGATGTGAGCCACGGGCACAACGAGCTGGATGTGTCCCATACGCTCACGGCGCACTTTCTTTTCAGTCACTTCCACACCACAACGGTCGCAGACGATGCCTTTGTAACGGATACGCTTGTACTTACCGCAATGGCACTCGTAATCCTTGATAGGACCAAAGATGCGCTCGCAGAACAATCCGTCGCGTTCGGGCTTATACGTACGATAGTTGATGGTTTCAGGCTTTAAAACTTCACCACTCGAATTCTCAAGGATTTCCTCAGGAGAAGCCAAACCGATAGAGATTTTCGAGAAATTACTCTTTATCTTGTTATCTTTTCTAAAAGCCATAAATTTATTTAATTGATAATTGACAATGGAAAATTGAAATTGAAAAACTGAAAACCGATAATTGAGAATGGTAACTTGCATTATCCACTCTCAATTATCAATTATCCATTATTCTAAGTTGATGCTCAAGCCCAAACCTCTCAACTCGTGCAGCAATACGTTCAGTGACTCGGGGATACCCGGAGCAGGCATCGGTTCACCCTTCACGATTGCTTCATAAGCCTTGGAACGTCCTACAACGTCATCAGACTTGATAGTCAGGATTTCCTGCAGAATGTGTGCGGCACCGAACGCTTCGAGTGCCCAAACTTCCATTTCTCCAAAACGCTGACCACCGAACTGTGCCTTACCACCCAACGGCTGTTGCGTAATGAGTGAGTACGGACCGATGGAACGTGCGTGCATCTTGTCTTCAACCATGTGACCGAGCTTCAGCATGTAAGTCACACCTACCGTAGCCTGCTGCTCGAATGCTTCACCGGTACCACCATCATACAGCGTTGTCTTGCCGTAGCGAGGCAAGCCGGCCTTATCGGTCCATTCGTTCAAATCGTCCAAAGATGCACCGTCAAAGATAGGAGTGGCAAACTTCACGCCCAGGTTTTTTCCGGCACGCCCGAGAACGGCCTCGAATATCTGACCGATGTTCATACGTGAAGGCACACCCAACGGATTCAGCACGATGTCTACCGGAGTACCGTCAGCAAGGAACGGCATGTCTTCCTGGCGTACCACACGGGAAACAATACCCTTGTTACCGTGACGACCGGCCATCTTGTCACCGACACCAATCTTACGTTTCTTGGCAATGTATACCTTGGCCATCTGAATGATACCTGCGGGCAACTCGTCACCGATAGTGATGGCAAACTTCTTGCGTTTCAGCTCGGCATCGAGTTCCTTGTACTTCTTGATGAAGTTCATCACCAATGCACGAATCAGTCCGTTGGTATGTTCATCCTTCGTCCAGTTGCTCAACTGAACAGCGGTGAAGTCCAAATCGCTGAAGTCGGAAGCAGAGAATCTGGCGCCTTTGGAAATAATGTCGGCACCCATGTAATCCTTCACACCTTCCGATGTATAATTTTCTGTAAGCTTCAACAGCTTGTTTATCAACACTTTCTTGAGGTCACCAATCTTAGCGTCGAACTCATCGTCAATCTTCGGTAACAGAGCCTTGTCGGCCAGCTTGGAGCTGCGGGTCTTGACAACACGGGAGAACAGACGCTTACCGATAACAACACCCTTCAAAGAAGGAGAGGCTTTCAAAGAAGCATCCTTCACATCACCGGCCTTGTCACCGAAGATGGCACGGAGCAGTTTCTCTTCCGGAGAAGGATCCGATTCACCCTTCGGAGTAATCTTACCGATAAGGATATCACCCGGTTCGATGCGGGCACCCACACGAACAATACCGTTTTCGTCAAGGTCTTTAGTCGCTTCCTCACTTACGTTAGGAATGTCAGAGGTCAACTCTTCCATACCACGCTTCGTTTCGCGAACTTCCAAAGAATATTCTTCTACGTGTACAGAGGTCAAAAGGTCCTCACGAACCACACGTTCATTCAGTACGATAGCATCCTCATAGTTATAGCCCTTCCACGGCATGTAAGCAACCAGCAGGTTCTTACCCAGTGCAAGTTCTCCGTCTTCGGTTGAATAACCTTCCGTCAGGATTTGACCTGCAGTCACGCGCTGACCCTTCTCGCAAATCGGACGGAGGTCAATCGTCATATTCTGGTTGGTACGGCGCCACTTCGGGATATTATATTCTTTCAATGCAGGCTCGAAGCTTACGAACTCTTCCTCCTCCGTACGGTCGTACAGAATACGGATAGTCGTTGCATCCACGAATTCAACCACACCGTCACCCTCGGCAGTAATCTGCGTACGAGAATCGCGTGCCAGCTGGCGTTCGATACCGGTACCTACAATCGGAGCTTCGCTCTTCAATAAAGGAACAGCCTGGCGCATCATGTTTGATCCCATCAATGCACGGTTGGCGTCATCATGCTCCAAGAACGGAATCAAAGAAGCCGCAATAGAAGCAATCTGCTGGGGAGATACGTCCATCAATTCCACCTCGGAAGGAGGAACCACCGGATAGTCGGCATCCTGACGGGATTTTACTTTATCACGTACAAAAGTACCGTCATCGTTCAAAGGAGCATTACCCTGAGCAATAATCTTGGCTTCCTCTTCTTCTGCGGTGAGGTAAACCAAACCTTCGTCAGAAAGATCAACCTTACCCTCTGCCACCTTGCGGTACGGAGTTTCAATGAAGCCAAGCTCGTTGATTTTCGCGAACACACAGAGTGAAGAAATCAAACCGATGTTCGGACCTTCAGGAGTCTCGATAGGACAAAGACGTCCGTAGTGAGTATAGTGTACGTCACGAACCTCGAAGCCTGCACGCTCGCGTGACAGACCGCCGGGACCCAGGGCAGACATACGGCGTTTGTGAGTAATCTCGGCCAGCGGGTTGGTCTGGTCCATGAACTGTGACAAAGCATTCGTTCCAAAGAATGAATTGATAACGGAAGAGATTGTCTTGGCGTTAATCAGGTCAATCGGAGTAAAGACTTCATTGTCACGGACGTTCATACGCTCGCGGATAGTACGCGACATACGTGCCAGACCGATGGCAAACTGATTGGACAACTGTTCGCCCACTGTACGCACACGACGGTTGCTCAAGTGGTCGATATCGTCCACATCCGCTTTCGAGTTAATCAACTCGATGAGATATTTGATAATTTCGATAATATCTTCCTTGGTAAGGACACGCACGTCCATATCGGTCGTCAAGTTCAACTTTCTGTTGATACGATAACGGCCTACATCACCCAGGTCATATCTCTTCTCTGAGAAGAACAGGTTATTGATAACCTCGCGTGCACTGGCATCATCGGCAGGGTCTGCATTACGCAACTGGCGGTAGATGTAGAGTACAGCTTCTTTTTCCGAGTTACTCGGATCCTTCTGCAGAGTATTATATATGATAGAATAGTCAGACTGGTTCGGTTCTTCCTTGTGTACGAGGATATTCTGAACGCCCGACTCTAATATAATGTCAACATGTTCCGGCTCGATTACAGTTTCACGGTCAATAACGACTTCGTTACGCTCGATGGAAACAACTTCACCGGTATCTTCGTCTACAAAATCCTCAATCCATGTTTTCAACACACGTGCGGCCAACTTACGTCCCACCATCTTCTTGAGGTTCGTCTTGTTCACCTTCACGTCTTCCGCCAAATTAAAAATCTCGAGAATGTCCTTGTCATTCTCAAATCCGATGGCTCTCAGCAAAGTGGTAACCGGCAATTTCTTCTTACGGTCAATGTACGCATACATGACGTTGTTGATGTCGGTGGCAAACTCAATCCACGAACCCTTGAACGGGATGATACGGGCTGAGTACAACTTGGTACCGTTGGCATGTACGCTCTGTCCGAAGAATACGCCCGGTGAACGGTGAAGCTGGGATACAACCACACGTTCCGCACCGTTGATGACGAATGTTGCCTTATCCGTCATGTAAGGAATAGGACCGAGGAACACGTCCTGAATGACCGTGTCAAAATCTTCGTGGTCGGGGTCGGTACAATATAATTTCAATTTTGCCTTCAAAGGCACGCTATATGTAAGCCCTCGCTCTATACATTCATCAATGGTATAGCGCGGCGGATCAATATAGTAGTCCAAAAACTCAAGAACAAAATTATTTCTTGTATCGGCAATGGGGAAGTTTTCAGCAAATACTTTATACAGTCCCTCGTTCTTACGTTTCTCGGGTGGGGTGTCCAGTTGTAGAAAGTCTTTGAATGACTTCAATTGTACTTCCAGAAAATCCGGATATTCAAGCGGATTCTTAGTCGAAGCAAAATTAACTCTTTGATTTACAGTATTTGAAGACATCTGTTAATGGATTTGTAGAACTTAATTTTAAATATATACACAAAAAGGTAAAGAACCCTTTTCACGAAGGGTTCCTTACCGAATTACCTGATTTACAGGCTAATGTTATTTAAGTTCAACTTCAGCTCCAGCTTCTTCCAATGTTTTCTTCAATGATTCTGCTTCGTCTTTAGCCAAACCTTCTTTTACTACGCTAGGAGCACCGTCTACCATGTCCTTAGCTTCTTTCAAACCAAGACCGCAAGCTTCCTTAACGGCTTTAACTACTTGAAGTTTAGCTGAGCCAGCGCTCTTCAATACTACATCGAAAGAAGATTTTTCTTCAGCGGCAGCAGCACCACCAGCAGCAGGACCAGCAACAGCAACAGCTGCAGCAGCAGGTTCGATACCATATTCTTCTTTCAGGATTGTAGCCAGTTCGCTAACTTCTTTTACGGTCAGGTTTACTAATTGTTCTGCAAAAGCTTTCAAATCTGCCATTTTTGTATGATTTAAATGTTTGTTTATCTGTGTAAATTAAAAAAATTATCTTTCTTCCAAAGTCTTCAACAGACCATGGATAGTTTGTCCTGATGACTGAAGAGCAGAGATAACGTTCTTCGCCGGAGATTGCAACAACATGATAACATCTCCGATAAGTTCGTTTTTGCTCTTGATATTTACTAAGGCTTCAAGATTTTCTGCACCTACATAGAAACTTTCCTGTACATAGGCAGCTTTCAATGCCGGTTTAGCGGGAGCATCTTTCTTAGCATCCTTAGTAAATTCCTTAATCAGACGAGCGGGAGCATTAGCAGTCTGTGAGAACATCACAGCCGTATTGCCTTTCATTGCAACCTGCAGAGGAGAAAAATCGCCTTCTACATTTTCCAATGCCTTTTTAAGCAAGTTATTCTTTACAACAACCAACTTGATCTCTTTCTTGAAACATTCCCGTCTCAATTTGCTGGTTTTCTCAGCATCCAATGCTTCGATGTCAGTCAAATAGAAGTTAGGATATTCCTTTACGATCTCAGTCAGTTGACCTATAATTAAGCCTTTATCTTCCTTTTTCATTGTCCAATAATTTTAATTAGTTTTCTTCAACTGATTTGGGGTCAATTTTAATACCCGCACTCATTGTACTTGAAAGATAAATGCTCTTTATATATGTACCTTTAGCTGCAGACGGTTTCAACTTCAAAAGAGTTGAAATAAATTCCTTAGCATTGTCACGAATCTGATCGGAATTGAAAGAAATCTTACCGATTGAAGTGTGAACGATACCGGATTTGTCTACCTTAAAGTCGATCTTACCTTGCTTAACTTCTTTCACTGCGTTTCCAATTTCATTGGTAACCGTACCACTCTTAGGGTTAGGCATCAAACCACGCGGGCCTAACACTCTACCCAGAGCACCAATCTTACC
>ENA-OPAW01001521-OPAW01001521.1-human-gut-metagenome-genome-assembly--contig:-NODE-1521-length-11261-cov-3.866232_pt1 | contig 11261 bp, 10 predicted proteins | sample MGYA00241060_ERZ501436 | MGnify/ENA primary metagenome ERZ501436 (study PRJEB25962, sample SAMEA2042619) | human gut metagenome | biome: human gut; feature: human-associated habitat; material: faeces... | reverse complement strand
ACTCAGCGGTGTTGGAGATGGAGTAACGCATCTTGGAGAAGCCGCCCTCGTTGATGAGGTCAACGATGAGCTTCATCTCGTGGCAGGTCTCGAAGTAGGCCATCTCGGGCTCGTAGCCAGCCTCGACCAGAGTGTCGAAACCAGCGTGGATGTGCCTCCGTGTTTGCACGGGTTGTCAATGAGGCTATGGCCCGGTATCCTTCCGTTGATCCGGGATTGATCGTATTCTCCCATACCAGCGGATGGTTACCGTCGGGGACGGCAGTGGTTCCGGCCGGTATTACCCGCTCGGGTATCAAGGACAATCATTACGAGATGAGTTTACAGGATTTTGCTTCAGCCATTCCGGACGGGCAATTTAATTTTATCCTTTTTGAAGGGTGTTTTATGGCCGGGCTCGAGGTGGCATACGAACTGAAAGATAAAACGCAATATATTGTGGGTTCATCAGCCGAAATGCTTTCACCGGGTTTTACTCCTGTCTATCAACAAATGTTTCCGTTGCTTTATAAAAAAGAAGCGGATCTTCCGGCAGTGGCTGCTGCCTATTACGATTATTACAACAGTATGGAAGGCGACAATCGTTCGGCTACCATCAGTGTGATTCAGACGTTCGGCCTGGAAATGTTGAAAGTTCAACTTCGGGCGGCCGAGAGTCGTGTGGAGCGTTGGGAATGGATAGATCGTAGCGGATTGCAGGCTTTTGACCGCTTATCGGACGGGCGGCACCTCTTTTATGATGCTTCGGCCTATATAAAACGGATTGGAAGTGTTGAAGAATCTGCTGCTTTTGACGAGGCTCTGGAGCAAGTTATCATTTATAAAGCGGCCACGGAGAACTTTATGCCGGAGAGTGTAGGGGGATTTACCATTGACGAACATTGTGGCATGACGTTGTATATACCCGATGCTACTGTTCCCACATTATTGACCGAAAGAAAGAAACTGAAGTTAATGCAATAGTATACATAGTTCAAATTAATTAGTGAATGGTAATAATAAAATTAAAAAAACTGATGGAAAGGAATATTTGATTAACGAAACAGACAGTGACGGTTGACAGATCGATGGAACAGGGAGTATCCGCATTTTTCTCTCTGCTTTTTTCTTTTCACAGTCGAAAGAGAAAAAAGGAATATCCAAAGCGGATAAAAGTATAAACTATTCGAACTTATATCTATAATTAAATTTTTTAGTAACATGAAATTAAACAAATTGTTTACGTTTACATTGGCAGCCCTTGCGATGGCTGCATGTAGTAATGATGACGAACCGGGTATTGATAAAGGTGGTCAGAAAGGTGAATTGATTGATGCTATCAGCATTGCTTTTACCAGTTCTTCAGCTCCTGCTACCCGTGCAGACAAAGGTGAGATAGAAGGAGTGGGCACTGAAAATAATGTATATGTAGCCTATCTCTTTGCTAAAGAGAATGATCCCCAACATGAAGGTGCAAAAGTGGGTGACTGGACTGTAAAGCGTGTAGCTGGTGATGCTAATACAGAGGATAAGGATGTTACAGCTGCAATCGGTGAGGGCGATGTGGCAACTCCCGGGACGAAGAAAAATATGTGTACGTTCAACGGTGTACGCCAGGGAGATAGTGTTTATGTGGTTGTGAATGATCCTCAGATGACCCTTGCTACCGCTCAGACATTGGCGCATCAGGGTGACAAGTCGGAAGCCGCTATCCGTGCGTATATCTCTAATCTCTCTAAAAGTTATCTGAATGAGCTGACCGTTACTAAAGACGGGACGCAGGGTAAGAAGTATATCATGGCAGGGCTATTCCTACCAACCCGAATATCCCGAACGGATCTACCGTGAAAGTTTCGATTCCTCTGAATCGTGAATTAGCCAAAGTATTCTTTAATGCCTCTGTTACTACCAACCCCGTATACGAGGCTTATGGTAAGATGGCAATTAAAGATGCAGTATGGGAAAATCCGACAGGTACTAAAGACCCCGATGGTATTGTCGTAGTACGTATTCCGAGACGTGTTTCTCCGTTCACGGCACAGGCTCGTGACTGGTATTTCCCGCAGAGTGCGGATGCAACTGCTAAAGACTGGGATGTGGAAGGTTGGTTGAAAGCATTTGCAGGTGAAAGCCAATCTGTACCCGGTACTGCAGAAGTTCCTGGAACGACTCTTGCATTGAATAAGGGAGAATACAATGCAGATGCGAAAGAATATCGTCTGACATGGGTTGTAGGTGAAAAAGCATTGGCTGATGGAGGTACTCCTGCAGCTGCTTCGATGGTATACGTTAAGAGTGACAAGTTATATTCTCCTTATTTTTATGTAACTCCTAATTATGCCGACAATGCCGGTTGTGCTACTGTTGTAGTTACTCAGGCTACTTATATCGGTGCCCATACTCTGCTTGAACCGACTATTACAGAACAGATGTTGAAAGAAGCTTTGGTGAATGATGCTTTCAAAACAGCTACTTCTACTGACGGAAGTGTCACCTATGATAAATTGGCTGCTGATTTTTGGGATACTGGTTCGAATGTAACAGCATTGGTTGCGTTCCTGGAAACGAATGAGGCATATAAACTTGCGTTGAGAGGTGAAACAGAACAATCCAAGAAAGAAGCTGCTATTACGATTAAACCTAACGATAAACGTTACTATCGTGCTGATGTTGCCAACTATAGCGATGACGAAACAACTTCAATGAAGATTACCGAACGCAACACATTCTATCATATAACTGGTACCATCACTACACTGGGTGCCAAGAGCATTGAAGATGCTATCAATTCGGATAATATCGACATGCTTGTACAAGTAGTTGTTAAGCCATGGAAATATGTTGTTAACAATATAAATATGTAATCAGAACCTCTTTTTTATATAATCCGGGGGCGGATGGAAAGTCCGCTCCGGTTGATATCTTTTTCTTGTCGGAAAGAGAAGAATACGAAACTAAAATGAAGAAATTGCTACCGATACTTTTGGGGGTTACCCTACTGCTGAATTCATGTATTAAAGATGATATGGATGCTTGTGCCGGATATATGCACATCTATTTCAGCTATATTTATGGTGGAGCCAACCGCTTTTTTGAGACGGTTTCTACTCCTACGCAACTTCATTTTTATAAACAGAAGCATAAATATCGGGAGTTGGAAATAGCCGTGGATGAAATAGGACTGACCGAACCTTATCGCTTCCTGAAAAACTTTGATGATACGGATAGCCTGGAACTGATAGCTTGGACACAGGATGAGGCGATTGATTATGTGGATACTCCTGATACTCCCATAGGAGAGGGGTATGTGAAATTAAAAGAAATTACCGATGGCAGCGGAATCTGCCGACCTGTAGACGACCTGTTGTACGGACGCATTGCCATAGATGCCGGTTTGCGCGAAAATCGCAATATTGTAACCATTCCGTTTGTACGTGCTGTGTGCCGTACACGTATAACGATGATTCCTCAGACAGTAGAGGATCAGGTCGTTGAAGAAGGAGGAACGACGCGTGCTGCAAGCAGCATTATTCCTTCACCCGAAGATTTTAAATTCCACCTTTACGGTACGCGTAGCGGTGTCGATTATAATAATAAAGCAAATGCGGATGAGGTAGTACTTGAGCCCCAGTGCTATTACGAAGAAAGTACCGGAAATGTGCTCACACCCTGGTTCGGTTCTTTTTCTTCAGAAGGAAAGTATTTGAAAGTGAATGTGTTTATTCGTGATGAACAGGTCGCTTCATTCGATTGCGCGCCTATCGAGTTGACTTCTGTTCCGGGCAACTTCATTGATCTGGTGATTGACGGACATTATGTGAAGCCCGTTATGCAAGTTCGTGTCAATGGCTGGAAAGTGGCGACAATAGAAAGTAATATGTAGGCAAGTTGATAAAAGGAGAGTATAGCATGAAAAGAATTCTGATATGTCGATTGATGGTGTTTCTGACCGTGGCTTTGGTTTCGTGTTCGGATGATACTTCCGAAAGTATCCCTCAGAACCCGGATAAGGATATGTACCTCCGTGTGAATGTTCCTCGCACTTATGCTTCCGGAGCTGATGAGACAGATAGTAAAGAGACGGTGATTAATGGCATTGACGTATTGGTATTTGCTCCGGGAACAGCCTCCCAGAGCGGATTGTTTCTGAAATCGGTATCCGAAGGAACACCGGTTACCGGTAAGAATACGTTTCAGGTGACTATGCCTGTGGGGGAAGGATTGGAGGTACATGTATTTACGAATTGCCATGAAGAGTTGGTGCGTAGCGGTGCTTATAAAGGACTGGGCATGAAGATGGACGCTTTACTGGAAAAGATGATATCTAAGGTAGAAAATAATTCGACAGGAATTGACTGTTTGCCGATGCACGGCTTTTTGTCAGGTGTCACTGTAGCGAAAGAATCGGTGGGTAAAACGCTTAGCGTACCGGTGTTGCGTTCCGTAGCTGCTGTCCAGGCGAAAGTGGATGAAGCGCATACGGGAAATCCGGGTGAGTTGTTGGATAGCGAGGGTAAAGTGATTTTTAAGTTGCGTGAGTTTTATGCTTATTTCCCGGCAGATAGCGGTAGGCTGGCACCGTTGAAGGAGGTTTATGAAACGGCAGTCGCCGGTTCGGAAGAGGAGAAAAAGACCCGTAACGTCGTTAAAACAACTTTACCCGATAAATTGGGTGTCCGTCCGATAGGGGATAAGCTTTTCCTGAAAAGTGAGACTCCCGTGGCACTTGCGGGGCCGCTCTATCTATACGAAAACACTTATTATTCGGATAACGGTTTTGATCAGCCCGGATCTGTTGCCGGCAATGCCCAAGTGGCTACTACCCGTCTGGTGGTAGGCGGAGTGTATGGAGAGGATACGGAGGTCAGTTATTACCGGATTGACCTGACAGATCCGGACGACCCGAAAAAATTGGTTGAAATATTACGTAATCATAAGTATACCTTTCAAATCATGAATGTCTCGGGATCGGGCTATGACAATCCTGACGATGCGGCTGTAGGGGTTCCGATGAATATCTATGTAAAAGTGATTGACTGGATCGATGTAAATACCGAAATTGATTTTGACCGTGAGAACTGGTTCTCTTCGGCTACAAAGAAGATTGTTTTGTCCGGCTATGCAGATTCACAAAAGTCGGTTTCCATAGACAGTGATGTCACATTCGGTCCTTTCTGGCAATTGAGTTTTAACACGTCGAGTACGGTTAACGGTAATGCTTCGGTTGTGCCTGTAACGGTGGCTGAAGGTGCTGCATCGGCTATGATCTCCAATGACCGTTATGAAATAACCGTTACTGGGAATACTCTTACCGTAAAGGCTAAAAAGTCTTACGGAGATCTTCCTGCCGGGCAGGCTTATGATGACGATTTCTATATAAAAGTAAAGAATTTGACGGTGCATTTTAAACTGACTCAAGTGGATCGTTCACCCGATGATTGGGGAAACGGCGGGACTCAGGAAGATGAACTGTAAAAATAAACATAGATTAGTTGACTCATGAAACGATTGAAAAAAAATATGCGGCAAGGATGTATGCTTTTAAGCGTATTTTGCTTGATAGGGATCATAGCCTGTTCAGGTGAAGAGGGACATGATATACAAATTCCTGATCCTGCCATTTGTACGCTGAACTATACCATTCCCGATACTGAAATACCGGATACCAGAGCGTCCGATACGGGAGGGAAAATATCTGTGGCCCGTCCGGAAGAAAGTGCGATAAAGGATGTGAAACTTTTATTCTTCATTTATGACGAGCATGGTAACGGTTTGTATGCCGGCTCGTTAGACGGAACCGTAGATGGCAATCACCTAGCTAAAACAGGAAAAATATCGGTGACTATACCGGGAAGCGGAAGCATTGACAATCACACGGATTACGATGTATTGGTACTTGCCAATGCTTCGGTCTATTTTTCCGGAATGGATTGGGATGCCTATTGTGCCGGACAGACAGAAAATGCGGTACGGGTACAACTCCGGGGAGAGATGCCGTTGTATTCACCAACGGACAGGACCTATAAGGTTACGGACGACTGTTTGCCCATGAGTGGAATCGCATTCAAAGAAGCGGGAAAAGATATGAGCGTTCAATTGCTGCGTGCCGCTGTACGCATAGATGTACGGGTGGTTGAGGATAAAAAGGGGACGGTTCTCCTGAAATCGGCTGTACTTCGTAACGTTTCACCGGACATACCTATGTTTAATGATCCGCAGGATGCGGCTTTTACTCCGTTGACATACGCGAATACGAAAAGTGCACAGGAGCAATTCAGCATCATAGGCGGTTTGTATGCTACCGAAGTATTGCGCACCCTGCATACTCCTTATCTGAAACAGACACAGGCAGTATGTTTGCTCTTGGAATGTGAAAAATCTTCTTCTTCTTGCAGTGGATGGTATCGGGTGAATATTAATATCGATACAGATGATGTCCAGTATTTGCGGCGTAACAATGTTTATACAGTAATTATTAAGGATATTTTGAGCCAGGGGGCTGATACTCCCGATGATGCTTACGGAGCCGGCAGCTTTGGAGGCATACAAACTGTTACTGTTCCTACGGATTGGAAAGTTCCTGACGGGATAGTGACTCCACCGGATGTAGAAGTGAATTGAATGGTTTCATAAAAAATAATCAGAACGATGAAAATAAAGAAGTGTAAAATAGATTGTTTTCAGAAATCCTGCATTCTTCTGTGTATGGCGCTCTTCTCCTGTTCGCAATATGATTGCGTTGTTCCGGATAACGGAAAAACAGGAGAAGGGGAGCGCGCTTCTTTAGGTATAGGCGGTGTTTCAACGGGGCGGTTAGAGGTACTTACGCGTTCGGTGACTGCCGAACTGACTGCTGCGACTGATGCTATCGGTATATTTCGAAAAGAAGATACCGGAAAGGGTTATGAGCCCGTTCATAACAGAAAGTATACGTATGGAACTCCACTTTGGGAGACAGACGGGGAAGAGGTGGTGTTGATCGATAAACCGGCGGAACTGACGGCTTATTATCCTTATAGAGAAGATGGGGCGAGTAGCGTAGGGCTGAGCAGTGAGCTCTATGTGGCTTCGAAAGAGATTTATTATTGTCCTTTTAAGGCCTCAAATTCAACCGGGCCCATTACACTGAATTTACGCAGGGCCTATGCGCTGCTGAGATTCAATTTTATCAGGGGGATAGGAGATGGGACTCCGACTTCTGCCAAAGGAGAGTATACCGGGGAAGGGAAGATTAGCTCATTTACCTTCAAGGCAACCTTACGGATTGCCGGAATTCTGGATCTGTTTACCGGAACTGTTGAAGGTGACCGCTTGCGGCGGTGGCGGTGGTTCCACCGGCGGCAATGGCGGCGGCAGCGGAAACAATGGCGGAAGCACATCCGTGGCTGTGCCTGCACCGGACAAGTTTGAAAATGTTGGCACTGGTTCCGAAAGTGAGGGTGGAGGGTCCGGCACTTTGGGTACGCCGATCGCAAGCTTCAGCGGAAGCCAGTATGCAGCTTTTGTTCAGAATGTGAAGAATCATCAGTCCACCGGTCTGTACATGGAATACACCACTGTGGAATATGATGCGAACAAAGCATATAAATCTGGAATAAATTATATTCTTGCAGCGGATAGAAATGACATCTATTTGAAAATGAGGTCTGTCGGCAGCACATCCTCGGTTCCGAGTGTGGTATTCGGAACGGTCGAGAACAATACAGAGTGGTTGTACGCCTTGTATGAAAAGTCGAAGGTTGCAGTGGGCGAGCAGGGAGCCTATAATGAAGGCCAGCTGTGGGATGATATTGGCTTTAGTGCAGATGCTCTGCCCTATCAGATGTACAAGACTGTTGTAAAAGTGAACGGCCAGCCCTATGACGCTGAGACCTTTACGGATTCCTATGGAACCAAGTACACTATCTGCTATCAGGGCAGTATGCCGAAGTATACGATGATTGAATATGCGCATCCGGATTCAGACGGTGTGCAGTATTACGTTACCGAGTATAAGACCATCCAGTACACCACCAACGGCCTGTGCCAGTGGCCGAAGGACGGCTATAAGATCTATAAGTATGTCAGCACTTCTCAATCCGGCAATACGGTAACGATCGTGCTGGCCGATGAAGCGGGCAAGCAGTATACGATCACTGTCGTGGAAGGCGTCCCCAATGGCCTGACCGTTAAGGATGGAAACGGCAATGTCGTTACAGACCAGTTCAAGTGGCTTATGCAGGGCGAGTAAAACAAGAATATAATTTACAACCAATAATCTTCAGCCCCGGAACGGCATCTGCCGCCCCGGGGCTGTTGTTATATTGCTAAAAAATGGTCATCTGTTCCGGGCAAAATGACAAATTTTTTCAGATTGGTTGACAAGATGCCGGGGGGGGGTAAGATGTGGGTGTGAAGCATATTTTTGGGGGTGCTTCGGCACAAAAAACAGGAGGCTTGTATTATGAGATTGTACAAAAAAGCAGCCGCCGTTCTGCTGGCGGCAGCAATGGCTGTTTCCATGATGACCGCTTGCGGCGGTGGCGCAGGCGGCGGCAACGGTGGCAATGGCGGGAATGGCGGTAATGGTGGCGACACTGAAATCGTTGAACCGGTTCCCGGTCCGGATACAACGGACCCGGATCAGGGCGGTGAGACTGGCGGCACTACGACTCAGCCCGAGAAGACAAAAATCCCGGATGTGACAAAGAGTCAGTATGCACAGTCCTCGAAGAAGATCTACAATTCGAACGAGTTCTATGTCCTGGCTACTATGGCCGATTATGATGCCAATAAAACAAAAACGAGCGAAGGACAGATGATTTTGGCCCGCAAAGGCACCGATGTTTACATGAAAACTGCCTTTACTGAAAACAGCAAGACCCAAGAGCATGCGGTGTTCGCAGAAAAGACAAACGATGGCAAGTATGCAAGTTACCTGCTGTTTGAGGATGCTAAGACTGCATTGAAAAGTATTCGGAACGATCCGCCCATGGACTTTTCTAAAGAGGAAGAATTGCCGAACGAAATGTACAGCACTACTGTAAAGGTCGGCGGCAAAGAATATTACGCAGAAACCTATACAGATGGAAACGGTTCCGAACAGACCACTTGCTTTGGCGAAAATGGCATGCCGAAATATCAATTTTCTCAGCGAAAGGATGGCACCTCTGAGACTACGGTGTACCAGACCATCCGAATCGGTAACTCTAACAACCTGTGTCAGGTGAACGGCTATAAGGCTTATACGATGGAGAAGGATGCGGAAGGTAAACCGATTCTGGTCGATGAAAGTGGCAACAAGTATAAAGTTACTATCGAGTTTGACCAGACTACCCACAAGGTTACTGAAGTGAAAGTCGAAGACAGCAATGGCAAGGATGTAACGACGAAAGACTTTGCATGGTTTGTTAAGTATCTTAAAGGTTAAAGCACTTTTCTCAAAAAAATAACAAGATGTTTTGCCCCGGCTGTCCCCCGACAGCCGGGGCTTTTCGTTGTCCCTTTTGGCAAAGTGTGGTATACTGTTGCCAGAGATTTTATTGGGAACGAGGTACATCTATGAAAATTCCTGCAAACGGCTTCACCCACGCCGGCAAGTTCCACGCCGACGATGTGTTTGCCACTGCCCTGCTGCAAATTTTGCGCCCGGATATCAAGATCACCCGCGGCTTTGTGGTGCCGGACGGTTTTGACGGCATCGTGTACGATGTGGGCTTTGGGATGTTCGACCACCATCAGGAGCCCCGGGAGTACCGCGCAAACGGTGTGCCCTACGCGGCATTCGGTCTGCTGTGGCGGGTGCTCGGCCCCGGCCTTGTGGGCGAGCGTCAGGCCCGGCTCATTGACGAGAACTTCATCCAGCCGCTGGACCTCAACGATAACACCGGCGAGCAGAACAGCCTGTGCGATGCCATTGGCTTTTTTAACCCGGTCTGGGACTCCAAAGAGGATCAGGATACCTGCTTTTTCAAGGCGGTGGCCGTGGCAAAGCAGATTCTGGAAAACCAGATCGCCAGCGCCAACGCCGTGAACCGCGCCGACGAAAAGGTGCAGCAAGCTTACAAAAACTCCCGGGACGGCATCGTGGTGCTGCCCTGCTATCTGCCGTGGAAGAACGGCCTGTACAAAACGGATGCGCTGTTCGTGATCTACCCCAGCCAGCGCGGCGGCTGGAGCGCCCAGTGCGTCACCGACCACAAGACCAAAAAGCCCAAGCTCCCCTTCCCCCAGAGCTGGGCCGGCCAGCCGCAGGAGGTCATCGAGCAGAAGAGCGGCATCGATGGCATCAGCTTCTGCCACGCCAGCCGCTTCCTCATCACCGCCAAGGATAAGGAAACTGCCCTTGCCGCCTGCCGTCAGGTGTTAAAGAACAATGGCCGCATCTGAGAAGCCGGAAAAGACAGCTTATGTCTACATGGTGCGCTGCGCAGGCGGCCAGCTTTATACCGGCTGGACGAACGACCCGGAAGCCCGCCTCAAGGCCCACCAGAGCGGCAAAGGCGCAAAGTATACCCGCACCCATACCGCGCTGGGCTTTGCCTACCTGGAAGCGTGTGCGGACAAGTCCGCCGCCCTCCGGCGGGAAATTGCCCTCAAAAAGCTGACGAAGGCCCAGAAAGAGGTCCTCTGCGCCGGGTGGATGGCTGAAAAAGAATAAATAAAAATACGAACGCCGCACCGTGCCGGAACTGGGCCGTATACAGCTATGCATATACAAACTAAAGATGCATAAATTTTGTATATATTTAGAAAATGATGCATAAATATACAAAATAACAGAAAAGGACCGCCAAATCTGCGCAAGGTTTGGCGGTTTTCTGCATTGACGGAAAAACCGCTTGGCGTATAATAAAAGCGTACTCAGAAAGACAAGACGTCGAGCGCCCCGGGAGGGATGCCCGGGCGGAAAACAAAAGTGTAAAAAGCGTAATAAACAAAGGAGCGATCATCATGAAAAAGGAAGATATTAAGAAAGTTGTTCTGGCTTACTCTGGCGGTCTGGATACCTCCATCATCATTCCCTGGCTGAAAGAGAATTACAACAACTGCGAAGTCATCGCTGTCTCCGGCGACGTGGGTCAGGGTACTGAGCTGGACGGTCTGGAAGAGAAGGCCAAGGCTACCGGCGCTTCCAAGCTGTACGTCCTCGACCTGAAGAAGGACTTCGTCGAGAACTACATCTTCCCCACCCTGAAGTTCGGCGCAAAGTATGAGGACTACCTGCTGGGTACCAGCTTCGCACGTCCCTGCATCGCAAAGGCTCTGGCCGACATCGCCATCAAGGAAGGCGCAGACGCCAT
>ENA-OPAW01001520-OPAW01001520.1-human-gut-metagenome-genome-assembly--contig:-NODE-1520-length-11262-cov-9.475239_pt1 | contig 11262 bp, 8 predicted proteins | sample MGYA00241060_ERZ501436 | MGnify/ENA primary metagenome ERZ501436 (study PRJEB25962, sample SAMEA2042619) | human gut metagenome | biome: human gut; feature: human-associated habitat; material: faeces... | reverse complement strand
ACTTAAACACAGAGCGGATTTTCCGGCTGGTATCACGGGCGTAAAATTCATTCATGATGTTGCGGAACGGGGTAAAATCGTCATCGCCTTTCAGACTGTCCACACCGTCGTTGATGGCGATCAGACGAACACCGCGTTGCCGCAAAACCTCCATGACCTGACCGACCTTCAGATAGTCGCGCCCCAACCGGCTCATGTCCTTGATGACGATTGCCTCTACACGCCCTGCCTCCACTTCCTCCATCATCGCCAAAAATCCGGGGCGGTCAAAACGGGTGCCTGAGATACCATCATCGGTAAAGTGCGTAGGGTTTGGCAGCCCATTCCGGCGGGCAAAATCCTCTAACATCTGTTTTTGGTTGGATATGGAATTGCTCTCGCCCTGTAACTCGTCGTCCCGGCTCAGGCGCTCGTACAGTGGGGTAATTTTTTCATTTCTCATGGCTGTACCTCCTGAAACAAAAATGCTCTAAGTGATTGCTTCACTAACCATGACAAAATCATGATTAAGAAGTCACTTAGAGCATATATCACCTTAGACATACAAATCATTCCTTTTCATTATAATGTAATTTTATTTTAACACCGACTTATAATAATGTCAAAATTTTCATACCTTGTCCGTTACGATTATAAAAAGTTTGCTCGCCCCTTTCAAAAGTTGTGGGTGTGCGCAAAGCCAACGATACTGTCTGCTAACAAAATTTTTCTGTAGCCGAACAGCCTGCTGTTCGGCGGCTTGAACGAAACGGCAAAAAATTATTAATTGCGAACGCAAACAACCGTACAGTTTTTTACACTGTACGGCTGTTTGCAAGGGGTTTAGATAAGGAAATGGGTATGAGTGGAACGGATGCTTTCGCACCCTCTTGTTAGTAAGTTTAAGCGGATTTATTATCGCTTGCGGTTTTTTTGGGAATTTTAATTGTGTATTCGATATAGTTGTTGTTTTCACTTTTGACTGCTTTGGCATCAATACCTGCAAGGCGCATTGTATCTACCGCTTTGTTGATGGTGTTTACAAAAATACGCACATCTTTTATCACCGCTTTACTGCTTCCCATACTTTTAATATGCTTTGGGCAGTCATTCAAAACTTCGCCTACAAGATTGTCGGTCTGTTGAGTGTTAAGATTAAGAGCTATTACCTTGCTTAGGACTTCTCGCCTTTTGCCCTCGTCTTCTATTCGGAGTAATGCCCTGGCATGGCGCTCCGTAAGACCTGCCGAAATAATAAGCTCCTGTTCTTCGTATGTAAGCCTCAAAAGTCGGAGTTTGTTGGCTATGGTAGATTGAGTTTTGCCAAGCCTTTGAGCCGCCTCTTCCTGAGTAAGTCCGAATCTTCGTATAAGTCTTGAAATCCCGCGAGCTTCCTCGAACACGCCGAGGTCGCTGCGCTGTAGATTTTCAAGGAGAGCAAAGATCGCAGACTCTTTGTCAGAACACTTAACGATTATGCACGGCACTTTTTTAAGTCCTGCCATAACCGACGCACGAAGACGGCGTTCACCGGCAATCAGCTCATATTCACTTTGACTTGCCCTTCTGACAGTCAGCGGCTGCAAGATACCGTTTTCTGTTATGGACTGCGATAATGATGTAAGAGAGGCTTCGTCAAATTGTTTTCGAGGCTGAGCCTTGTTAGGTCGTATTCTTATTATTGGTATTTCAGTGATTTTGTTATCATTGTTAAATAAAAAAGTCAACCTTACCATCCCGTGTCTTTTAAGCATCAGGGTTTGTCCCTGTGACATTATAATATCACATTACCAAAAAATGGTATGTCGAATTGTGTAGGCATAATTAATTTTGTTTTACAATATTGCGTTGATTTTACCGTTTTGTTGTCAAAGTATTTGGTTTTTTCTGTTTTCTTTCTTATTATTAATAAATTATGGTTTAGCAAATTGCTTTGCCAATTAATTATAAAAGTTTAGTCAACCTACTCAAGAATTGTGGGGATAGACAAAACATACGATACTGACCGTTTACGCAATCTAAATCTAATAATAGACGAACAGCTTGCTGTTTGGCGGCTGATAAATTGTAATATTGAAAAAATAATCATACATAAGATTAGCCCTTTAACTACTGCTTTTGTAGCTAAAGGGCATTTGCTATCTTTATTATATTTGACATTAAAACATCATCACGCCTCATAATATCTTCAAGAGTGCGTTTTGATATACCTGCTTTATCTGCAAGCTGTTGGACTGTAAGTCCTTTATCGTTTTTATATTCTTTAATTTTCAAATTTGTCACACCTTATTAAAATAAAAATTTTACAATACCGTATACTGCAACAAAGAAGTCCGGAATTAAGCCTTTTCCGAACTTTTTACCTGCCTAACATTTGCCTAACATTTTTAGAATTTTATATGATTTTTAACGGGTTTTTGCGGTGATTTTCAAAAACAACAAACCGCACTAAAGAGCCTGAAAATGGCTTAATAGTGCGGTTTTTCTATGGTCGAGGTGACAGGACTTGAACCTGCGGCATCTTGGTCCCAAACCAAGCACTCTACCAAACTGAGCTACACCTCGAAATTATTTAATTTTTGTCGCCTCAACAAGTCAGCTTCATTATTATATAACATAAAATTTAATTTGTCAACAATTATTTTTAATTTTTTTGAAGCTTTCGTAATTTTTATTTTTCTTTAATTGACATACGCTGTTATGGGGTATAAAATATGATTACACTGATTAAATATATTACTTTGAAGGGCGGTTTTATATGTCTGACAATACAAAATTAAAAATCTCAAACGGGTTGAACGAGGATAAATATTCTGTAAAAAGCAAGTTTGTCAACTTCTTTTTGCTTGCGATGTTTACGCTTTTTCCCCTATTTTACACGGATTACTACTATAATATAAGACACGACAAATATTATTTTTTTCTTGTTGTCACTGCGGTGCTTGTTTTGATGATTGGCGCTGTTGCAATCACTAATTCCGATTCGCAAAGCGGAACAAAAGATAAAGCCGAATCCGTGCCTTGGTACAAAAAGTTATCGTTTACGGACTATGCATTTGGTGCATTCATTTTGGTATGCACCGTATCCACTGTTTTTTCTCAAGATCCTGCCGATGCTTTCTTGGGTCTTAGCGGAAGAAACAACGGTTTATTGCTGATGATTTTTTATGCGGTGGTTTATTTTTTAATTACCAGATTTTTTTGTTTTAAAAACTATGTCTTTGTTGCCCTTGCAGGTTGTTCAATTGCAATATATCTGCTTGATATTCTCAACTGTTTTTACATAGATCCGCTTGGAATGTTTGCAAGCCTTACAGATGAGCAGACAATCACAAACTTTACCTCCACAATTGGCAACAAAAACCTTATGTCAAGTTTTATCTGCATTGTTATGCCCGTAACCGTCGCTTTTTCGGTTATAAGCAAAAATCGTAATCACCGTATCGTTTATCATATTTCGTCCGCATTCGGTTATATGGCTCTTATGACAGCCGACAGCTACTCGGGTATACTTGGTCTTGGCACTGTTTTTGCCGTGCTTTTAATATGGTTTTCACGCAGCGTTGCAAGACTTAAAAGATTTTTCCTCGCAACAACAATTATGCTGTTAAGCGGCAAAATTCTTCGTTTATTTTCCTTTTTTATGGGTGACAAATCAAAAGGTATCTCGGAATTTCAAAGTCTGCTTGTTTACTCAAAAATAATATGGGCGGCAATTGCATTGTTCGCAATAATTACCGCAATTTTATTTTTTGCAGACAGCAAAACTCCCGACAAGACTTTACCGCTTGCCGTTCCTATTATAATCGGCAGTATATTTGTTGCCTGCATTATTGCAATGCTTTTTGCCGTATATTATTTCAGCGTAATTGACACAAAAACAAATATCGGCTTTTTGAAAAGTTTTTTGAGATTTAATGACAGCTGGGGTACTCACCGTGGCTATATGTGGATAAGGTCTTTCTATATATTCGGAGATTTTTCTCTTTACAACAAACTTTTCGGATGCGGACCTGACACCTTTGCCACAGTGTTTGAACCGTATTTTGAGGGGCTTAAACATTACGGTGACAGCTCCACAAACTGTGCCCACAACGAATACATAAATTACCTTATTACTACGGGAATTTTCGGACTTGCTTCTTACCTTTCGATAATTTTCGGAGCGCTGAAAGGTGCGATTAAATCCGCAAGTAAAAATCCGATTGCAATTGCTTTTGCGGTATCTGTTATCAGCTATGCCGTGCAGGCTGTGGTAAACCTTGCTCAACCGATTACAACACCGCTTTTTATTATTTTTATTGCACTTTGCGAGGCAGTTGCCCGTAAGCAAAAAACAACTGAATAAGCACAAACAAGACAGCCTATATACTAAGCTGTCTTGTTATTTTTTACGCAGCTTTTCTGCGTGATGTATGCCTTGTTGCCGCATTTCGTTTCTTATTTTTTTGTTGAGATTGGGGCTTTTTGAACAATATTGACTTTACGGGTTAACGCATAGCGTAGCTTATAATTACGAAAATGCAGACATTAACATATAAATCAGCGTCAGGCATTTGTACAACTCCTTAAGTTTATTTGGGGCTTTGTTATAATTAGCTTAAATGACAAAGTGAAGTTAGGGTAAATATACCCTTTTCACAACAAAAAGCCAAATAAGCGGTTTTATGTGGCTTTTAAGAGGATATATACCCTCAAAAAGCCGAAATTTAATATATCTCACTGTCTTTTTTGCATGGCAAAGCAGACAGATTGAAATCTCGTTTTGTCAAAGTGAACCCGTGGTATTTCTCGTTTTTTCCTCAAAAATCCGAACTTCACTTTGGCAATTTAGGTTTGTTATAATTAAATTATACAGTACCGGCTGGGTAATAAACAGGACTTTGCTATGATGTTTGCCGATTTTTCAATAATATTTTTTCGGTGTATTTAACGATTATAAAAGTTTGGTCAACCTTAAGGCTTAACCTAAATTTTAAAATTATTACAAAAACAAAAGCGCAATAACCGCAGTTACCGCACTTTTATTTGGAAAATATAAATTAGAAAGATTTTTAAACCAACATAACTTACTTTTATTAATCGTCAAAATTAGGAGTTTGAATTGCATCGTAGCCGGTTTCGCCTGTACGGATTTTTACCGCCTGCTTTAAGTAGTAAGTAAAGATTTTACCGTCACCCGGATTGCCTGTAAACGCAGTCTTTTTAATAGCTTCTATGGTTTTTGCTTCCCATTCTTCTGATGAAACAACTATTTCAAACTTAATTTTAGGCAATACCTGCACATCTACTTTTTGACCTCTTACATATTCGGACATACCTCTTTGAATACCGCAGCCTACAACCTGATAGGCTGTGATTCCGTTTACGCCTATATCCATTAACGCTTTTTTTACATCGAGGAACATTTCCTCTCTTACAACAGCCTCTATTTTAATAAGCTGAACTTCGTTATTGTTATCCATATGTTAATCCTCCGTTAATTATCAAGACCGTTAAATGACGGGTAAGCAGATTCACCGTGCTGTGTAATATCAAGTCCGAGCATTTCGTCACGCTTGCTTACTCTGATTTTACCTGTAATAATTCTTGTTAAGCCGTAACAGATAAGTGTACCTGCAACTGCAATTACAAGTGTAATTACAATACCTAAAGCCTGTGCGCCGAACTGAGCAAACTCACCGTAGATAAGTCCGTTGCCTGCGTCTGCGTTAATAGCTGTGCTTGAGAACACACCTGTAAGAAGTCCGCCCCAGATACCGCCTGTACCGTGACAGCTGAATGCGTCGAGTGCGTCGTCAAAGCCGAATTTCTTTTTACCGAATGAAATCATAAGGTAGCAAACAGGGCTTGTTGTAAGACCTATAATTACTGCCGCCCAAATCGGAACAAAACCTGCGCCCGGAGTAATGCCTACAAGACCTGCAACCATACCTGTGCTTGCACCGATAAGTGTAGGCTTTTTGTTTTTAATTACATCGCAAAGCATCCAAGAAAGGATTGCGCCTGCCGCAGAAACGGCTGTTGTCATAAATGCGTGTGCAGAAAGTCCGTTTGCCTCAAGTGCAGAACCTGCATTAAAGCCGAACCAACCGAACATAAGAAGTGAAGCACCTAAAACTACTGTAGGAATATTGTGGATTCTGTAGTTAGCGTGTTCGTAATCGTGGCGTTTGCCGAGGATAACGCAAAGGACAAGAGCTGATACACCCGAACTGATGTGAACAACATCACCGCCGGCAAAATCAAGAGCACCGATACCGTCAAGACCGAGAAGTCCGCCGTCTGCCCATACCATATGAGCAAGAGGATAATAAACAATTAAAGACCAAAGAATGATAAATACGAAAAGTGATTTAAACTTCATTCTGCCTGCAACAGCACCTGTAATAAGAGCAGGAGTAATAATTGCAAACATCATCTGAAATCCGCAGAATACCATATTAGGAATAGCCGCACCGTCTTTGTAACCCTCGGTAAGAGATACGCCCTCAAGTCCTATCCAACTAAGGTCGCCTATAATGCCGTTTGAGCTTGGTGCGAACGAAAGTGAGTAACCGAAAAGCACCCACATTACAATGCCTGTACCGATGATGAAAATTGAAGTCATCATTGTGTTTACTACATTCTTTTTGCGAACAAGTCCGCCGTAAAACATTGCAAGGCCGGGAGTCATAAGGAACACCAAAGCCGAGCAGATAAGCATAAAAGCTATATTTCCTGCATCCATTTTAAAACCTCCACATAAACCGACTGAATAAAAACAAGGTTCACCGCATCTTTGAAATTTGCAGGAAAATAAATTTAAATTGCAAATTCTTCAAAGATAAAGTGAACCTCTTTGTTCTTGATTATTCATTTTCAAATTAAATTAAAATAAGAAGTTTTCCGGAAACTTTACTTTACAACTTGAATTATAGCGTTATTTTTACCCTTTGTCAATAGATTTTTGCAAAAAAATCAGCTGAAATTTAAAATTTTCTTATCATAGCCAAATTCAAGCACAAAGTATATGGATATTCAATTTTGCAAGAAATTTTATAAAACTTTCATAATGCCCATAAAAATTGGGATAACGCTTATACAAAAATTGATAAATTCATAGAGTCTAACTTTTGGAGGTCGGCTCATTTTCAAGCCCACTCGGAACATTGCATTTTTCAAAAGTCATATCGGGATAACTTATTCTTTGCCTTTTCAAGCATATTTTCCGAATAATCCGCACCGATAATATATGCGTTTTTAAAACGGTTTTTAAGCACAAAGGTTCTGTTTCCCGAACCGCAGCTGATGCCAAGAATATTCTGCGTGTCAAGGTAAGATATTCTGTTTATCAGATCAACAGACGGTTGTGTACGCTCGTTTTTAAACTTCATATATTGATTTGAATTCCAATCTGACATAAAAATCGCGCCCCTTTAGCTTTTGTTCTAAATGTAAGCTAAATAATTTTAAAATTTAGGTCAAGCCTTTGAAAAGGTTGACTAACTTTTATAATTGCTTGGCACAAAAGGTTTGCTAAACCATAATTTACCACAATTTCCTATAAAGAACCTCTGAATATTGTCCAACACTAAGTAAATTCTATTTTTATTATATCACAGCAAAAAGCATAAAAAACCGCCCTACAAAAAAATTGTAGAGCGGTAAATTGTTATAACCGACAGTTAAATTCAGTCTTAATTATTGTTTTTTGCAAGGTAAATCTGATATGCTGTAATATCTGTTACATCAACCTTGCCGTCTTTATTGAAGTCGGCTTTTGAATCAAAGTTATCGGGCTTTTCTGCAGAACCTGCAACAACATGCTGTATATATGTTGCATCGTTTACATCAACTTTGCCGTCGCTGTTAATATCGTAATCAACATCCGACTTACTCTCTGCAAGAGTCCAAACCTGTGTACCGTAGAATGGGTTTGCTGTACCTACAACAAGGCTGTCGTCTGTTACGGCAAAAGTACGGCAGCCGTGGTTATACGGATCGCCAAAACCGTTTGTTGTAACAGTTTCTACATTAAGGTCGCTGTCAAGTGTGTAAAGGTCAAAGCCTCTTTCAGATGTGCTTAAGTAAGCCGCACACTCAACAAAAGAAATCATTTTCGCAATGTTTTCTTCTGTAAAGATTTTATCACTTAAGTCGCCGATTACACTTGAAATATCATCAGAAGCATCTGCAAATTCTTTGTAAGTAGCAATAAACTCTTTGCTTGCTTTTTCGTCAACAGCGTTTTCCACTTCATTGGCAAGCTCAATAACATCTTCTGCCCTTGCAGCAGTTGCTTTGCTGATTCTGCCTGCGTTATTTACACTCTTTGCCATATCTCTTGCATCGTTTCTTGAAACAGAAAATGCTGCCGGAGCAGTTACAGGCAGATGCGGTTTTTTGTATTTATTGAGAATAAGTTCTGCAAGCACCTTTATATACTCAATCTGTGACTGCCACTCTTCGTCTGTCATTTTAAGAAGGTCGCCGTTTGTAAGCTGACCGATAGGCTCAAGGAGTGAGCTTGTATCAAATGTGCCTACATAAAGTTTATCATCATAAACCTGCATTCTCCAGATATACTGGTTTTCGTTGCGGTCAAAGCCCGAACCTAAATCTGTAATACTGCCGTCAGGGAACATCTTGTCCGCATCGCCTACAACAAGGTCAATGTTTTCGTCTGCATCCATTCTGTAAAGGTTTACGGACTGCTCAAGGTTAGCGTTTACAAAATCGCAGCTCCGGTCAAACAAAACTCTTTCAAGAGCAATTTCTTCGTCATTGTACTCACCGATATAGAGGTAACCGCCGTATATGCAAAAGTTTGCCGCACCCGAGCGTGTTCTTTCAGGGTCAATACCGTAAGTATATTTTGCGTTATCCTTTTCCTGATCGCCTACAACAGATGTCCATGTCCACTTGCCGTTGTCATCTCTGTCGCCCTTGATGATAGCAAATGACTGCATTGTATTGTCATCAGGCTTGTTTTCAGGTCTGCCTGTGCAGATTGAAACATACAAAGAATCATTATATGCAGCCATATCCCAAATTGAACCGCCGTAGATGCTGTCTTGATAACGATAAGCAGGATAATTGAACATATCGTCCATAGTAGCAATTACTTTAAATGAATCGGGATCTTCAGGGTTGTCGCTTTCGCAGATATATGCACCCTCAAGACCTACAAGGCTGATTATAAGTTTGTTCTCGTAAGTGCTGATACCTCTGATACCAACGCTTATACCCATCTGATAAGCCTTATAATAATCTGCCTGACTGATACTCTGATAAACTTTCTTGTATTCATCGGTTTCAGGATCTACCTGATAAACAGTCGGCAAACCGTTTACAGAACCGCAGAAGTAGAACTTGCCGTTTAACTCTACAACATTTCTGAACTGTACATTTGTGTTTGTTGTAGCCTTTGACATAAGGAGTTTTACTTCGCCTGTCTTTGTATTTACCTTAACAAGAATACCCTTAGGATCTCCGCCGTCCTCTTCCGATGTAAAGAAAGCGCCGTTAAACATAGCGTTAAGAGTAGCTATCATAACTTCTTTATCAAATTTATTTCCGAGCACTGTACCCATAAAGTTAAGTGTCTGTGTCATAGCATTCGGGCAAGTACCGATATATACCCAATCACCGTGACCGATAGCAGACCACGCATAGTTCTGTGCACGGTCACCCACGCCTGTAATCTCATCGGTAACTGTGCTGTTGCCAATGTAATCAACAATACCGTCCGGAGCTTTTAAACCGTTTTCCGGATGTGTGATTTTGTTAGCGGTAAAAGTATTATACTCATAAGCAGTACCGTTTACAGTATCACCTGCCGCCATAGCAGTGATTGAAGAAACGCTTGCCACAACCAATGTTACGGAAAGCAACGCTGAAAGAATTCTTTTTTTCATTGTCCATTCTCCTTTATTATATCTTTCCCAAATTGTACTATAAATTCAAAATTATGTCAATGAATATTTGCGTATAAATGTCAATTTTTTCTTTACATAAACGCACAATATTATAGCAATTAAACGAATATATGTATTTTAATGTTTAATAGTCATAAAATGAATATATGTTTACAAAATGCATTTTTATAGACTGCTTTATATTAAAATTCCGTTGCAATGGTCTATTTCGTGCTGAATTATCTGTGCCGTAAAATTTGTGAAAGTGCGTGTAACAGTTTTGAATTTATCGTTGGCATATTTTACGGTTACAGTTTTATAACGCTTTGTTTTGCGCTCCCCATCAAGCGACAGACAGCCCTCTTCGGTTTCGTATTCACCGTAAGCCTTAACGATTTCAGGATTAAACATAAGAATATACTTTCCGTTATCGCTTATTGCAATAATTCTTTTTGAAACGCCAATCATATTTGCGGCCATACCTACACAGCCCTCAAAATTTGCTTTTAAAGTATCAAGCAAATCAACGGCTATCGGCATATCCGACATATTTGCTTCAACCGATTTTCTCTGTAAAAACATCGGATCTCTTACAACTTCTCTTACCATATTTATCCCTCGCTTAGTTTTTTCTGATTATAGCATATCGGGGATAATTTAACAACATAAAAAGAGTCAAATATAAAAACATCTCAATACACAATAAAGACGCACTCCGAAATCGAGTGCATCTTTAGCGATTCTAAAACACTTATTCAAACTTTTTTATTAAACCGTAATCTTTAAAATCATAATTTTACAAATGCAATTCCACACGCATTTGTGCCTATGTGACTGCCTATAACCGCACCGACTTTTACAGTTTCAACGCTATGCACATTCGGCAGCAGCCTTTTTATGTCGCTTGTCAAATCATTTGCAAGGCTTTCGTTGTCGGAGTACATTACATATACAGGGAAATGAGGATTAAGCTCTTCCCTTTCAAGCCTTTCGGCAAGGCTTTTTATGCCACGCTTAATGTTAAAACTTTTTGCAAGCAACTCAACATTGCCGCCGCTGAGTCTTATTACAGGCTTTATACGGGCAACAGTCGCAAGCATTGCTTTTGTCTGACTTACTCTGCCGCCGTTATGCAAATATTCAAGGGTATCGAGGCAGGCAAGCAACGATATTTTCGTTTTTATGCGCTCGATTTCTTCATAAATTTCTTTTGAGTTTTTCCCTTGTCTGCGCAATTTTACCGCATATTCAACAAGCAGTTTTTGACCTGCCGAAGCGGTCAGTGAATCAATAACATACACATTTTTGCAGCCGATCATATCGCAGGCAATTTGTGCGGTATTTGCCGTTCCGCTGATTTTTGACGACATAAAAATTGCCACAC
>ENA-OPAW01001517-OPAW01001517.1-human-gut-metagenome-genome-assembly--contig:-NODE-1517-length-11280-cov-2.608552_pt1 | contig 11280 bp, 8 predicted proteins | sample MGYA00241060_ERZ501436 | MGnify/ENA primary metagenome ERZ501436 (study PRJEB25962, sample SAMEA2042619) | human gut metagenome | biome: human gut; feature: human-associated habitat; material: faeces... | reverse complement strand
GCCCCGGAGCAGATTGACGAGCTCATCAAGTACGTGGACCTGCAGATGGCCGACTCCACCATGAGCTGGCACATGCAGCCCGACGGCACGTATGTGCTGCACACCAAGGACGACGAGGGCCGCCCGCTGGTCGATAGTCAGGAATACCTGATTCGCAAGCACCAGCGTCGCCCCAATTCACACAACTGATTTCACTCGATGCTCCCTGTCAGCGCAAGCTAACTGAGGGTGGTTACGATGCCCGGCTTCTCTTTCGAGAGGATGCCGGGCATCGTTGTTCAGCGCGCAAAAACTACGTAGCAGCGGTCCAACGTGACCTACAATACAAGAGATGGGTACGAACAGTATGAGACGAATCGTGGAAGCCGCCGGCGGTATTCTGTACCGGTGGAAGGATGATGCCGAGCCGACGCAGGCATCGTCTCCATCAGCGAAATCCAATATTGCCACCGATGGCACCATCATCGCGAACACCACGGATTCTGACGGCGAGACCACGGCAGCACACGGCGCATCGGACGCGGCTTCCACCCCGGACCCGGCGCAGGCCGACAGCCCAGCCACAGCGGACAACGTACTCAACCGCATCGAACTGTGCGTCGTGCATCGCCCGAAATACGACGACTGGAGCTGGCCGAAAGGCAAGGTCGACCCAAACGAATCGCACCGGCATGCCGCCGTACGCGAGATCGGCGAGGAATCGGGCCTGCCCGTGGAGCTCGGTCCCTATCTGGGCGACATCGAGTACCCGCTGTCCGAAGAGGGCCGCAAACAGCGCCATACCAAGGATCGGTCGGCGGACACCAAGCACATCCAGTTCTGGATGGCCACGCCAATCAGCGCCATCGACAATCTGCGGCGCACCCATGCGTTTGGCCCGGTGCATCGGGCGGACATCGGCGAAATCGACGAAGTTTTGTGGCTGACGCCGGCCGAGGCCCGCAAGAAGCTCAGCCATTCCACCGATAAGGACATCCTCGCGCTATTCGTTGATCGGGTGCAGGAGGGCGCGCTTGACGCCGTGCCGGTGATTATCGTGCGCCACGGCAAGGCAGAAGCGCGCAAGCTGTGGAAGGGTTCGGACGCGAACCGTCCGATCACGCCGCGCGGCGCGGCTGCGGCATACGCGCTGAACCGCGAGCTGGCGTGTTTCAATCCGACCCGACTGGCCACGTCGCCTTGGGTGCGCTGCCAGGAGACGTTGGAGATGTTCGCGTGGCAGACCGGACGAGACATGGTTCATCTCGATCCGCTCACCGAAGATGCATACGCCGCTGCGCCGGACACCGCATGGGAGTGTCTACTCAGCGAAATCGAGTTCGCACTTGAGCGCCGTCAGCCCATAGCGATATGCATGCACCGGCCGGTGATTGGTGGTATGTTCGGACACCTGCGCAGCATGTGCGTTGCGCCGTCTCTGAGCAAACGCCTGATCGCCAAGACACCGTTCATGCCGACCGGCACGGCGGCGGCGCTGTTCGTCACTCCGACGCCTCATGGTCCCAAAATCATCGATATTCAGAAGGTTCAACCGCTTGTCTACTAGACCCGCATTTCCTGATTCATCCAACTCCTCGGCCGCTGCCGCTGCAGCTCATGCCGCGCACAATGGTGCCGCCGGCAGTCTGGGCCCGGGCTTCGGCTCGTTGCGTGCGGCCGGAGCGGCATTCGGACCTGCTCGCATGGGTTCTTCACGCCCCTCGCGCCCGGCTCAGCTCGACCCGGCTGTGGCCGATGGATTGGCCGGTGGCATGGACCCGCAGGCGTTGAGCGAGATGAGTCATCTGTCTGCTGCCGCATTGCTGGATCGTGTGCGCCATAGCGAAGACCCGGCGGTTGTTGAGCGGGTGCTCACGTTGGTGGAGACGGTCGGCGTGGATGAAATCGCCGAACTATGGAGCGATGCCGAGCCGGATTCGCTGCCTGGTGTGCTGTGGCGACTGTATATGTTGCGTACGTGGATGCGATCGAATCGCGACTCGATCGCGCATCTGTGGCGCTTGGGTGAGCCGGTGGCCACTACCGCCTCCGCCATCGCCGGCGTGGATCAGGCTCCCAGTGAAGATGACATCGTGCGATTGGCCGATTCGATTCTCTCCGGTGCTTTTGTGGGCGATTTTGCCGTGGCGCTTGAGCGTGCGGCGGCGTTTACCGATGTGGTGGCGTTGGGCTTGCGCGTGGAGGCGCGGCGCATGGTGACCCGGGCCGAGGCCAACGGCGCCTTCTCCTCGGATGCCGATGAGAAGGCCGTGCGCACCAAAGCCGCCCGCCTTATGCACACCGCCGGCAGCCTCATGGCCACCGCCAAGGATTTCCAACACGGTGCCAACCTCTGGCGTCGCGGACGGTTGGAGTAGCCCTGCTCCAGGCTCCCTCTGATGAGGGAGCTGTCACGGGCGATGCCCGTGACTGAGGGAGAGACCCACCAACCGCACCCCAACAATCAGCTACCAGCCAACACCACACCTCCCCCGGCGCGGCGAGCCCCATCGCAAGCTATACTAAGTATCCGCGTCGGACCGTGCTTAAGCCCCGGGCTCCATTTTTTGCCGCCGCGAGCGGCCCTTGCGCCGACAGGCGCTTTCGCGGTTCGGCGCTTCTTTTCTTTTACCCGATTCACGCCCCGAACGTTGCGATGGGCACGACCAGTATGCCGTCATTGCGGCGATAGGCCTTCCCACCTCGGCCGGTAAGGAACATCATGAATTCGGGGTCTCGGACCTGAGCCATGGGATTGCCGCAGATTTTGTTGCGGAAGGATTTGAGCTTATCCGCATTGTCATCGTTCACCTTAAGGTCACTGAGTTTTATTTCGATGGCACCCCACCTGCCGTCAGACAACTCGATAATGACATCAACTTCAAGCCCCTTGTCATCGCGGTAATACGCAATGCGATTCCCGGCACCCGGCATAGCCGACAGATATACATTCAAATCACGAATGCACAGCGTTTCAAACAGATCGCCGAGCGTCTGTGTATCGCGCATCAGAGTATTCGGCGCGGCACCTAAAACCGCAGCAGGCAACGAAGGATCCACGAAATATCGCTTGGGCTTGGTTCGCACACGACTCTTTGCGCGGAGTGGCGGTTCCCAACCCTCCAAATCCGTCAGAAGGTACAAGTCCTTGAACATTTCCAAATAGCTCTTCACCGTCTGCGTATCCGGCTCACGCCGCTCATCGCCATATGCCATATCCGCAGCCAGCGTCGCATATTTTGGTGCCTGCGAGATGTTCACGGCAAGAGCTCGCATCAAAGCTCGTGCAGTTTCAGGATTCTTCTTCATCTTCGGCACGCTGATATCCAGCACACTTGCGATATATTCGCCCGGGATTTCCAAGGCGAATTCATCGTCTAGCTCAAGATTCGCGGGCCATCCGCCACGGCAACACCATCTGGCGATGTCTTCGATACTCGTATTGCATTCGGCAGGCTCGAATTTCCCCTCGAACAAATCGGATAGGCTGACCGCGCCCGTGGATTCTCCGGATTCAGCCAAGCTCATGGGCCACATGCGCAGACGAGCAATGCGACCAGTGCCGCTGTGATGAATGGCGTCACGATCCTTTGGAATAGCCGAACCTGTAAGAATCAGCTGCCCCTTGCGGTTCGCATTGTCATCTATATGGCGACGAGCGGCATCCCAAATTTGCGGTACATCTTGCCATTCGTCCACCAGATGGGGCTCCTCCCCCATCAGCACCAATGCAGGATCGGTTTGGGCGGCCGCGAAAACTGCCACATCATCCAGACGATCAACGCTTCGAGACCGGGAGAGCGCGGTCCATGTCTTGCCGCACCATTTCGGCCCAACGATTTCCACTGCACCGAACGCCTTGAGCAGTTTACTTAATCTGCTATCTACCACGCGTGAACGATAATCAGGCCTGGTCAAGGTACCATCGCGACCACTCAAATCGTTCATATTGCAGCCTTTCCCAGTTCTATCGTTCTAACAATATAGATTTTACACCAGTTTCATTCCCGATTTTACACCTATCTCATTCCCGGTTTTACACCAGTTTCATTCCCTGTTTTACACCGTGTTGTTTTTTACGCTTTACCCTCTCAGAGGTATCAGAGGCAGATCTCGGCACGGACAGGGCATTGTCCTGCTGCAACTGGCCTATCGCAGCAAAAAGTCGAATCACCCACAAATCCAATCCGATAAGCAAGCCGCGCCATTACCAATTCGGCAGGTCGGCAAACTTGGACTAGGCTGGGAATCATGGAACTCCATGTTTTGAATCATCCGCTGGTCGAGCACAAGCTCACCGTGCTGCGCGACAAGAACACCCCCTCCTCCACCTTCCGCGAGCTCGTCTCCGAACTCGTGATGCTTGAGGCCTACGAGGCCACCCGCAACCTGTCCGTGGTGGCCGCGCCGATCGAGACGCCGGTCGCCCCGATGACCGGCAAGAAGCTCGCCTCCCCGCGCCCGATCATCGTGCCGGTGCTGCGCGCTGGCTTGGGCATGCTCGACGGCATGACCCGCCTGATTCCGACTGCTGAAGTCGGCTTCCTGGGCATGAAGCGCGACGAGGAGCACCCCACCCAGCAGGTGACGTACGCGAACCGTCTGCCCGAGGACCTGTCCGGCCGCCAGTGCTTCCTCATCGACCCGATGCTCGCCACCGGCGGAACGCTGGTCGCCGCCACGCACTACCTGGCCGAGCGCGGCGCCAAGGACGTGACCGCGATCAACATCATCGCGGCCCCCGAAGGCATCAAGTACGTCGAGGAGCACATCGACCCGTCCATCGACTTCAAGGTCGTGGTGTGCGCGGTCGACGAACGTCTTAACGACAAGTGCTACATCGTGCCGGGACTCGGCGACGCCGGTGACCGTCTCTATGGCGTAATTGACTGATTTCCCTGGCTCCCCTCCCCGAGGGGAGCCAACATAACGGAACATCTATGCAAATCGACATTATTGCGCCGGGGCGCGTGAAGGAGCGTTACCTTCGCGACGCCATTGACGAGTATTCCAAGCGACTTTCGCGCTACTGCAAGCTCAACATCATTGAAGTGGCAGATGAGAAAACGCCTGACCATGCCTCCGAAGGCGTTGACCGACAGATCAAGGCCAGAGAAGGCGAACGCATCGCCAAGCATCTGAAGGACGGCGCGTTTGTTATTGCCCTTGCCATCAATGGCAAGCAGCTGTCCAGTGAAGAATTGGCCGCCAAAATCAACGACCTTGGATTGCGTGGCACCAGCCATATTCAGCTGGTCATCGGCGGTTCAATCGGCCTTGACGACGCGATTCTGCGTCGTGCTGATTTTCTGCTGAGTTTCTCGAAGATGACGTTCCCGCATCAGCTTATGCGCGTGATTCTGCTGGAGCAGATCTATCGCGCTTATAAAATCAACGCTGGCGAGCCGTATCACAAGTAAAACGCCATACCTCATGGGGCGGGAAATCCCCCATGGGACGGTAATTGCCCCATGAGGCGGCAAAATCCTCATGGGGCGGTATGCCAAAATGGCTTAATTCCGCGGTTTCACATATTCTTCAAACCGCCCCATGGGCAAGTTACCGCCCGATGAGCCTGTAACCACCCCATGGGCGCATCAATAACGCCCTCAACCTCACACTGCGTCGGGGACGAACGCTTCGAAGATGTGGCGGTCGAAGTAGGGGGCGCACTGGGCGAGTTCATCGCTGCTGCGCACGGTCCATGAAACCGGCATCGCACCCATCGAACGAGCGAGCTTGACTTGCGGCGAAGCGCCACCGGTCCAGTCATAAGCCACGAAATCAGGACGAGACAGCCAGTCGAACGCCAGTAAGCCGGCGGCCCATTCAGCCGCACCATTCTTGCTCAGCTTCGCCGGCCAGCTCAGCTGACCGCGGCACACCTCAGGGTGATGCTCCTTGTACCAATTCACCGCGCCCGGGTGGAAGGATTCGATCACGTACGGGCCGTCATACGCCTCAAGCAAGGCGTGGCCCTTTTCCATGAGCTCTTCGCTACGCTCATCCCAAGCCCTGTTGTTGCTGAACTTGTATTCCACAATCAGCGGAGCCTGGCCGGCCACCACGTCCAGCACATCGGAGAACAGCGGCACATGCTGGTAGTACCCCTTCGGCGCGGCGGACGGCGTGACCACCAGCGGCGGGTTCGCGTCGGCACCCGGCAACGGTTCGGCCTTCAAATCGCCTGACTCGCCGTTCGGGAAGAGCGGAATACGGGCGAGTTCGTCGTAAGTCAGGTCTTCGATGCGGCGCGGATCGCCGGCCACGCGCAACAAATCGGCGTCATGGACCACGACCACTTGGCCGTCGAGCGTAAGCTGCACGTCGAGTTCGATGCCATAGCCAGCCTCGCAGGCGGCGGCGAACGCGGCCAGCGAGTTTTCGGGAGCAATCGGACCGGTCATATCCGCACTGCCGTAGCCGGCCTTGACAGCCATGCGACGGGCAAGCGACACATAATCATCGTTTTCGGCGATGGATCGCTCAGTGGTATCGGCTTGGGCGCTAACCGGATTATCCCCACCATAATCAGCGATATCGGTATAGCCGACCAAACCAGAACCCGCATCATGCAAGCCACGATGGGCATACCATACCTCCGGAATGGAGGGCACGAAATTACGACGCTTGTCATTGAACGTGCGCGGGGCCACGGCCCACACGGCAGCACCGGCGGCGGCCACGCCTGCCAGCGCCACGTTTCTCCAGAGCTTCGACGACATTGGAATCCTTCCTGTTGGGCTGCCTCTAGCCTAACGCTTCTGCCAGCCATTGTGGAGTGGTTGGATCATCCGGTTTCAGCGCGCGGTCCAGGTGGTTGGCGCGCAGTGGCTCCCAGCTGAAATCTGCCAGCAGATCGGCGGGTTTGCAAGGAATTGGAGTGGGTTGCAGACGCAGCAGCCAGGCGCAGTATCCGATGATTTGCTCGGGGGTTACGTTGCGGGCGCGCAAGGCTCCCATATCCAGCGAACGTTCGCGCTTGGCTAAACGCCGGCCGGCCGCATTGTCGATAAGCGGCAGGTGCGCATACTCGGGGTGCTCGGCGAGAGGCTTTTCCGTGTTGCCGCATTCCGGCTCAAAGCCGCCAGCCAACAGACACTGGCGAATCCACATTTGCAGCGCGGTGGAGCGCAGCAGATCACGGCCGCGCACGATATCATCAACACCCATATCGAGGTCATCCACGACCACGACCAGTTGATAGCCGAACAGTCCATCGGCTCGGCGAATCACGGAATCGCCTACCTCGCGGGCCAAATCGTAGTGCTGTGGACTATAGACACGGTCGTTAAAGCATGCGACACCATCAACGATTCCGGCATCGCCCTGCTGTTCCGGCGGCACGGCTCCCGACAGCGCAGCGGAATCGTCAGGCACTGTACGTTGCTTTTCTCCCGCTGCCGATTCCGGCATGGCGATACGGATGGAATGCTGGTCGCCGCGAACCAAACGGGCACGGACCTCGTCGGGATGGTCGTGCAGCAGGCGGCGGCACGTGCCGGGGTACACCATGAAGCCGTCGCCCTCGTTGGGGGCCGAGGCGGCGCGAATGTCGGCACGCGAGCAGAAACAGGGGTACAGCACACCTTGCGAGCGCAGGCATTCGAGAGCGTATTCGTATCGTTCAGTGCGCTGGGATTGGAACATCGGTTCGCCATCCCAGTCGAGGCCGAGCCAATGCAGGTCATCCATCATGAGCTGGTCCGCACCGGCGACCACACGCGGCTTGTCCACGTCCTCGATACGCATCAGCATGCGGTCGCCACGCGAGCGGGCCGAAAGCCATGCACCCAACATGGCGTACACGTTGCCGATATGCATGCGCCCCGACGGCGTCGGCGCGAATCGTCCAGTCACTGGCCCTCCTCGTATGAAGTTCAGCACCATGGTAGCGAAAAGGCTCTTCTCCTCAGAGGAGAGCCAATATAGTGAAGCTCGCCAGCCCGAACTCCCCTCAGTCAGCTTCGCTGACAGCTTTGCTCAGAGAGGGGAGCCAGTGATTGTCACTTGTCTTCGGTGACGTTGTCCACGCTCACGTCCGGATTGTCGGAGACAATCTGGTCGCTCGCCCAAGCGGAGAGCTCCAGATGTTCGCCGCCGGTCTGGTCGACGAGCACGGTGTCACCGTCGTGGACCTTGCCGGCCAGCAGCATACGGGCCAGCTGGTCGCCCACTTCGGTCTGTACCAGGCGGCGCAGCGGACGAGCGCCATAAGCCGGGTCGTAACCGGTGTTGGCCAGCCATTCGCGAGCCGAGTCGGTGACGTCCAGCGTGATGCGGCGATCGGTCAGACGCTGGGCCACGCCAGCCACCTGGATATCCACGATGCCGCCAAGCTCCTCACGCGTGAGCGGGTGGAACATGACGATGTCGTCCAGACGGTTCAGGAACTCCGGCTTGAAGTTCATGTGGACGGCGTCCATCACGGCCTTCTTCTTGGCGTCGGCGTCCATGTCCTCGTTCACGAGGAACTGCGAGCCGAGGTTGGAGGTCATGATCAGGATCGTGTTCTTGAAGTCCACGGTCCTGCCCTGGCCATCGGTCAGGCGGCCATCGTCGAGCACCTGCAGCAACACGTCGAAGATCTCCGGATTGGCCTTCTCGACCTCGTCGAACAGCACCACGGAATACGGGCGGCGGCGCACGGCCTCGGTCAGCTGGCCGCCCTGCTCGTAGCCCACGTAGCCCGGAGCCGCACCGATCAGGCGCGAGACTGAAGCCTTCTCCATGTATTCGGACATGTCGATGCGGACCATGGCCTTCTCGTCGTCGAACAGGAAGTCGGCGAGCGCCTTGGCCAGTTCGGTCTTGCCCACGCCGGTGGGGCCGAGGAACAGGAACGATCCGGTCGGACGGTTCGGGTCGGAGATGCCGGCACGCGAGCGACGCACGGCGTCGGAAACCGCTTGGATGGCTTCCTTCTGGCCGATCACGCGCTTGCCGAGGTACTCCTCCATGTGCAGGAGCTTCTCGTTTTCGCCCTGCATAAGACGGCCCACGGGGATGCCGGTCCAGTCGGAGACGATTTCGGCGATGGAGTCGGCGTCGACGCGGTCGGGGACCATCGGCACGTCGGCGTTGGCATTGTCGGCTCCGCCCGATTCCGCCTCGTTCTTCTCGGCTTGGGCGATTTCCTTCTGGATGGCCGGGATTTCGCCGTAGTTGATGGCTGACGATTTCGCCAGGTCGCCTTCGCGCTCGTACTTTTCGGCTTGCGTACGCAGCTCGTCGAGCTTCTTGCGCAGGTCGCCGATACGGTTGTGGCCGTTCTTTTCGGCGTCCCAACGCGCTTTCAGCCCGTTGAGCTTTTCGCTTTTGTCGGCGATTTCCTGGTTCAAATCGGCGAGACGGTCCTTGGCGCTGTCGTCCAGTTCCGCTTCGGCCTTTTCCGCGGCCTTGTCGTTCTTCGGATTGCCCAGCAGGTACGACTTCTCCATCTTGAGACGGTCCACCTGGCGGCGCAGTTCGTCGATTTCCTCAGGCGAGGAGTCGAGTTCCATGCGCAGGTGCGCTGCGGCCTCATCCACCAGATCGATGGCCTTGTCCGGCAGCTGGCGTCCGGAAATGTAGCGGTTCGACAGGGTTGCCGCCGCGACCAGCGCGTCGTCGCCGATGGTCACCTTGTGGTGGGCCTCATACTTCGGCGCGATGCCGCGCAGGATGGCGACGGTGTCCTCCACGCTCGGCTCGCCGACGAACACCTGCTGGAAACGACGTTCGAGCGCCGGATCCTTTTCGATGTTCTCACGGTATTCGTCCAGTGTGGTGGCGCCGATCAGGCGCAGTTCGCCACGGGCCAGCATGGGCTTGAGCATATTGCCCGCGTCCATGGAGCCTTCGGCCGCGCCCGCGCCGACGATGGTGTGGATCTCGTCGATGAAGGTGATGATCTGCCCGTCGGCCTTCTTGATCTCCTCAAGCACGCTCTTCAGACGTTCCTCGAATTCGCCACGGTACTTGGAACCAGCCACCATGGAGCCCAGGTCAAGCGAGATAAGCTTCTTGTTCTGCAGGGTGGTCGGCACGTCGCCGGCGACGATGCGCTGCGCCAGGCCTTCGACGACGGCGGTTTTGCCGACGCCAGGCTCGCCGATCAGCACCGGGTTGTTCTTGGTGCGGCGGGAAAGCACGACCATAACGCGCTCAATCTCGTTGGTACGGCCGATGACCGGGTCCAGCTTGCCTTCAGCGGCTTCGGCGGTCAGGTTGCGGCCGAACTGATCGAGGATGGCGGAACCGGACTTGTTCTGCTTGTCCGTCACGCCGCCGGCGTTGGCCAAGTCGCCCTTGCCGTCACCGGTGCCGGTGCCGGAGTTGCCGCGAATCATATCGATGGTCGCGCTACGCAACTCGCCCAGATCGACGTCCATCTTGATGAGCACCTGGGTGCCCACGCCTTCGCCTTCGCGAATCAGGCCGAGCAGGATGTGCTCGGTGCCGATGTAGCTGTGGCCCAGCTGCAGGGCTTCACGCAGCGAAAACTCCAACACCTGCTTGGCGTGCGGAGTAAAGGGGATGTGCCCGTTCGGAGCCGCGTTGCCCTTGCCGATCATTTCTTCAACCTGCTTGCGGGTGGCATCCAGCTCCACGCCCTTCGAGGCGAGTGCCTTGGCGGCTACACCCTCACCTTCGCGGATCAGGCCGAGCAGCAGGTGTTCGGTGCCGATGTAGTTGTGCTGAAGGGCCCTCGCCTCTTCCTGCGCCAACACGATCACGCGCCGTGCACGGTCGGTAAACCGTTCGAACATGCTTGTCCTTCCTCAATTGACATTCCGTCTTACTCTACCGATTCACGATGACGTTTATTCATCGGATTCCACGAATTGCGCCGTGAGAGGAGAAGAAAACGATATGCTGGTTCTAGATTCACCCGTAGTCGATTACAAGGAGGCTCGAAATGAGTGAAGCTGCAACCAAGCCCGACATCGTTGTCGGTGTGGATGGTTCCGATGAATCCTTTGCCGCGCTGAAGTGGGCGCTTGAGGAGGCCTCGTTAACCGGTCAGAGCGTCAACGCCGTGTTTGGCTGGACGCATTCCTGGGATATGGGGTCCGAACCGGACAGCGACGAGGCCTGGGCCAAGGTCCGCCACGATATTGCCAACGAGCTGCGTGTGTGGGTCGACAAGGCCGCTGCAGGCATCGACTTCGATCCGGCGAATCTGAAGCTCACCTCGGTGAAGGCCTCCGGTACTTCGGCCCTGCTGCAGATCGGCCATGATTCGCAGCAGATCGTGGTCGGCCGCCGCTCGCTGAGCCGTATGGCCCGCTGGTTCATGGGGTCCCTGTCCGCTTCGCT
>ENA-OPAW01001508-OPAW01001508.1-human-gut-metagenome-genome-assembly--contig:-NODE-1508-length-11331-cov-3.311281_pt1 | contig 11331 bp, 10 predicted proteins | sample MGYA00241060_ERZ501436 | MGnify/ENA primary metagenome ERZ501436 (study PRJEB25962, sample SAMEA2042619) | human gut metagenome | biome: human gut; feature: human-associated habitat; material: faeces... | reverse complement strand
GCAGGTGCCCACATAGGCGCAGGCCATCTGAACGCCGATGATTGCCTGAGACCTGTCCGCACCGAAATGCGCCGGGGTTGAGTGGATGATGCAGGGGTAGATCGGCGCGCAGCCAAGGCCGATGACAACAAAACCCACCAGAGAAGCGGTCGCCCCGAGGGGCAGGAACAGAATAATCACGCCGCACCCGATCAGCCCCTGCCCGAGACGAACCATCTGGGTATCGTTCAGCTTCATGGTGACAAAGCCGCTGATGGCACGACCAGCGGTAATGCCGATGAAGAACATACTGGCGAAGGAGGCGGCAGTCTCCGGGAGGACGCCCTTGTGGAGCGTCAGGTAGCTGCTTGCCCACAGTCCGGCGGTCTGCTCCACGGCGCAGTAGCAGAAGAAGCAGGCCAGAACCTCTTTCACGCCGGGAATCCGCAGGATTTCTTTCAGGGAAAGGGGCTTCGCTTCCGTCTCGTTTCCCGAGGTATCCACGACCTTGGGGCGCTTCTTCCAGAGTGGCAGGCTGAAAATGAGCACCACGGTCAGCACCAGCTGAATCACGGAGATGGTGCGGTAGCCTGCGTTCCATGTGCCGCCGCTGGTCATGACATAGCCCATGATGTACGGGCCGGAGGCGGCGCCCACGCCCCACATGCAGTGCAGCCAGCTCATGTGCTTGCTCTTGTAGTGCAGCGCCACGTAGTTATTCAGGGAAGCGTCCACGCTTCCCGCGCCCAGCCCGTAGGGAACCGCCCACAGGCAGAGTTGCCAGAAGGCATTGCTGACGGAAAATCCCCACAGCGCCACGGCGGTCATGGCCACGCTGACGGCCGTGACCTTCCCCGTACCCAGCCGCCGGGTCAGCCGGTCGCTTTGCAGGCTGGAAACGATGGTTCCCAGCGCAACAATCATGGAAATGATACCGGCATAGGAAACCGGCACATCGAGCTGGGGATATATGGTCGGCCACGCGGAACCGAGCAGGGAATCCGGCAGTCCCAGACTGATGAAGGACAGATAAATGATGATGAGCAGAAGTTGAAACATGGTAAAAACCTCCGGGCTTCTCTTATATCTTGGGCAGCACCGCACAATTCGGCAAGAAGTCTCAGGCAGGATTTTTGTTCCAATTCAAAGTTCCGAAAATGGAGGAATACTGTATGTATTTCCCATTTTCGGAACTGCGGAAGTGGAGCAAAAAGACGGCTGAGACTCGCAGACGCAATTGCGCGGTATTGCCCTTGTATAATACAGCCGAAACGCGCTTGACGCAATCGTTATACCGCCGTATAATATAACAAAACAGACAAGGAGCGCTTTTATGGGACTTCAAAATTGCGGACTGAACATTGACGCGGCCAGACGGGAAATGAATCCGCACGGGACGTCGGAATTTCCCTGCGCCGGGTATTTGTGCCGTCTCAGCGACCTTCCCACGGACGCTATCATCTGGCACCGGCACGAGGAGCTGGAGATCATTTACATTCAGGAAGGCACAATGAAGCTGCTGGTTCCCGGCGAGGAATACCATCTGGCGAAAGGGGAGATTGCCCTCATCAACAGCGACATCCTCCATTACGCCATCGGCGACCCATTCTGCGAGCTGCACTCCGCCGTGTTTTCCCATGTTCTGGTTTCCGGCGGAAACACGACCGCCATTTACAAAAAATATGTCTACCCGCTGCTGGCGTTTCCCGGCTTCACGGTCTGGCGCACGGGGAGACAGGATTTGGCCGAAGACTTTCAGGCTGCTTTTTCCGCGCTGGAAACGGATGCCTTCGCCTGCGAGTTTACGGTCAGGGAGCGGCTTTCCAGAATTTTGCTGAGCTGCTTTCAGGCGTTCGCGCCCCAGCTTCCCACCCAAAGGTCAGAAAAAAATACGGACACCGTCCGCATTGAAAAAATGTTGGAATATATCCATACCCACTATTTTGAGCCCCTCCAGCTCAGCGACATTGCGCAGGCGGCCGACTTAAGCGAACGGGAGTGCCTGCGGTGCTTCAACCGTACCATCGGCGATACGCCGGTGCAGTATCTATTGAAGCACCGGCTGCTGCGCAGCGCCGCAATGCTGCATTCCATGCCATCGGCAAGCATTGCGGAAATTTCGGCAAAATGCGGCTTCGACCACCCCAGCTATTACACCAAACAGTTCCGCCGCTTTTACCAATGCACGCCCAGAGACTACCGGAGTCAGCGCGTCTAGAAGGGGAGCGCGTCACCCGTTTTCCGGAAGCTTGTCCCCGATATACTGAAATCTTGGCCCATGATAGCCGTCCCGGTCTACGGTCTCGTTCCACATGGCGGCGGGACGCACCCACAGGCCATACTCGCCGTACAGCGCGCGGTAGACCACCATCGGCTCCCGGGGTTCCGAATGGGTCGCGGTTCCGAGAACCTCGTAAAGATTGCCCTTGAAATGCCGGTAAAGGCCAATTTTGATATCCATAATAATCCCTTCTAAAGATGGGTTATGTCTGACATGTATGAGCTGCAGGCCATAAAGATGATAGCCGGAGAAATTCTCCGGCGCGCAATGTCGTATTAACCTGCCTTGGGAACGTTGTTGCCTCTTGCGGTCATGTCCACGACCATGTTGGGATCGAACAGACCCCTGTCGGTAAACCGCTCTTTATACCAGACCATAGTCTCGCCGGTGACCATCAGACGCTTCTGACGGACGTAGGTGTTGTTCACCTCGGTGCTGGGATCTTTACTGTTGGAAATGAAGTAGCGGAAACCGGTCTGATACATGACGTTGAAGGATGTGCCGGTGTAGTCGGAAAGGTCACTGGCCTGGGCGAAGACGAAGGTGTCCAGATCGCCGATAATGGGCTTGATCTGCTGCGTCCAGCTCTGCAGGTCGGCGGTAATGCCTGCGGAGTTCATATCCCGGTACTTGCCGTTTTCGTAGGTGTAGCATGCCAGACGGTAGCCCTTGGCCTTCAGCGCTTCCACGATGGCAATAGCGCCGGCCTTTTCCTGCTCATAGAAGTCGTTGCCCTTGGTGCTGACGTAGGAAGTGTTGCAGCGGTAGCCGAAGATGCCCTGACTGCCGGTCACGGCCAGAATGGCGCGGGCACCGCGATAGGAGAAGTCAGGATGGGCTTTGATGAAGTCCTCCAGAATGGGGACAAAATCGTAATTGCCGGTCAGGGTGTTATTGGAGCTGTCGATATACTGAGCCTTGATATCGCCGTTTTCATCCAGAACCAGCTTGTTGGCAAAGCCCGCGCCGCCGGCGTCGGCCACGCCGTCGTTGTTGCTGTCAACCATGTACTCGAAGTAGTTGACCATGGTCTCGGTGAGCATAAGAGGCTTCTTTCCCTGGGGGAGGAAAATGGACTTGGCCTCGAACTGATCGGTGCCGGAAACGGTCTGCCCGACGCTGACGAAGTCATCAAAGTCCACCAGTACGTAGTTGTTGGCGTAGAGCTGATCCAGAATCTTGGAGAACTCGTCGATGGTGACGAAGTTCTGATTGTACTTTCCGCCCAGCTCCTTATCGTTGAAGGCACGGGCGGGGTCGGCGATCAGCACATGGAAGCTGAGGTTGGGAATCTGGGAATAATCCTTGTACTCAACCAGAGAATTCATTGCGTTGACGTACTCCGCGCGTTTTGTGCTCATGTCGGGGTAGTTGGCGATGTCCGGGAAGGAATCCAGCTTCTCAATGGCACCCTCGTAATCGTAGTTGGCGGCCAGCACGGCGGCCTCGTCCATAATCCGCTGATATTCTTCCTCCGCCGCTTGGGCATTGCTGATAGAAGCCTGAATCTCATTCTGCTTGATGGCGTCGTTGACCCGTTTCTTCTCGATGGCGTTGGAGATCGCGCCGATGACGAAGGAGAGGATCAGGATCAGACACACGCAGGCAATCAGCGGGGGCAGGTAGACCTCCTTGAAGATCTGCGATTTGGTCTTCCTGCGCCGACGCCGGGGATTGGCGGGGTCTACAGGTGCTTCCAGCGCTTCCTTATTCGTCAGGGGAGCAAAGTAAAGGTCATACAGCTTGGTGAAGACGTTGGGCTTCGCTTCCTTCGGCTCCTTTGGCTTGCGCTCACGGGGCGGTTTGGAGGCCTTTTCAGGCTTTTCTTTCCGGCGGCGGGCAGGCTTGTCCTCGACTTCCTCATCCGGGTAGTCGTCTTCATCCTCCGGCTCGTCATGGAAATCGGTGTCATCCTCCGGCGCGGACTGGAAGTCGGAATCATCCTCCGGTGCGGCCTGCGTCTGATCGTCCTCGTCGTCCAGAAATTCCGTCCCATCAAAGTCCGAGTCGTCCTCCTGTTTGTTTGTGCCGAAATCGTCATGCTCCTGAGAATTGCGGCGAACGGCCTTGGGGGACAGAATATCGTCCAGATCAAGCTCGTCAACGGTCTCATCGGAATCATCGTCCAGACCCAGACCGCTGAGATCCAGCTCGTCGTCGTACCCGTCGGCGACGGTTTCATCCAGCTTGTCACCGCCGGAAGGCACGTCGTCAAACTCGGAAAGATCTATATCTGCGCCGTCTTCGCCGTCCAAAAATGCCTTGGGGTCGAAGTCGTCATCATCGAAATGGAAATCCATGTCGAAATCGTCCTTAGCCATAGTTCATCCCTGCCTTTATGGTATAGTCAATAGTATTCTACCATCGACAAAGAAAAAAAGCAAGGGAAATCGGAAGAAAAGGTAAAAAAAGAGAAACAGGTCGAAACCGCGGGGTTCCGGGCGATAAAGCAAACGCGCGGACTTCCCATAGTTTCGGGGAAAGTCCGCGCATGGAAAAATCGATAAAATTATACGTAGCGGATGGAAATTTCGCCGAAGCTGGCATCGCAGTTGACGTGGATGACCTCTGCCGCATCGTCATCCGGCGCGCCGGAAACCGATACGCTTGCAAACGCGGCGCTCTTGGACGGCTCCACCCGGAAGCGGCCGGGGACGATCAGCACCAGCTCGCCGAAAGCGCAGTTCAGATCGACGGTGCAGTTTTCACCGAGATGCTCACATTTCTGAAGATCAACGGACAAACTGCCGAAACTCACGTCCGCGCTGCCGCCGCCCAGCGTGGGCAGGAGGATGGTGTAGTGGTTCTCGCCGAAGGCTGTGTCGCAGTCAAAGAAATTGCCGGTGCAGGTGCAGTGCTCTTTTTTGCGGCCGCCGTTTCTGGTGGGGTGGAAGGAAAAGCAGCCGCTGTTGTGCGTGCCGTTTTTTGACTTGCGAAGAGTGTCCACCAGCAGACTGCCGCCGAACAGCAGCAGAAGAACCGGCAGAAGAAACTCCCGCCCCAGTCGGAAGGGGGCAAAGTTCAGATTGCTCATCAGAAAATACAGTCCGAACAGTGAGCAGCCCAGCCGGAAGAAGGAAAATCGGGGAAACAGCCCGAAAATGCCGAGCACCAGAAGCGCCGACGGCCAGACTACGTCCCAGAGCTTCGCGTGGAAGTTCAGAAGATAGGATGTCAGCATGATGCCGCCCACCAGTAAAATCCAGATGGCAAGGCCGATGCCGCCTTTCTTTTCGTCGTCCATGGACAGCTCCCATGTCATTTCCGGATGTACGCCGTTTTCCTCCCCGTCCGCCGGGACGATCTCGGCAGGATGAACCTCTTTCCGTTCGACCCCCAGCAGCTCGTCGGTGGAGATGCCGAAGGTCTCCGCCAGCTTCGGCAGTGCGCCGATGTCCGGGCAGGACTGGTCATTCTCCCATTTGCTCACGGCCTGCGCGGTGACGCCCATCAGCTCCGCAAGGGCGTCCTGAGTCAGTCCCAGACGCTTGCGGTGGAAGACGATCCGCTTTCCCAATGTTTCTTCCATATTCTATTGATCTCCTTTTCCTTAAATGAAGTACATGGCAGGGCGTTTTGCCTTGCCGGAAGGGTATCAGTCGTTGCAACTGCCTATATCATGCCATAACCGGGACGAAAAAGCTATAAAATGTTCGTTAATATGGGAAGAATTTTTTCCCAACCGGCGGTTGAAATGGACTCAACCACTGGTTGCGGGCGGTTTTGCTTGCAATAACGGCTGGAATGTGGTATCCTTTTCCGTAGAAAACGGAGGGAATGACATGGAAAAAATAACCAGCTTTACCATTGACCACATCAAATTGCAGCCGGGGCTATACGTCTCCCGGAAGGATAAGGTGGGGGCGGAGACGGTGACGACCTTCGACCTGCGCCTGACGAAGCCCAACGACGAGCCGGTGATGAACACCGCCGAAGTGCATACCATCGAGCATCTTGCGGCAACCTACCTGAGAAACGAGCCGACATGGAAAGACAAGGTGCTTTACTTCGGCCCCATGGGCTGCCGGACGGGCTTTTACCTCCTGCTGACCGGGGACTATACGTCCAAAGACGTTGTTCCGCTGGTGCTGGACTGCTTCCGCTTCATCCGGGACTACCGGGGAGAGGTGCCGGGGGCAAGTCCAAAAGACTGCGGCAACTATCTGGACATGAACCTGTCCATGGCAAATTATTGGGGCAGAAAATACGCCGCGCTTCTGGAGAACATTGACGACAACCGGCTGGTTTACCCGGAATAAGGAGAAAACAATGACGAAATTGGGAATTATTGGCGCGATGGATGTGGAGGTTGAAACACTGCTTTCCGAAATGGAGCAGGTGGCCTCCACAAAGAAAGCGGGCAGCACCTTCCACGAGGGCGTGCTGATGGGGCTTCCCGTGGTTCTCGTGCAGTGCGGCGTGGGCAAAGTCAACGCGGCGCTGTGCGTGCAGATTCTCTGCGACTGCTTCGGCGTGACTCATCTGGTGAACACCGGTATTGCGGGGTCTCTTTGCGCGGAGCTGGATATCGGCGATCTGGTGGTGAGCCGGGACGCCATGTACCATGATTTTGACTGTACCCATTTCGGCTATCCCTTCGGCAAGGTTCCGGGGATGGATGTCATCGCGTTTCCTGCCGACGACACGCTGCTTGGCTGCGCATTCGCGGCGGCGGAGGCGGTGAATCCGGGTCACACCCGGGTGGGCAGAGTCGCCAGCGGCGACCAGTTCGTGACCTGTATGCGGACTATACCCGCCTGCTGGACCAGAAAAATCGTCGCAAACACCCAGGGACTGTGTACGGAAATGGAGGGCGCGGCCATCGCCCAGACGGCCTACCGCAACAGCGTTCCCTTCGTCATCCTCCGCGCCATCTCCGACAAAGCGGACAACAGCGCGGAAATGGACTATCCCACATTTGAAAAAATCGCCGCCCACCGCTGCGCTGAGGTCGCCTGCAAGCTGGCAAAGCACCTGCACGAAGCGGAAATGATGAATTGATTGTATTCTCCGGGGAAAGCTACCTCCGGAGGGATTCAACATGACGGAAAAACAATACGGCGCTCTGGTGGCGCGGATGGCGCCAAAATCGCCCATGTGGCGCGACTGCCTGAACGCTTTCTGGATTGGCGGGCTGATCTGTGTGGTCGGGCAGATATTCACGAACTGCTACGGCGCCTGGGGACTGGAAAAACAGGATGCCGGAACGGCCGCGTCCATGACGCTGGTGGCGCTGTCCGCGCTGCTGACGGGTCTGAGCGTGTACGACGACATCGCCAAGCATGCGGGAGCCGGTACGCTGGTGCCAATCACGGGATTTGCCAACGCCATCGCCGCCCCGGCCGTGGAGTTCAAGACCGAAGGCTTCGTTCTGGGCGTGGGCGCAAAAATGTTCACCATCGCGGGGCCGGTGATCGTGTACGGCCTGGCCGCAAGCGTGGTGTATGGGTTTATTTACTGGCTGTATACGATTCTATAAGAAGAGGCGCTGTCATCCGAAGTAAGGTGACAGCGTTTTTTCGTTCCCGCGCAAAAAAGCGTTTTTGAAAAACTCGCCGTATTATGGGTATGACCGGTCAAAAAAGGAACGAGGTGACGCCCGTGAAGGATGAATCATTGTTGATTCCACAGTTCTCTATATTGATCCTGTGAATGCATAAGCTCAGAATGCGTGCCGCTTCCGATGATTTTTCCGGATTCCATTACGTAAATCTTGGAACAACCCTCAAGTGTTGAAAGACGATGCGTAATAAAAATACACGACATATTGGAAAAGTTATACGACAACATTTCGTTGATCTTTTTCTCGGAAACGGAATCAAGGTTACAAGTTGCCTCGTCTAAAATGAGTATTTGTGGATTTGCGAGAAGCGCGCGTGCCAAAGCGATTTTTTGCCGTTGACCATTTGAGAGGTTCTCACCGTTTTCACTTAAGACTGTATCGTAACCAAGTGGTAGTGTCTCAATAAACTGGTTCGCTAAACACATTTTACATACTGCTTCGATTTGCTCGTCGCTAATTTCCTCGTTCCCATTTGTCAAGTTGTTACGTATTGTATCTGCAAAAAAGAATGGGTTTTGCGATATATAGGCAATGGAATTTCGCAAGGAGGATAAATCAAAACAATCAATGTTTGTTCCATTTATTTGGATGTGCCCGGATTCCGGAAGATAGAATCGGAGGAACAACTTGGCAAGAGTTGACTTTCCACAGCCACTTTGTCCAACTATAGCGATTTTTTCACCCTTTTTAATGGACAATGCAACATTTTCTAGAATAAGCAGACCATTCCCATAACGAAAAGAAACATTTTTGACTTCTAAGAGGTCGATTGCTTTCAGAGTGGTCGTGGACGAAGATTCTGAGTCTTCAATGTCCAAATCCAATATATCATTTATTCTTTCTGCGGCAATTACCGCAGCTTGGATTGTCGGTTGTAGGTTGATTATATTCTTTATTGGTTCAATAAAACTGGAAAGGAGAGAATAAAATGTGATTAGTTTGCCGATTGTAATAATGTTAGCTCTTACAGAGTAAAAACCAATCCATAGAATTACAGCAATTCCGATTGCTTCTACAGCACCGGATAATGCATCTAAAGAAAATGAGAGAACATTATAACGCATTGCTGAATCAACAAATTGCGAGAATTTCTCGGATGCAGTTTCTTTGGAATGCTCTGAAATATTGAGAGCCTTTATTGTCTCGATTCCATCAATGCTTTCTTTGACATAGGACTGGAAAATAGCATTTGACTCCATTAAATGACGATTATTCCGCTCTAGAGGGGAGCAGTATGCGCAGAAGATGAGGGCGTATAGAATAATCACAATAAGAGATACGAGAAACATCTCTTTACTTATATTGAACAGAATCAACCCGCAACCCAGTACCATAAGTGTATCCAGCATGAATGTTATAGTAGCGGTCGAAATTGCTTGCCGGATGAGTGATGCGTCAGATAGTCTGGAAAGGTACTCACCGGTTCTGCGTGAGGACACAGAATCGACAGTCGCATCCATTATATGGCTATAATAGCTTTCTACAATTTCTATATCAACTGATTTTGATACTTTTGAGAGCAAAATTCCGCGAAGAAAATGAATTATGCCCATAACAAGGTAAAGAAAAATAAGGGACACGAAAATTGTTTGCAATGGGTGAACTGATAAAATGCCAGAGAAGACCTCTTGGTGTGGTGAGGATGCCAGACTTGTATCATCACTGTGGACGTCTGTATGGACATCAGAACAGGAATCATTTTGCTCTGTTACGTCTGAGCTTGTACTGACAACATTATCAATAACAAGCTCAAATACAAGAGACCCGACGATTCCAATACAGGACACGATAATTGAAAGGAAAAATATACCAATGAGCTTTTTTCGCTGCACTTTTAGCAGAGAGAAAAAACTCAGCAGTGCATTAGGCATAAAATTGCCACGCTGAAAGGACTCAGTTGGTCTGAAAGAGACAACACATCCTGTCCAAATCGAAGAAAACTGTTCTGTGGAACAAACAACCCGACCATGAGATGGGTCTCCTATTAAGAAATGGCCATTGTGATATGAATTAATTACAACATAGTGGGGAAGCCTTGATCCTACAGAGACATGAGCAATGAACGGGAACGTCAATTTCCCGCTCTGTAATTCAGTGAGCAGATCATTTAAGTCTGACACAAGGGGTACAGTTTCGAAGCCTATCTTTGACCCAGCATCAACCAAGCCGTAAATATTGGAACCATTTTTATCCATTTTTGTCAATTTCCGATAAAAGGAAAGCGGCCTTTTCAACCCGTAGTACGCGGAAACCATGTAGAGACATGTAGGCCCACAATCACGTTCGTCGTGCTGAATTTTATACACTGGATGGCCCATTTTTTCTCCTTTACGTTATACATAGTAAATGTGGGGCAGCCTTAAAAGACTGCCCCACTCGGCAACCTATGGCATAGCTTTAAAATATCGTTTAGACACCATACCACTTGTCACCATTCCGGCCAAAAAATACGACAGTACCCCAGCCGTAGTGCTTGTGCGCGAAATAGAAATACGTTACGCCAATGGCGCTGGTTCCCCGACGCTCTTTTCCGCAATGCAGACATTTGACATTGTAACCGGCAGTTGTATTTCTGGCTTCGATTTCGGACATTGTACGCATAACATTTTCTCCTTCCTTGTAATATTATGTTTGAGTAGTATACACTACGAAACACCTTACATGATTTGAACGAGTCATTTGCTGCCTTACGCGAATTATTTTAACATACAATTTCAAAATGTCAATCTAAAATATCAATATGATAATGAAAAATCATTTTGACCACATATAATTATTTGAGGAGTGGTTTAAATGATTGCTGAGAGAATAAAAGAACTGCGTGAAGAAAAAGCATGGACGCAGACAGAACTGGCCAAAATACTGGGAGTAACAAGATCATGTGTAAATGCATGGGAGATGGGGATTTCTGTACCCTCGACGCAGTATGTTGTAGAACTTGCATCGCTATTCCATATTTCTACCGATTTTCTGCTTGGAGTAGAGGCAACGGCAAGCGTTAGTGTAGAAGGCTTGTCAGATGAGGACATTCAGCTGGTTCATACCATTATTGATCATTTGAGATCACATAGATAATCTAGAAGATAAGTAAAGTGTTCTTCTTGATTGCTATATTGCAAAATTATCTTTTATAATGTCCAAAACCATATATAACAGGCATATTTAACAGAAAACATCCCGGCACATTCAAAGCGCCGGGATGCTGTTATTTTTTCAGGACTTCCTTCACGGTCAGAATGTTTTCCTCCACGGTGAAGCGGATATCGTACCCGGCGAAAGACAGTCCGTAGACGCGCTCCGGGCTTCGCTGATAGGAGGGGCGGGGATCGTGGGACAAAACGCCGATGGCGGCGTCCCGCTTGTCCTCCGGGAGCAGGGACCCGAATAAATATTCTTAAAAGTTGTGGTAATGGCATGTAGGTCGTCAGCAGAATTCTCAGCCGTCAGATATTGCCAGTCTTTGGGGTCGGGAGTCGATTCGAGAAAATAGCGATACTCTACGAATATC
>ENA-OPAW01001506-OPAW01001506.1-human-gut-metagenome-genome-assembly--contig:-NODE-1506-length-11335-cov-3.360018_pt1 | contig 11335 bp, 10 predicted proteins | sample MGYA00241060_ERZ501436 | MGnify/ENA primary metagenome ERZ501436 (study PRJEB25962, sample SAMEA2042619) | human gut metagenome | biome: human gut; feature: human-associated habitat; material: faeces... | reverse complement strand
ATAGACGTACCTAATTCTCCGGCGTTTAATTTCGAGTCTTTATTAAAACAATTATGTCGTTTTAACGGAAACTTGATTATACAGACCATGTTCTTGAAGGGGGAAGTGAATGGGAAATCGGTTAATAATATGACAGAAGAGGAGATAGCGGGCTGGATTTCCTCCTTAAAACAAATCCGTCCGAAACAAGTCATGATTTATACGATAGATAGGGAGACCCCGGTTAAAGCTTTGAAAAAAGCTACTAAAGAAGAATTAGATGCGATCGCGGAACGGGCCCGGAAGGAGGGTTTTGACGTGACGGTATCTTATTAAACTAACTAATTTAGAGAAACACAATAAGTAGTATGAGAACATTCAGTAAAAAGAAAAAATTGCCTCGACTCTTGACGCTTTGTGGAGCGGTAGCGGTCTCAGCATTGCTAGGGGGATGTGGGCAGAGCGGTGTTCCGGCGGAATCTTTCGATCGGTCGGATTATTATACCAGAGGTATCGGTTCGTATCCGGGAGATCCGGGGGAGGATTTTTCTCCTTCATTACGTCCGGATTATTCCACGTATCGTAACATAGCTCTTTTGCGTAGCGCTTACAACTCATCCAGTTATGATTACAATCTAACGGCTCAACTGGTGACGGATGGTGTTATTAGCGATAAACAACCTCAGTATCTCGATCTCTCTACGCAAAATGGGGATATCGCTCGTCGTGAGCGTGAGTGGATGATCGATCAAGGTCCTTATTCTCGTAATGCGGTTACAGGCGAGGATGCCTATTTCCTGTTCACGCTGAATAACTGGAAAGAGAAAGCCGACAAGGTACAATTTCGCGGCAGCGTGGCTTATGACGAGAATAAGATTAAGGATGGATATGAGATTGTTTGCGAGGGATCGAATGATGGAAATACTTGGACGGAATTGGCTGCCTTAAAGGGTAAAGGTATGCCGGGTAATGCCAGCAAGTATAAGGCCCATTCGGACCCGAATAAGAATAGCTGGGATCCGGGTACGTTGCCCACCCGTATGTTGAATGAGACTTTGACATTCGATCAACCGGGTGAATATGCTTATTATCGGATGCGATTGAAAATGGAAGGTGCCGCTTATTGGGCATTCTTCGAGATGAATTTCTATAACCAAGATAAGTTGATAGATTTGCTTCCTTCCAAATTCTTTAATAGCGCTTGGATGAGTGCCACGACAGGAGAGGAGTGGGTCTATGTGGACTTGGGTAGCCAATCCGAATTCGACAAAGTAAAATTACATTGGATCAATAAAGCGATCAAGGGTAAGATTCAAGTTTCCGACGACGCGAAACAATGGGTTGACATAGCGAATCTTCCGGGTGGAGATGCTAATCTGGATGAGATCAAGCTAAAAGGAAAGGGCCGCTACGTACGGGTATGGATGGAGCAACCGGCTAATGACGGACGCTATATCTTAAGCGAGATAGAGGTGATGGGTAAAGGTGGCTTGCTTGCCCAACCGGCTGCTGCTCCGGCTTCTACAAAAGACGAGATCCGTTTATCGGGCGGAAACTGGAAAGTACAACGAGCTTCCGAGGTAACCGCTTCTGGTGAGGAAATATCGAAACCTTCTTTCTCTCCGGAAAATTGGATCGTGGCGACCGTACCGGGAACGGTATTGAGCAGTTATAAGAATATCGGAGCTATCCCGAATCCGAATTACGCGGATAATTTGATGCAGATATCCGAGTCATTCTTCAACTCTAATTTCTGGTATAGGGATGAGTTTGAGGTACCCGAAGGATTCAAGCAAGATCGTTTGTTCTTGAATTTCGATGGTATCAACTGGAAAGCCAATGTATATGTGAACGGTAACAAGATCGGCCGTATCGAGGGAGCGTTTATCCGAGGTGTATTTGACGTTACAGACAGGGTCGTACCGGGTAAGAACGTTGTCGCAGTGGAGATCATCAAGAATGAGCATATCGGCGCTATCAAGGAGAAATGTGAGAAGAATACGGATTTCAACGGTGGTATCTTAGGCGCTGATAACCCAACCTTCCACGCTTCGATCGGTTGGGATTGGATCTCGACGATCCGTGGTCGTAATATCGGTATTTGGGATGATGTGTACTTGACTTCTACAGGCAAGGTAACGATTCAAGACCCGTTCGTACAGGTTGTGTTACCGTTGCCGGATACGACTTCCGCTACCTTGACTCCGGAAGTGATCGTGAAGAACCATGATGCTGCTCCAGTAAAGGGTGTATTGACAGGAAAGATCGGCGATATCACTTTCGAGCAACCGGTAGAATTGGCCGCAAACGAGGAGAAGAGCGTTGCTTTCGACCCGAATACCTTTAGCCAATTGAAGGTTCAGAATCCACGTTTGTGGTGGCCTAAAGGGTACGGATCTCCTTATTTATACGACGCTAATTTCACCTTTAAGGTAGGCGATAAGGTATCCGACTCTGAGGATTTCAAGGTAGGTATCCGACAAATGACCTTCAATGAGAATAATAGTATCTTGAGTCTCTTTATCAATGGTCGTCGTTTTATAGGCCGTGGCGGTAACTGGGGATTTGGTGAGTCTAATCTGAATTACCGGGGTCGTGAGTACGATATCGCCGTGGCTTACCATGCCGATATGAACTTTACGATGATGCGTAACTGGGTAGGACAGATTGGCGATAAAGAATTATATGAGGCTTGCGACCGTCATGGTATCATGATTTGGCAAGATTTCTGGTTGGCGAATCCTTCCGACGGACCCGATCCTTATGATCCGGAGATGTTTATCGCTAATGCTGAGGATTATGTGAAACGTTTCCGTAACCATGCCTCTATCGGTATTTATTGCGGGCGCAACGAGGGCTTCCCGCCGGAGCAGATCGACAAGGCTTTACGCCGTATCGTGAAAGAGGATCATCCGGGCTTACATTATATCTCCAGCTCGGCGGATGAGGTGGTAAGTGGCCATGGCCCGTACCGTGCGCTTCCTGTTAAAGAATACTTTAGCTTGAAGAATGGTAGTGATAAGTTCCATAGTGAGCGGGGTATGCCTAACGTGATGAATTACGAGAGCTTGGTTCGTACTTTCTCTCCGGAAGCGCTTTGGCCGCAAAACGCTCAATGGGGACAACACGATTATACGATGGAAGGCGCCCAGTCTTGCGCTTCTTTCAACGCTATCATCGAAAAGGGCTTTGGCAAGCCGAACAACGCCAAGGAATTCGCCGATCTGGCTCAGTGGGTAAACTATGATGGTTACCGGGGTATGTTCGAATCGAGAAGCTTGAACCGTAAGGGATTATTGCTGTGGATGACGCATCCGGCATGGCCTTCTATGGTATGGCAGACTTACGATTATTATTTCGAGCCTACCGCCGCTTACTTTGGTTGCAAGAAGGCCTCCGAGCCTCTGCACATTCAATGGAATCCGGTTACGGACGAGATCGAGGTAGTGAACTATAGCGCCGGCGTACGTAATGGTTTGACGGCAAAGGCTCAAATCATCAATATGGACGGTTCTATTTCATGGGAAAACGAGGTTTCCGTGGATAGTAAGGAAGATACGACCAACAAATGTATGAAACTGGATTTCCCAGCTAGCGTATCCAGCGCTCATTTCGTCAAGTTGACGTTGACAGAGAATGGCAAGATCGTATCGGATAACTTCTATCTGCGTGGCGTAGAGGAAGGCAACTACCAAGCTTTGCGTGAGATGCCAAAGGTTACTTTACGATCCAACGTGGCAACCAATAAGGGTAATGACGGTACTTGGACCGCTACCGCTACCTTAGAGAATACTTCATCCACCCCGGCTCTGATGATTCGTGTGAATGTAGTGGGCGAGAAGGATGGCGAGCAATTCCTCCCGATGTTCTATAGCGACAACTATTTCTTCTTGCTTCCGGGCGAGAAGAAAGAGATCAACATCCATTGGAAAGATGTAGATACGAGAGGCGAGACCCCGAAGGTGGTTATCTCCGGTTATAACGTGAACTAGTCAGCTAGGCTGATACCTATAAAAAATCCAACCATTCTCCGATATGAATAGGAGAGTGGTTGGATTTTTTTTGCAATTCTAAATTTCAGATTTATCTTCGGTTTTATTGTTATTTTTAATACGTTTTACTGTATGTTTAAGTTTTACGGCCATAAGATTCAACTCTATGGTAGATTCCATTTCAGTTGTATCAGCATCATCTATCAACAGATCAGATAAGAGTTGGCCAGTTCGTTTCACAATACCTTTTTGTTTTATTAGGTCAGGTTCATTTTGAATTGCATCTACATTTCGGATAAGCTCACGTAGTTTTACGAAAGAATCTATTATAGCGATAGTTGTTTGTGTGGCTCTTGGACTTTTTAATATAGTAGCCAGCATATAAAGTCCTTTTTCAGTGAAAGCTTTAGGTTCTACTGTTGATTTTTTTAAGTTTTCCATCCGGTGGAAATTTTCCACCACATACTGTTTCTCAGAGGGTTTCAATGTGAAAAAATAACCACTGGGGAACTTTTCAGGATTATTTCTCACGGCTTTGTTTATATCCCTTGTTTCTGTTTTATATAATTCTGCTACATCTCTATCTAGTAGTATTTTTTGTCCTCTTAACTCAATAATACGTTCCTCTACTTCTTTCGTTCCAATAACTTGAAGTTCATTTTCCATAGTTAAATTATTAATTTGATTTTTGTATTTATGCTTTGTATATAGAGCAAATATAGTGATTTTTTGTTCTATATACAGAGCATAGATCATTTCTTTTTACAACTTGATATAAATCTTCTTCTTATACAAGAAATATCCCGGTATCCAGTTTAGTACCACGAAGAAGATAGCCCATGCTAATGAGCCTCCGAAATCGCCGAATATCGGCCTGAATAGATCCATATACATAAAGGCGGAGATACCGCTCATTCCCAGCAATACGGCCAATATATCCCCTTGTACATACAGATACAACGGGTTGATACCGAACGACTCAAAGAATAACGTCCATTTCTTCTTCCCGTTTATATCGATGATCCAGATTAATAAAGCGAGGAATAAGGAGGCGAATCCGCAAGTAACCAATACGAACGTACTACTCCATATCTTTTTATTGATAGGGCAACCATAGCTTAGCAAGAAACCGGCAAAAAGAATAATCGTACCGAAAATGAAGATATTACGGATAATCAACTCATTGTTCTTTTTACAATCCTGTATTACCTTTCCTACGTAGAAACCGAGTAATACATGCGCTATGCTACCGATGCAGCTCAAGAGCCCTTCCGGATCAAAGGCGATCCGTGTACCATCTGCCATATCATCGTGATACATATGCGATGTACCGAATAAAGTTCTGTCCACGATCGCTATAATGCTATCCTCCGACATTTCCATACTATGCGTGAAACCTAGTAATGCCCAGTAAAATATCAATATACCAGCGGCTACCTGCAAAATATACTTATGATTAATCGCTAATCCTATCAACGACCCGAAGCCGTATGCCAGCGCCAACCTTTGCATCACCCCAAGGATACGTAAATTCTGGAAATCGGTAAATCCATTGTAGCAAACATGCCCGAACAGATTCAGCCCTAATCCCACGAGGAATATCAATACCGTGCGTCTCAATACTTTCGTCACGCTTTCTTTCGACAGCTTGAAGTTATATTTCCGAAGCGAGAAAAACATGGAGACCCCCATGATGAACATAAAGAACGGAAATACCAAATCGGTGGGAGTGAGGCCGTTCCAACGTGCATGCTCTAAAGGCGTATATACATACTTCCATGACCCGGGGTTATTTACCAAAATCATCCCCGCAATCGTAATTCCCCTCATCACGTCGAGGGATAGCAATCTTCCGGATTGTTGTGCCATATTGATAGTAGATTAAAAAGTTACCAATAAAAGTCCAAAGATAATTGAATTTCCTACAATATCCCTGCCTTCGGGAATACTGTTTTTAGTATATTGAAAATCAGATGTATAAAAACATGTACATGTTTTCGGAAAAACACGTACGTCTTTTTTCGGAAACACGTACGAGAATTTATGAAAACACGTACGTGTTTTTCCAAAAAGATGATGGAGATATCCAAGCGATAAGAATTTTATACAATAAGCCTAATAATCAATTATTCTTTAAGGTTTGATGAAAAATATGCCTATCTTGCGCATAGAATCTAAAGATAGGAACCAATGAGGCATTTGCTTATTTTGATATCGCTATTATCCACACTCTCATTTATAGGTTGTCGAGATGAGAGCGATGCCATATACCTAATCGATCGTGCGGAATCCTTGTTGAAATCCGATCCGGATAGTTCCCATATCCTATTGGATAGCATAGCCGTGCCCGATAATTTGAGTGATAAATTATTGGCTCGTTGGTGTATGCTATCCGGTAAAGTGGCGGACACGTTATATACGGATCTGCCCTATGTACAACAATTGCTACGTGCGCAAGCCTATTATAAGTCACACGGGACAAAGCAAGAACAAGCGAAGATTGGTTTGTATTTGGGGCGTTCGTATGTGGAAGATAAAGAGAACGAGAAAGCGATGAAGGTTTATTTGCAAGCTTTGGATATCGCTTTACGCAGTGAAGACTATAATCAAGCCGGATATATTTGTAGCTATATGGGAGATCTGTATGATTTCGAGGGTAATTATCTGTTAGGAAAGGACAAATATAAGGAAGCGGAATCTTATTTTCGAAAAGCGGGTAATATGCGAAGTTCGGCTTTCGCCTTGCGGGATGTGGGAAGAATGTATGCGTTTTCGGATTCTTTGGATATAGCGTTAATTTTTTTGTTGAAAGCGGATACTATTATAGTTGAAGTAGGTGACTCTTCTGATATAGGGACTATATATAATGGAATAGGAAATATTTATAATATGTTAGGTAATAAAGAGTTAGCTAAATTGTATTTGTGGAAAAATGTCAATATGTCAGATTTTGATGACGCACCAAGTTACAGGACATTGGCTGGTATATATATAGAAGAAGGCGATTTTAAGAATGCACGTATTTGTTTGGAGAAAGCAAGTGTACCTAGTTTTAATGATATGACCCGTTTTTCGGTACTTTATGGTTATTCTTTGTTAGAGAAAGCGGAGGGTAATTGGGAAAAGGCTTGGTTTTACTTGGATGAATATAACAGTGCCTCAGATTCGATCTTGACGATACGAAATAGGGAAAACATAATAAAAATAGAAAAGGAATATGAGCATTTAAAAATATCATTGGAAAATATGCGATTAAAATCGGATAAACAAACGTATTTGATCTATTTGATCATATCTGTATCTATTCTTTTAATATTATTATGGGTCTTTCAAATACGAATTGATAGAAAAAATAAAAGACTTCTTAAGCAGGAAATCGATTTGTCGAATAAGAGTAATGAATTATTCAGACTACGGGATAATTTACGTAACAAACAAGATAGATTAGAGGCTTTATCTATTCAATTGTCTGAAAAAAATGAAAAACTGAATGAACTTGATTCAAGAGAGAAACTGGAGAAAGAATATGAACAAATAAAAAAAGAAGAGGAAACCCTCGTCCTTCGGATAGCGGAACGGCGTAAGGATCTATTCTTATCATCCGCTATAGCCAAGAAAGTAATCAAGCTATCCCAAAAAGTAGTACCGGGAGCTACCAAATCTCCACTATCAGAAAAAGACTGGCAAAATATTATTACGCAAGTGAATGAGGTTTATCCTTTTTTAGCGGATCGACTCGCTGCGTTTAATTTATCTGCCGCCGAATTGCGTTATTGTTATTTGAGCTTGTTGGGTTTGGATTCGATAGGTGAATCTATCCTGTTACATATCCAGCCGGATTCGGTAAACAAGCGTCGGCAGCGTGTACGCCAAAGGCTGGGAATCATAGCGAAAGAGCTTGATTTATGTGCTTATCTTATTAATAGTGTACAATAGATTGATAAACAATAGCTTCTATTAATATTGGCTTTACCCTTTGTCCTGCTAGTTGATTTATAATCAATTAAATATTAGTTGATTATGAATTTCGTTTGTCGCTTATTATTTAGCGTTATATTTTGCCATTTCTTCTATAAGTTCAATCTTTGCGTTGAAAAAATAGAAACGAAATGAAACAGTTTAAATTGTTATCAGTGGCAATAGCTCTATTCTGTGCGATGCCATGTTTTGGTAAGCCAATTGATCTACATGGTCAATGGAAGCACAAAAAATCTATAGAGATAAAATTGCCAATGGATGCTTCGGTAGAAGAAGGTAGTAAAGAACTAGTAGTGAACTTTCATGAGGATCTAGGTGATGTGCGTGTTATCGTCACAAGTTCTACGGGGGAAGTGATCTATAATGAAAAGGTACAAACGAGAGATATTACTTTTTTGATTGTACCTTTAGACTATCAAGGTATGGGTATGGTACAAATTACAGATGGATATAATAACATATATGGAGAATTTGTTAATAATTAAATAAAAACAAAATGAAAATAAATCTACTAATTACTTTTTTTATCACCCTTTTCTTTTTGGGTTGTCAATCAAATATTGAAAATGAAACTATAAAAAATATCCAGTCAGATAATTTGCCGGAAAAATTTTTTAGTGTGGATTCAAACCTTGTTGTAGGAATAGCTCAAAGATTAAATAGATATACACTTATATCAACAAAATCTATTCATCAAGAAAAAGAAATTAAAAATATTGTTTCTTATGGAAAGGAACGTAGTTTACCTACGTTGTATATTGTGAACTACGAAAGTAAAGGTTTTAGTATTATATCTGCAGACAAGAGAGTTTATCCTATCCTTGGTTTTTCTGATGAAGGGGAGTTTTCTCTGGATAATGCTCCGGAAGTGGTAACTCTTTGGTTAGAATGGGTGTCTGAACATATTACTCGATGTAGAAATCAAAATTTTCAACCCGATCCTATGATTACAAGTATGTGGAATTCAGCTGAGTGTCCAGAAAAACCACTAAAAATGGTCAATTGTGACGATCCAGATCATACCTCGCAAATTGTAAAAGGGCCGTATTTAAAAACTTCATGGAATCAAAGAAATAATTATAACAAATATTGCCCAACAAATTGTCCTGTGGGATGTACTGCTGTTGCCATAGGTCAAATAATGAGATTCTGGGAATATCCAAAGAGCTATAATTGGGCGGCGATGAGCTTTAATAATGCTACAGATGTTACTGCTCGTTTTTTAGCAGAATTAGGAAATAAAGATCATTTGAATATGGATTATACTCCGAATGGATCATCTGCAAGAAATACGGTTTTGGATAATGTGCTAAGAGGATATGGTTATAATGCCTCTAGAGAAAAATATAACTATGCCAAAGTAAAAAGTGAAATATTCTCGGGAAGACCTGTAATTCTGAGTGGAGTTAATCAAGTTAGTGGAAGTGGACATGCTTGGGTATGTGATGGCATACAAATATATAATAGCACTATGTATTCTTATTCAATGCTACATATGAATTTTGGAAATAGCGAGAAGTATAATGGCTATTATCAACTGGATAATTGGTCTTATATTGAAGATGGAAAACTTATATTTGATTATACTACTAATTTTTTTCATAGAATGATTATAAGTATTTATCCAAAATGATGAAAAAAAGAAATTTACTTTGGTTATTGGTTTTTGTACACTTATTTCTATCTTGTACAAAGCGTGAGGATTGGCCTCCTCCGACGGTTTTTAGTTTTGTTTTGATGAATAGCGATAGTTCTTCTGTCTTGACATCAAAAGAAGATAAGGTCGTTATTAAATATAGAGATAACGGTATGATGCGCCAATTTTATGATGTGTCAGTGGATGAACGAGAGGGTGTTTATTTCGTAAGTAGCATATCTGCTCTTTATAGTGGCGTTGATTCCTTATATATTGAGGCGAAAAGTAAGATAGATACTTTGGTGTTGGTTAAGACTCCCTTTTATCTGTTTGATCCTTTTGAAGGTACGTTTAATGGTAAACTAATTTCTATTCCAGAATATGAAGGTTTTCTATATCTTGTGAGATAAGATAGTATTCTGAAAATTAGGATTAAAGTAATATTTAGATTGAATGGGAGTTCTATATCATGATATGTCGAACTTTTATTCAATCTAAATATTAATTTTAATACCTTGTAAGTAATGAAGAAGTTGTTTGTTCTGTTGATATTGCTTTTATCTTTTGGCCGATCGCAGGCAACTGATATAGAGGCTCGTACCGGTATATTAGGAGGAGATGGATGGGGACTTCAAACCGGGGCGTATATAAACTTTCCGCAATCACGGTTGTTTTCTATACAAACGGGATTGTTGTTGCATACCGCAGGGAATTCGTTTTCATATGGAGATGATTGGAATATTGATTTTTTTGTACCCGTGTATGCTTCTTTTCATATTCCGTTGAGCGATAAAGTGAATCTCCGATTAAATGCGGGTGCTTACACCGGTAGTGGTGAATATTGGAATCTGGGAGCTACGGCGGCGGCCGGTATAGAGGTAAAAAGATTTTATGTGGGAGTGAACTATTTCCAGAATTGTGTCAATGACCGGGATTTGAAATTGGGGTTGTCGGTTGGATATAAATTCACATTATTTTAATCTTTTATATATTTTGAGGATAGGGGTATTTGATGGTTTCCTGTCTTATAAGAAAACAATAGTCATTATGGAATCAACAACTGAAAAACGGAATATCTCTATGCTTTACTGGGATGAAGCTAAAAAAGGAATGATGGCAGGTTTCATCTTTTCTTTATTCATTCTTTTACTATTCTCATTCGTTTCTTGTGACAAGGATGAGGATACTTCTTTTGAAGAAACTCCTTACTATTTGGGGTACTTTGAAGGAAAGGTGAATAGTCAAGATATTTCTATAGCTAATCAGTCGAACTCTCATTCTTTCATTGATCATGGAAATTTTTGGCAGGAGGTAAATACCGATTTAAGCGGTTTCTATTGGGAGATACCATTAGGAGTGCATATCTCTGACTATCCTTATCCTATGCTGAGGATCTCATTGATTCCATTGAGAGAAGGAGAATATCTGATCGATAAGGGTAAATTATTGAATGAAGAGATAGAATCTACTGTTAGGATCACGAAAGATGACGCTAAAATAGTGTATCATCCACTGAAATCTTCATTTCGGATACAAGTGGATAGTATTCGTTTTCATGAGGGAAGTGGTACCCCTTATATTGAAGGGAAGATGGAAGGTATTTTATATAATATAGAGAATTCGGAAGATTCGATCGTCATAAAAGACGCTATATTCGGAATACACTAACTTGGAGCCGAATAATGATATAGAAGCAATATTTAGATTGAATGGGAGTTCTATATCATGATATGTCGAACTTTTATTCAAT
>ENA-OPAW01001478-OPAW01001478.1-human-gut-metagenome-genome-assembly--contig:-NODE-1478-length-11457-cov-2.730837_pt1 | contig 11457 bp, 8 predicted proteins | sample MGYA00241060_ERZ501436 | MGnify/ENA primary metagenome ERZ501436 (study PRJEB25962, sample SAMEA2042619) | human gut metagenome | biome: human gut; feature: human-associated habitat; material: faeces... | reverse complement strand
GGACTTCTCACTTTAAAACTGTCTTTATAAACAAAACATTTAATTCATAAACAGAAAACAGAAATATATGAAAAAAATTAAGTTTCTCCCCTATCGCCTCCAAGCGCTTTACAAAGTATCTTTCATTATCTTGTTTTTCTCGCTGGTTGGCCGCCCCACGTATGCAGAATCTTCCGACGGAAAGATCAATGATAAATCCATCCAAAACCAAACCACATCCGGTCATAGTATTGAGCTAAACGGCATTGGATTGGCATATAGCTACGAATATGCTTTCTCTCCTCGCGGAACAGTACTTTTCAGTGCAGGAAGTTCGTATACCTACGGGTGGATGTTAGGTCTGGACGTAAACTCACTCAACGAAATCTACATCACAACCAAAGACTACCATCTGATAAGCGGAAATATATCTGTCGAACCGCGTTTCTATTATAACCTGCAAAAAAGACACCGGAAAAACAAACGTACTTTTGGAAACTCCGGAGGATACCTATCCGTAAACTTGGGATATTCTTTTCCAATAGCAATCACAAGTGGCTGGGAAGCTGCACATATATATAATGTCACTCCGTACTGGGGATTCCGCCGGGTGTGGAAACATTTTCTATTCGACCTGGCAGGAGGAGTCGGCTACTTCGGGTCATCCAATGGGTATTCGGGAATATACCCGACATTCAGAATCGGGTTAGGATATAGATTCTGATAAACAAAAAATGGCTACGCATCACGCGCAACCAATCCTTGTTAACCTTAAATCTAATACTTATGAAAAAAACACAGTACAAAGATACTGCCTTTTCCATCATTAGCAAATTTAAGAGCCCATACAAGCTATATTATAACATGGTTTAATGCTGCAACCTTTCTATTAACATTTTGCATTCCAAAAGTTAACATTTAACATAATCATTCACATTTCATATTGAAAGCCCAGTGAACGCCCCATACTACTTTTTGCAGAAAAGCGAGCAAATGGCAGAATTAATAAATTCTTTTTAGTAATTGAGGAAGTTCATTAAAATCCTTAAACCAAATTACATTCAGTCCTAAGTCGTTCATCATATTTTTTAGAATAGTAAGATTTTCCATATCTCTATTACTATCATTAGAAAAATTGCTTCTACGAAGAAAAACATAGTGATTTTTTCCACCGTCTCCTTTACTTTGCGAAATTTCCAACAATCTTCGCAGGTTCGGATCGCTCATGGAAAATCCTATAAAAAAGCACGTTGTCCTGTCCAACGCATGTAACTGCTCAATATTCGACCAATGAAATGCTTCTTTGTAAATATTATGATAATCTTCTTCGGACAAAACAGGAGTAGAATATATTCCGCTTTTTGCATCCATCGTGACTATACCGTGCACATGATATACAGGAAGTTCTCCATACAAAGCCCTATTACCCCCAAAAACAGAAAAATTAGGAACACCTTTTTTTGATAATTCTATTTCTATCAAGTCATCATAATTATAAGTTACAACACTTTCTACTTTGTTACTCACCACCATATTAGTTATCTCATTAATCAACTGTGATTGATTGACCTTCTTATACAAAATAGAATGAATCATGTTATCAAACTCTTTATCAGATGTGGAAACTCCCAACCCTGTTCTGATATACCGTGCAGTTATTATAGATGAACCTGCACACACTTTTTCGACACGTTTATAATCACCTCTGCCTATATTGTGTTTCCGCCTTTTGTATTTATGCAACATCTTTTTCAACAATTCATCCCATGTCGGAAGGCCGGCATCAATGCTGACTCCCGCTCCAAGAAACAATGTATTCTTTCCAATGGAAAACTTATCACGAGCTTTTGTTATCAGATTATCACGTTCATCTTCCCATTCTTCATGGAACTCTTCAACCGTATCAGCGTTGGTATCAGATGAACAAAGTATCTCATTTAAAGATATAATTCTAAAATCTTTGTTGTCATATTTTGCAATAAATTCATCTGGAACATGGCTATTGATATAAACGATACAAAAAGCAGAAACACCCCAATCCGTTTTATTCGTCTTATACATTTCCAGATATCGATGTATCGTGTCAAACAGTAAAGTACCTTTGATTTCCACAATTGTTTTTGGAGGCATTTTCAGTCTTTTACATCCATGAGGGAGTACAATGTCAGCGTAATAGCCTCTGGTTCCCCCAGCAAACATAAATTTCTCCCGTTCTATCGTTTCATCAGAACCGATTAAACTGCTAAATGCTTTATAGACTTCTATTTCTGCAAAACTTCCAAATTCAAGTTTCTTGTATGCAGGTTTCATCTTCGGTGTTGCTTTTATGATGTTGTATATGGTGCGAATATATAAATATTTATTTTAATACAAAAAATGGAAATCATATTAAAGAGAAATTAAAGCAGTAATCTTTTCCATTTCCATATTGTTTTGAATGTAACAATACCCAAAAACATTCCATATGAACAGATTTGAAAATAAAGTAGCTGTTATTACCGGTGCTGCCGGTGGTATAGGCGAAGCAACCACCCGTCGTATCGTCTCCGAAGGCGGTAAAGTTGTTATTGCAGATTACTCAAAAGAAAGGGCAGACAAACTTGCTGCCGAACTGACTCTTTCAGGAGCAGATGTACGTTCCGTTTATTTCTCAGCCACGGAATTACAAAGTTGTAAAGAGCTGATTGCTTTTGCTATAAAAGAATACGGGCAGATCGATATTCTGATAAACAATGTCGGTGGAACCGACCCGAAACGAGATACAAGCATCGAAAAGCTGGACATAGACTATTTTGATGAAGCCTTTCATTTAAACCTTTCCTGTACCATGTATCTCTCACAGTTAGTCATTCCCGTAATGAAAACACATGGCGGTGGTAACATTGTCAATGTGGCTTCCATCAGCGGTATTACAGCCGATTCAAACGGTACGCTTTACGGTGCCAGCAAAGCAGGAGTCATCAATCTTACCAAATATATTGCAACCCAGACAGGCAAGAAAAATATCCGTTGCAATGCTGTAGCCCCGGGATTGGTTCTCACACCTGCCGCTTTAAACAATTTGAATGAAGATGTACGGAACATTTTCCTCAGCCAATGTGCAACTCCCTATTTAGGAGAACCGCAGGACATCGCTGCAACCATTGCCTTTCTTGCTTCAGATGATGCACGTTACATCACCGGCCAGACAATTATAGCAGACGGCGGATTGACAATACACAATCCGACAGCAGAACCTGTATAATCTCAACTTTAAGAATAATAACCTTTTTCTATAAAGTTTCTTCAGCCAACAAATACCGGCATTGTAAGGTTTTTAAACATAAATATGATTTACGACTGGTATAATCAGTCAATAGAAGCCTGCCATTGAAAAGATGGCATTTCAGACGTCCGGACCTTATGCTTTCACAGTTCGGATTGCACAAAAAGCAAACTTTCGTGCAAAAAAGATTCGCTTTATTCAATAATTTTCTATATTTGCGCCCGAATTGGTTTGAAATCCGTGGTCAACGGAGGAAGATTAAAAGGGAATCGGGTCCAACTCCCGGACAGTCCCGCTGCTGTGAAGCTCTGTGAAACATCTTACAAATTAACCGGATTCGTGCCACTGATGGAGGTGAAAAATCCATCGGGAAGGCTTGTAAGATGAGAGTCAGTCAGAAGACCTGCCATTCGGATATATATTTTCCTGTCTCGTGGGTTAGAAAGGAAAGTATCGCTGTTAAGCTCCAAATCGTAAAAATACTGTGTTTCATCGGGTGGAGTGTATCCGCAGGGTGGAAAAGCACTAATATATGCATTTAATTGAGAAATGAATATGATAAAAAGAATCTTAGTTGCCAATCGCGGAGAAATTGCCGTGAGGGTAATGCGCTCCTGCCGGGAGATGGAAATAACGAGTATCGCTGTTTTCTCAGAGGCAGACCGCACCGCAAAGCATGTGCTCTATGCCGATGAAGCTTACTGCATCGGCCCGGCCGCATCCAAAGAGAGTTATCTGAATATAGAAAAAATCATCGAAGTGGCCAAATCATGCCATGCAGACGCGATCCATCCCGGATACGGTTTCCTGTCCGAGAATGCAACATTTGCCCGTCGCTGCCGCGAAGAAGGCATTATTTTCATCGGTCCGGAACCGGAAACCATGGAAGCAATGGGAGACAAAATATCCGCCCGTATCAAAATGACAGAAGCGGGTGTACCGGTAGTTCCGGGAACACAGGAGAACTTGAAAAGCGTGGAAGAAGCCGTAGAATTGTGTAACAAGATCGGTTATCCGGTCATGCTGAAAGCATCGATGGGTGGCGGCGGCAAAGGCATGCGACTCATTCATAACGCCGGCGAAGTGGAAGAAGCTTATACCACGGCAAAGAGCGAATCGCTTTCTTCATTCGGAGACGATACGGTATATCTGGAGAAATTCGTAGAAGAACCGCATCATATCGAGTTCCAAATATTGGGCGACAAACATGGCAATGTAATTCACCTCTGCGAACGCGAATGTTCGGTTCAGCGCCGCAATCAGAAAATAGTAGAAGAGAGCCCTTCGGTGTTCATTACTCCGGAGCTCCGTAAGGACATGGGTGAAAAAGCAGTAGCTGCCGCCAAAGCCGTAAACTACATCGGTGCGGGCACTATTGAATTCCTTGTCGATAAACATCGCAATTATTATTTCCTGGAAATGAATACCCGCCTGCAGGTGGAGCACCCGATTACCGAAGAAGTAATCGGTGTGGACCTCGTAAAAGAGCAGATTAAAGTGGCCGAAGGACAGGTATTGCAACTGAAACAGGAAGATATCCAGCAACGCGGACATGCCATCGAATGCCGCATCTGCGCAGAAGATACAGAAATGAACTTCATGCCCAGCCCGGGTGTCATCAAGCAGATTACGGAGCCAAACGGCATCGGGGTGCGCATCGACAGCTATGTATACGAAGGTTACGAGATTCCGATTTATTATGACCCGATGATCGGCAAGCTGATTGTATGGGCAACCACACGCGAATACGCCATCGAACGGATGCGCCGTGTACTCCACGAATATAAGCTGACAGGAGTAAAGAACAACATCAGTTATCTGCGCGCCATCATGGATACTCCCGACTTTGTGGAAGGGCATTACGATACGGGATTCATCAGCAAAAACGGGGAAGTGCTCCAACACTGCATCACCCGTACCAGCGAACGTGCAGAGAACATCGCACTGATCGCCGCTTACATGGATTACCTGATGAACCTGGAGGAGAATAACAGCGGACTGGCTGCGGACAACCGCCCGATCAGCAAATGGAAAGAATTCGGACTGCACAAAGGGGTATTAAGAATATAGAAGAGTATGGAAATACATATAGGGAATCGCGTGGCCGAGATAGAACTGGTCAGCAAAGAAGATAACAAAGTGGTACTCACCATCGACGGAAAAACGTTCGAAGCGGACGTTGTCATGGCAGAGAACGGGAATTGCAACATCCTGATGGACGGACGCAGCTCCAACGCCCAACTGATTCGCAAAGAGAACGGAAAGAGTTACAAAGTGAATACACACTACAGCAGTTTCAATGTCGAGATTGTGGACAGTCAGGCAAAATATCTGCGGATGCGCAAGAAAGGTGAAGAAACACAGAACGACCGCATCATTTCGCCCATGCCGGGCAAGGTAGTGAAAATCCCCGTCAGTGTGGGACAGGAGATGAAAGCCGGAGAAACTGTCATCGTCATCGAAGCGATGAAGATGCAGAGTAACTACAAGGTGACTTCGGACTGCCGGATTAAAGAGATTCTGGTACAGGAAGGTGATAATATCGCCGGAGACCAGACGCTGATAACGTTAGAATAACGAATAATAGAAAGACAATGGAAGAAGTAAATAAAGCCTATGCCACGTTCGAAGAGCGTGACCGTATCGCTTCCCAAGGCGGAGGCGCTGCCAAGATTGAAATACAACATGCGAGCGGAAAGATGACTGCCCGCGAACGCATCGATATGTTACTGGACAAGGGAACATTTGTGGAACTTGACAAGCTGATGGTGCACCGCTGCACCAACTATGGCATGGACCGTAACAAGGTTCCGGGCGACGGTGTGGTGTCGGGTTACGGAAAGATCGACGGCCGTCAAGTGTTTGTCTACGCTTACGACTTCACCGTTTACGGTGGTTCACTCTCGGCATCGAATGCCAAGAAGATAGTCAAGGTACAACAACTGGCTTTGAAGAATGGCGCGCCGATCATCGCACTGAACGACTCGGGCGGTGCACGTATCCAGGAAGGAATCGAAAGCCTGTCGGGCTATGCCGACATCTTTTACCAGAACACGATGGCAAGCGGCGTGATCCCGCAGATTTCGGCTATCCTCGGTCCATGCGCCGGAGGTGCCTGCTACTCTCCGGCACTGACGGATTTCATCTTTATGGTGAAGGAGAAAAGCCATATGTTCGTCACCGGACCGGATGTGGTAAAGACGGTGATCCACGAAGAAGTCAGCAAAGAAGAACTGGGCGGTGCCATGACGCACAGCAGCAAGAGTGGTGTAACGCATTTCATAGCAAACACCGAGGAAGAATTGCTGATGTCGATCCGCGAGCTGCTCTCCTTCCTCCCGCAAAACAATATGGACGAAACGCGCAAGCAGAACTGCACCGATGACATCAACCGCGAAGATGCATCACTCGGCAGCATTATCCCCGCCGACCCGAACATACCGTATGATATGAAAGAGATCATCGAACGGGTTGTTGACGAGGGCTACTTCTTTGAAGTGATGCAGAACTTTGCCAAAAACATCATCATCGGTTTTGCCCGCTTAGCCGGACGCTCGGTAGGTATCGTGGCCAACCAGCCGGCATACCTGGCGGGTGTGCTCGACATCGATGCCAGCGACAAGGCAAGCCGTTTCATCCGCTTCTGCGACTGTTTCAACATTCCTCTGATTACGTTCGAAGACGTTCCGGGCTTCCTGCCGGGATATACGCAGGAGAACAACGGCATCATCCGCCACGGTGCCAAAATAGTGTATGCCTTTGCCGAGGCCACAGTGCCCAAGCTGACTGTGATCACCCGCAAGGCCTATGGTGGCGCTTACATCGTGATGAACTCCAAGCAGACGGGGGCGGACGTGAACTTTGCCTACCCGAGTGCGGAAATTGCCGTGATGGGTGCCGAGGGAGCCGTAAACATCCTGTTCCGCAAGGCGGACGCAGAGAGCAAAGCCAAAGAACTGGATGCCTACAAAGAGAAGTTTGCCACTCCATACCAGGCTGCCGAACTGGGATTCATCGACGAGATCATCCTGCCGAAGCAAACCCGTAAACGCTTGATACAGGCATTGGAGATGACGGAAAACAAAATGCAGACGAATCCGCCGAAGAAACACGGAAACATGCCGCTGTAGGCACAGCAGGCGGACCAAGCAGAGAGAGGGTATATGCGCGGGGGCAAGGCGACCGGAACAAGATTTCGCACGTCTCCCCGCATTTTTCAGGAAGTTTTATCCTATATTTGCGTCAGCTAATTCCAAAACCTTTCATCTTATGCCCACTAAGCGCCTTTTCGTCCCCGATGACATTCTCCGTCCGGCACAGCCGGGTGAAAACAAGAACATACGCCTGCTCCAATACGTCAACTCTACCACACAGGAAAACTTCGACGCTTTCCTGACGCACCATGCCCTGGTATACATCCTCTCCGGGGTGAAGCAGATCAAGGTAGGGAGCAATCAGTTTGACATCCGTCCCGGAGAACTGTTTCTGATACCAAGGGGAGAGTACGTGATGTCGGAATACATTACCGGCGAACATGGGTTCCGCAGCCTGATGTTGTTTTTCAGCAAACGGGTTGCGCAAGGACTGGCCGAACAACTGAGCGGATGTTTGCCGGAACGTATATCGGAAAGGATGCCGACAAAAAGAGAAGCCATAAAGATCATTCCCCACAACCGGGAAATAGAGAAACTGTTTTCTTCGTTGGAGGAATACAGCAAGAGTAAGAGTCCGTTTATGTGCGAACTGATCCGGCTGAAATTTACCGAACTGGTATACCTGCTTCTGGACAGTCCTTACCGGCAACTGATAGCTTCCTTCCTCCTGGATGCGGCACGAAGCGAAAGCCCGGCACTGTCAGCCGTGCTCGACCGGCATTTGTATTCCCCGGCCACCGTCAACGAACTGGCTATGCTTTCCGGCAGAAGCCTGTCGAGCTTTAAGCGGGAGTTTGCCCAGGAATATGGTGAAGCTCCCCGCGGATGGATACGCAGAAAAAAACTGGAACGCGCTGCTTATCTGCTCGACACGTCGGACAAAACGATCGAAGAAGTAACGGACGCGAGCGGATTTGTAAGTGCGGCACACTTTGCCCGGCTCTTTAAAGAGCAATATCAGATGACACCTACTGAATATAGGGGGAGGAATGATGAATGATGGGCGAAAAGCGATGAACGATGGACGAGAAGTGAGAAATGGAGATGATCGAAGACCTATATATAAGGTGTGGGAAGCTGCCGGAACGAAGCATTCGTAAACGTACCCTGAACCAAACAGACCGGAGACTGAACCAAACGGGCAACAACCCGTTCTCTATTTGCCTGTATCTTTGCTGCATGAAATTCATCTTATGAAATACAAGATCAGCTTATGAAAACTAAATTCTTTACTCCCATCCTATTGATCACCTTCTCGGCTACCGCTCTGTGTTGCCAAAGCAAAAAACAAAACCAGCCGACGGAAAAGGCACAGCAACCGGAAACAACGATCATCAGTGACAGCATTCGTTTCTGCGAAAGCACGTACCCCTATCAGGGAGGTATCCTGATCGCCAACTTCGGAACGGAGCAGCTCAATCCACTCAACACGGAAGGCAGGGGATACATCGCCTACCATAAAGATAACCGGACGGAAATCCTGATTCCTGCCGACGGCAACCTCTCCGGACCGAAAGGAATGTTTGTTCGTGACGAGCACCTGTTCATCTGCGACGTCAACAAAATCGTAGTCTACAACCTACAAGCACCGGAGAAAGCACCGCAAGTCGTCCTGCTGCCCGAAGGCAACCTTTTCGTAAACGACCTCGTGGCGGAAGGGAATACACTTTATGCTTCTGTCACCAATACAGGAAAAATCTTCAGCATCGACATCAGTGACCCGGGCGCAGTAGGGATTCCTGCCGAATGGGTGAGCATCGCCGGACCTAACGGGCTGATTATCGAAAACGGAACCATGTACGTCGCCTCTTATCCCGCTGACGGGAAGACAACGGACAACAATGTCATCTATCAGATTACCGACCTGAGCAAACCCGTTCCGGAGAAGTTCATCACCACCCCGGGACAATATGACGGTATCGCCCTCTCTGCCGACAAGAAAACGATGTACATCACCAACTGGACACCCGCACAAGTTTGTGCCGTCGACATGAATACCCGAAAGATCACGCCACTCGACATTAACCCGGAGAAACCGCTGTCCGGCCCGGCAGATATCACGGTAGCCTCCGGAACGATGTATATTCCGGACCTGCCCAACAGCAGGGTCATCGTTTATCCAATGTAAGATTCGGTTCATAATCCGTCATTACTTATACTAAGAATTCCCTTATCCCAGCTTTTCCCATCCATTGAGAAAGTTGAGATAAGGGAATCTTCCGTCTATCGGAAGGCCGTTTTCGGGATGATTATCCTTTCAGGAACTCCGTTCAGAGAGCCCCCCCGATTAACGGTCTATATAACCCCGCGCTCACCGCTCCCGCATCTCTGCCACGAACTCGTCGGTGGTGTAGACCTTCTCCGCCAGCAGGGGGAAGTTGATGAACGCTGCCGTATCGGCGTCCAGTCCGGGGAGCTTGGCAGAGGCCGTGACGATGATATTCGTGCCCCCGTCGATATAGGGTTTGTAGAGTTCCAGCCAGTCGGCACCCGAACCTTCGAAACCCTCGCCGGTCAACTGTCCCCGGCGTTCGAACATGCCCGTGTCGTGCATCAGTTTCTCGATGGGACCTTCGAAAAGCCATTGGTGATCATGCTTATAGTAATAGTGCGGGGAGATGAATACCAGCATGCCTTTTGCGGCTGCCACCTCGAAGATGCAGCGGAGGTTTTCCACCGTGCCATTCTTCTGTATATTCTCTCCGAAAGCGCCCCAGCCCAGACCGTTCTCGCTCAGGAAATCGTTCTGCGGGTCTGTCATTACAATCGCTGTGTGTCCGTCGATGACGAACGGGGTGTTGATACCTTCCATAATCTTTTTTTGTTTTTAGACGTTTATACTCCTTTTAGCTCAGGGTGCGGCGTCGGTGTACCGCTTGTTTTCCGACTTTGCAAAGATCGGCATTCCACACAGGACAGGAAAGGGCCATATGGCCGGATAAGTTAGCAATTCTTCCCGAATAAGAAGAAAATCATGCTATCTTACCCTATGAGGAAAGGAAATGGATCAGAAGAGGGAACGGAGACACCTATTTATATATAAAAGGCTTATAACAAACAGGTTTTAGAGAGTGGAAACGCCACTCTTCCCCGCCTTCGGGAACAATTGCCTATTCAATGTGTGATATCGCTCTTTCCCGAGCAGCGATAAGCACCGATCTTTGCAACATCAGATTTAAACAACTAAAACAATCCCGCGAACGTTATGAAAAAGAATTTATTAATTTTAGTCGCACTGCTGACTTCGGCAACGATCTCGGCACAGAACGGAGGAACCATTATGAAGAAGTATGAGAACCAATTGCCGCAAACCGGCAGGGGAAATGTGCACGTTGCCTACCAAGGCAAGGCCATCGACCAGATGATTTACGATTTTATGGAAGAACAGGGAATACCGGGCATGACGCTTGCCATCGTACAGGCGCCTTACATCCCCCGGGTGGTGGGCTACGGAGTGACTGATTTCACGAAAGGAAACCTCGCCGCCGCCAAGACGCTTTGGCCCATCGGCCCTATCTCGCAAGGATATGCTGCCGTGGCGGTGATGCAACTCTACGAACGGGGCAAACTCGACCTGAACGACCCCGTCGGCAAGTACCTGAAGGATGTGCCGGAAAGCTGGAAACCGGTCAGCATCCTCCAGTTGATGCAGCACAGCTCGGGCATCGCCGACTACCGCGCGCAGAAGGGTTTCGACGTCTCTGCCGATTATCGTCCGGAACAGTTGATCGAGACCGTAGCCGCACTGCCACTGGGCTTCGAACCGGGAACGGATGTGAAGCAGAGCGCCACGAACTTCCTGCTGCTGACTTCCATCATCGAGAAGGCGGGCAAAATGCCTTACCACGATTTCGTGAAGAAGTATCAGATTGACTACCTGGGACTGCGGCAGACTTTCTTCGGAGAAGACCTGGCGAAAGTAAAACAGGAGGACGTGACCACTACGGGCAACGTGCACCAGACATTCAAGAAGGACCGGGACTATATCAACCCCTCGGAAACAACGACCGGATACGTTGAAAAAGACGGCCGGCTCGTCGCAGCGCCTGCTGTCAGCCC
>ENA-OPAW01001477-OPAW01001477.1-human-gut-metagenome-genome-assembly--contig:-NODE-1477-length-11457-cov-2.756183_pt1 | contig 11457 bp, 7 predicted proteins | sample MGYA00241060_ERZ501436 | MGnify/ENA primary metagenome ERZ501436 (study PRJEB25962, sample SAMEA2042619) | human gut metagenome | biome: human gut; feature: human-associated habitat; material: faeces... | reverse complement strand
CTTTTTGTGGATAAATTTTGCGGAGTTGGCAGGTAAAAATAGGAGCGGTCAGCGTAGTCAGCTCGCTTTGACGAGTACCAGCACGCTGTTGTTTGGCACGACTATCTGTTCCTGTTTGGTAGGAATGGGCGGGTTCTTGTACTGGCGCAGGGCTTTTTGGATTTGCTGCTTGACCTCCAGCAGGGCGGCATCCAGCGTGGGGGCTTGTGCGGTAACTTTGGGGAAGTCAGGAACATGGGCGGTGCAGCCGTCCGGGGATAAGGTGCAGAGTACAGGGTAGGGCCGGTTATCTACGGAAATACTGTACTGCATCCCGAACATATCGTCCATCTTGTCCATTTCGCGCCGCTTGTGTTCGTCCATGCTGTGGACGTATGTGTCCATTGTGAACGCCACCGAGTAGTGACCGAGGATGGCTGACAGGGTCTTGTAGTCCATGCCGCGCTCCAGCGCACGGGTGGCGAAGGTGTGGCGCAGGGCGTGGAAGGTAAAGTGCCCGATGTCAGCATCCTTCAACAGGCGGTCGTAGTAATCCTTGAAAGTTTTCTGCTCAAAGTAGTGTCCAAACTCGTTGGTGACGATGAATCCCTCGTCGGTGTACTTATCCCCTGCCCGAATCTTGTCCTGCGCCTGCTGCTGTTTCCAACGGGTAAGCTCGTCTGCCATTGTGCGGGTCAGTGGAATCGTGCGGCGGGAGTTTTTCGTTTTGGGTGTGCCGAATACGATTTCGGTTTTGTTTTCGCCGTCGTGGGCTTCGTACTTGGCAAGGCGGTTGATGGTGCGGCGTACATGAAGCTGTGCAGTGCTGAAATCAATATCTTCCCACTTCAGTGCCAGTAATTCCCCCATGCGTAATCCGGTACACAAGTCTAAGCGGATAAACACGCCATAGCGGTGGCGGTAGCTGGCTTGCACCAGCGCCCGCTGCTGGTCGTTGGTAAATACGCTGATTTCGGGCTTCTCGCCGCTGGGCAGGGTCACGGCATCGCAGGGATTGTAAATCAGCAGACGCTCTTTTACAGCTTGCTGTAAGCACTTATGCAATGCCATGTGGTAGTTGCGAAGCGTCTTGGGCGACAGCCCTTCCTCGCGGAATTTGTAGTTGTAAAACTCCTGCAAGGTGTGCGGTTCTAATTTCTTTAATAAAATCTTTCCCAGTACACAAAAGTGCTTGTTGAGATAACTGCGGTAGCTGGCGTAAGTAGATTGCTTGACGGTGTCCTTCATATAGGTGTCCAGCCAGTATTCATACCACTCTCCCAGTGTCACCGACATCGGATCGCGCCAGCCCTGTGCGCGGACTTCGTGGGCTTGCTGCTGCAGGATTGCGATTGCCTCTTGCCGCGTGTTGCAGCAGGTGGATGTGCGTCTGGGCTTACCGGTTTTGTAGTCGATTCCGGCAGATAGCCGCACCTCCCACCGCCCGTCTGTTCGCTGACGGATGTTGCCCTCGTTGTGCCCACGGCGATGGGCTTTTTTAGATGTGTCTTTCACGCTGCATCGTCTCCTTTCGTGACACAAAGACTACCACAGGTACGACCACAAAGCTATTCATCAGACCCGACAATCTTCGGGTTCTCGTTTTGGGCTTTATTGACCTTTTGCCGTTCCAGCCAGCCCAGCAGTTCATCCCGCCGCACCAGCAGTCGGTTTCCAATGTGGAACGCAGGAAAAGTCGCGTCGTGAAATATCCGATAGGTGGTCGAGCGTGAGATACCGAAGTAAGTTTGCACTTCCTTGGGGCTGACAACATTGGGCAAATTTTGAAATTCCGTGTTCATGGGTTCCTCCTATGTAGATAAAATAAAAAGGTTTTCACTATATAGCCGCTGAGAACGGCGAAAATTACGAGGTTTTTTAAACTGTTTAGAAAAAGTTCAAATTTTTTGAAAGATTCCAAATCATATCATACAGACCGACAGTCGCAACTTTTGCAACTGTCCTCAAAATTTTTGAAAAAATTATCTCTACTATATAGCCACTGGGAAAAGGCAAAAGGTAACGCTCGCTGAAAAAATAATGGAATTTTTTCATTAAATTTCAGTATAACAGTATAACTTGCAGGATTCCTGCAAGTTTAGAGATGTAAAGCGAAGAATTTTTTCTCAAGAACTGGCCTAAACGCCAAAATTACACTTCAAAAACAGCATATCACCCATTGTGCTAAAAACCCTTGCACTTTTACAAAATATCTAAATCCATTTTAACAGGCAATGGGGCAAAAACCCTGCCACATTACTCAAAATAAAACAGGCAAGCCGCAGATTAAAACGGCTTGCCTGTAGAATGACGATGCTGACGGTGATGACGATGTTTTTGATATACCCCTTTACCCTATCCCACGAACACCGTCACCATCGTCACCACCGTCACGCTTATAGTGAAATGACGCTTGCAGTTTACTACTGCTCGAAACAAAAACAATGATACTACGAGAAACACAAAATCAGAATGACGCAGATGACGCTAATGACGCAGAATCCGGGATATGGTATAGGGATATCCCCAAAACAGCGTCACAAGCGTCATCAGCGTCACTATCGTCACGCAAGAACAGCGCGGGGGTCTGGGGTACGCCCCAGAAATGCGTTTGTGGATATCCAAACGCTATGCTAGCAAAACACGTCTACCCCAAAACGATGACAAACAAACCCGATACCCGCACAAATTCGTATATGTTCTCAAGAGTGAATCACTTCTGATTCATCCAAAAATCTTGACTCGAAAAAGTGAATCCGTTCTGATTCACTCCTAGGGATAGAGGTATATGCTTCTACCTGTCAAGTGTATACAAGGCGGATAAGCAGCACAATGATTTATTGAAAATTCGGAAAATAATCTGTATAATACTTATTAGATAAAGCCTATACCCATGAAAAGCAAACGGTTTAACCGTCGGCACATAAACCCATTTGTTTGCCCCCAAAAGGAGAACACATCGTGAACTACATTGCAGTAGTCGAGGACAGCGCGCAGGATCGGGCAGTGCTGGACTCGTATCTGGAAAAATACCAGCAGGAGAAAAACTGCCATTTTCAAATCACGCATTTTTCGGATGGCGACGAGATTGCGCTGGGCTATAAGGGCGGCTATGACCTGATTTTGATGGACATCGAGATGACCTTCATGGATGGTATGTCAGCAGCCGAGGAGATCCGCCGCGCCGACCCGGAGGTACTTATCATCTTCATCACCAACTCGCCGCAGTATGCCATCAAGGGGTACGCGGTGCAGGCGCTGGACTATATCTTAAAGCCGCTGAGTTATTACGCTTTCTGCCAGCGGATGAACCATGTGCGGGAGCTGCTGGGACGCCGCCAGAAGCATTTCCTCACGGTACCCTGCGCGGGCGGCGTGCAGAAGCTCGATGCCTCCGACATCTATTATGTAGAAATTTGCGACCACGACCTGCTGTTCCACACCAAGCAGGGCGAGGTGCATTCCACCGGCTCCATGCGCGATGTGGAGCAGAAGCTGCCGCCGGAGAATTTCTTCCGCAGCAGCAAGGCGTACCTTGTCAATTTGGAGCACGTTGACGGCATTCAGGATGAGGACGCCATCGTCAACGGTGAGCGGGTGCAGATCAGCCGTGCCAAGCGCAAGGCATTTTTGGCGGCGCTCAACCACTACATGGGGGAAACCATCTGATGGAAACGGAAGTTCTGGGCAACATTCCCCGCCTGTATACCGCGCTGGCGGACTGGCTGGCCTGCCTTTTGTATCTGTACTATCTGCCCAAGCGTACAGCAGGCTGGCGGCGGTATGCGATCCACGCGGTGTTTTTGCTGCTGCTCGGCGTCTTTATGCAGGCAACGGGGCAGGTGCCGCAATTCTGGTTTCTGCCCTGCATTGCGGTGTCCATCTTGATCATGTATCTGTACATCCGAATGCAGACCGACGTGCCCGCCCGGTGCGCGGGGTATTATTGTGTCCGCGCGTTTATTTTGGGGGAACTGGCCGCCTCGCTGGAATGGCAGCTCTACTACTATATGGCAAGGCGGCAGGGCACGCCGGGCGCGGGTGTGCGTGTGGGCATTTTGGCAGTCGTCTATGCCGCAGTGTATGGCGCGGTGTTCGCGCTGGAACGCAATTATAACGATATTGCCTCGCCTCTGCACGTCCACAAAAAGGAATTTCTCAGCACGCTGTTCATCGGTGTGGCGGTCTATGCCGCCAGCAACCTGAGTTATGTCAGCCCGGACACGCCGTTTTCCGGTAAAATGACGGCGGAAATTTACAACATCCGCACGCTGGTAGACCTGGGCGGCATGGCCATTCTGTTTGCGCACCACATGCAGCTGGTGGAGTACCGCCGCAAAAAGGAGCGCGACGCTTTGCAGAACGTCTTGCAGGCGCAGTACGCACAGTACCGCTCGGCGCAGGACAGCATCGACCTTATCAATAAAAAATATCACGACCTCAAGCACCAGATCGCTGTGCTGCGCAGCGAGACCTCAGAGGAAAAGGCCCACTACCTCGACGCGATGGAGCAGGAGATCCGCAGTTATGAGGCGCAGAACAAGACCGGCAACGAGGTGCTGGACACGATCCTGACCAGCAAAAGTCTGTACTGCCAGCAGCACGGCATCACGCTGACCTGCGTGGCAGACGGTGCGGCGCTGGATTTTATGGATACGATGGACCTGTGTTCGCTGTTCGGCAATGCGCTGGACAACGCCATCGAGAGTGTAGAAAAGCTGCCCGACAGCGAGCAGCGACTCATCCATCTGGTGGTGGCACGGCAAAAGAGCTTTTTGTGGATCCGGGTCGAAAACACCTACGACGGTGCCTTCCAAGCGGACGGCACGTTGCCCAAGACCACTAAGACCGACGCCCGCTACCACGGCTATGGATTAAAGAGCATCTACGACACCGCCGAAAAATACGGCGGCACGGCAGAGATCAGCACACAGGAAAAATGCTTCACGCTGAAGGTATTGCTGCCGGTGCAGCAAAAATAAGCCGCAGCCTGCCGATTTGGCAGGCTGTTTTTGCGTTTTTGGCGACCTGCACAAAGACCCCGGCGGATCGTTTGTCAATTATGACACACCCCAAAACTGTTTGCGGTGCAAAAAGCACGGTTTACGAATGGAGCACTCCTTCAAAACGAATCTTGTGCTACACTGAAAGCATCAAAGGGGAGTTGAACCCCCAAAAAATAAGAAGGAGAAGAACATGAAGAAGCAAACGAAGAAAACTTTATGGCGCGGTCTGACCTCTACCTCGGCTGTGCTGATGGTTGTATCTCTGTTTGGTACGCAGTGCGCCATCACCTACACCGGTACGCTGAACTCGTACCTGGGCACAACGACCAGTCGTATCGTATCCACCGGGGACCCCTCGGCAGAGGATACAAACTACTACACCAGCGAGTTCGGTGACTATTCGGCGGAAAATCTCCAAAAGCTGATCCAAGCCACCTACGATGAATCTGTGCTGGAGCAGGAGGAAGGTTCTGTTCTGCTGCGTAATAACAACAGCGCCCTGCCGCTTTCCTCCAACAGCCATGTGACGCTGTTTGGTCACGCCGTTGTGCAGCCGGTGTATGCCCCCGGTGGTGCAAACAGCGGCGCAGCGTCCACCGGTACATATGTAATCGATCTGTATCAGGCGTTGAAGGATGTCGGTTTCTCTATCAATGATACGTTGTACGATGCCTATAAAAACAGCTCGACCTCTCGTGTGGCCAGCAACAACCTGACGATTTCGGGTGGTCCGAATTCTACCGGCGATTTCAATGCAGCGCCTGTATTGGGCGAAGAACCTAAGTCTTTCTACACTGCGCAACTGCAGCAAAGCTGGGAGAACGACTACAACGATGTCGCTATCGTCATGCTGGCACGCGAGGGCGGTGAGGACTGTGAAATGATGATGGAAGACCCGGACGGTATCAGCGCCCTGGCTTTGCATCAGGACGAAAAAGATATGCTGGCAATGATCCGCGATTCCGGAAAATTCAGCAAGATCGTTGTGCTGCTGAACAGCGCCTACCCCATGGAATTAGGCTGGATGGACGAGTACAACGTGGACGCCTGTCTGTGGATCGGCGACCCCGGCCAGCGCGGCTTTGAGGGTGTCGCCAACCTGCTGACCGGCAAGGAAAATCCCTCCGGCCACCTGACCGACACCTATGCAGCTAACTCGCTGTCCTCCCCGGCTGCATACACCCAGAGCCAGAACGTTGCCGAGTGGAGCAACGTGGACGAGGTGCTGAACTCCGGTATTGTCACGGATTCCCCGCTGCATGTTTCCTATACGGCAACGCAGGCGGAGGGCATCTACGTTGGCTACAAGTACTACGAGACCCGTTATGAGGATTCTATCCTGAATCCCGCTTCCGGTGCCTCCGGCACGACAGGTTCGTCCTTTGGCGGCGGCTGGAATTATGCCGCTGAGGTCACCTACCCCTTTGGCTACGGTCTGTCCTATACAACCTTTGAGCAGACGCTGAACAGCGTGAGCTATGACGCCGATCAGGATATGTTCACTGCAACTGTCACGGTGAAAAACACCGGCAGCGTCAGCGGTAAATCGGTCGTGCAGTTGTATGTGCAGACCCCCTACGGCGACTACGAAAAGCAGAACGCCGTGGAAAAATCCGCCGTGCAGGTCATTGGCTACGGCAAGACCGACGAGCTGAAGCCCGGCCAGTCGGAGCAGGTCACGGTCACGATGGATCGCTACATGATGGCCAGCTATGACTACACCAACGCCAAGGGTTATATCCTGAGCGCAGGCGACTACTATCTGGCGCTGGGCGATAATGCCCATGACGCCCTGAACAACATTCTGGCGGCCAAGGGCGCATCCGGCATGGTCGATCAGGATGGCAATACCGTGGAGGGCAACGCCGCCAAGACCTACCGTTGGAACTATGATACGCTGGATACCGAGAGCTACCGCTACTCTGTCACCGGCGAGGAAGTCACCAACCAGTTTGATGACTGTAACGCAAACTACTGGCAGGAGGGTTCTGTTACCTACCTGACCCGTCAGGACTGGAACGGCACATTCCCGACTAAAGCCCCCGCCATCACCTGCACCGAGGAAATGATGCAGATTTTGCAGGGCGAGCTCTACACCAAGCCGGAGGACTCCCCCTCTGTCAGCGATATTACGCAGGGGCAGAACAATGGTCTGACCTTTGTTTCGATGAAAGACGTCTCCTTTGACGATACAGAAACTTGGGATAAATACCTTGACCAGATGACGGTGGAGGAACTGGCAAGCCAAATCTCCGATATGTTCGGCACGCCGGAGGTTTCCTCCGTGGCAAAGCCCGCTTTCAGTGAGGGCGACGGAACGGCCAGTGTCGGCGCAAACACCTTCCCCGAAGAATACGGCGACACCCGCGATGTCTGCCTGTATCCCTGTTCTGTTGTGGCGGCCTGCATGTGGAACAACGACCGCCTGACCCGCCGTGGCGAACTGATGGCGGAGGAAGCGCTGTACTGCAAGTTACCCCTCTTCTGGACAGGCGGCGGCAATCTGCATCGCACACCGTTCGGCGGCCGCAACGGCGAATATTTCTCAGAGGATGCCGTTCTGACCAACCTGTACACCACCACCGAACTGACCGCTGTGCAGAGCCGTGGCGTCACTCCCGGCATCAAGCACGTAGCTGGCAACGATCAGGAATTCCACCGCGAAGGTCTTGCCGTGTTCTTCAACGAGCAGGCTTTCCGTGAGCAGACCCTGCGCGCCTTTGAGGGTGCGCTTTCCAACGAAAACACGATGGCCTTGATGCAGTCCTTTAACCGACTCGGCCTCGTTTGGTCTTCCTCCAGCAAGGCGCTCTGCACGCAGGTGCTGCGCAAGGAATGGGGCTTCAACGGCCAGCAGGAGACCGACGGCGTGGCTGGCGGTGCGTACAAGAGCCACTTCGCCACCTCTCTGAGCGCCGGTACCACGACCTACTGCATCGATCCCACCGGCTCTGCGGCATCCGCCATTGTGGAGGAAATTCGCAGCAACGACGACGGCAATATGCTGTTGAACCTGCGTGATGCCGTCAAGCGCTACCACTATATGCTCTCTCACACGAATTTGATCAACGGTCTAAGCATGAATGCTACGGTCGAGTCAATCATGCCGTGGTGGCAGATCGCACTGTATGCCATTGATGTCGTGTTTGCACTGCTGATGGTGGGAAGTTTGTTCATGATGTTCCGCGCCAAGCGCCGCAGCGAAGAAAAAGCCTGAGATAGGAGGACACGAAAATGAAGAACCTGTTTCAAAACAGAGCCGTAGGCTTCTGGTTGGATCTTGCCGGGACCGTTCTGACACTGGTCGGTATTATCCTGTATGCCTTGTATGCTGCCGACACCGGCAGCAACAACGTCTGGGTATACATTGGACTTGTGGCGGCCGGGGCGGCCGGTGCAGCCGGGCTGGTAACGGACAATGACCTGCTGGCAATCGCAGCCCCGGCGCTCAGCGCGGTCTCCCTCTGCGCTTTTATTACGGATTCCGTTTATACCTTTGTCGGCTACTTCTTCGGCTTGGCGATGTTCGGCGACGTCAGCAAAATCGGCGCGATCATGCGTATCTGCGTGGTGGTCGCCATCAGTATGCTGGCACTTCTCATCAGTTCTTTCATGCGCAAAGATAAAGCCATGTAAAGTGATAAAGGTCTCGGAGGCTGTGCAGCGTCCGAGGCCTTTTGGAATCTCAGGAAAGGTATACCACTATGAAACCAACCCCACTTCTCACCGGCTGGACGTGCCGCCATTTGGGCGATACCGCACCCGGCAAAGCGGTGACCCTGCCCCATGATGCCATGCTGGCCGAACCCCGCACCGCTATAAGCGCGGGCGGCACCAATACCGGCTGGTACGAGGGATATGACTACGAATACCAGCGCACCCTGACCGTGCCGGAAAACGAGCTGGCAGACACCCACATTCTGGAGTTTGAGGGTGTCTACCATAATGCCGAGGTCTGGCTCAACGGTCAAAAGGCTGCGTTCCGCCCCTACGGCTACACCAACTTTTATGTTGATTGTGCGCCGTATCTGCACGCAGGGGAGAACGAGCTGCGGGTCATTGCCCGCAACGCCGACCAGCCCAATAGCCGATGGTATTCCGGTGCGGGCATCTACCGCCCGGTGCAGCTTTGGAAGGCAAGGGGCGCGCATATCACGCTGAATGGTGTTAAAATTCGCACTCTGTCGCTGCAGCCTGCCATCGTGGAGGTGCGCGTAAAGACCACCGCCCCCGGCACGGTACGCCTGACGGTGGACGACCTGCCCGCCATGCAGCAGGAGAGCGACGGCGAGGCCGTATTTACCCTGACCCTTGATAACGCCCGCCTTTGGACACCCGAAACGCCCAACCTGTACACCTGCCGCGTCCACTTTGCCGATGATGTGGTGACCGAGACGTTCGGTGTTCGCAAGGTCGAGTGGGGTACGGACGGTTTCCTGCTCAACGGCAAGCGGTACATCATCCAGGGCGCGTGCATCCACCACGATAATGGTTTGTTGGGCGCAGTTTGTGACCCCGACGCCGTGGCGCGCAAGGTACGCCTGCTGAAAGAGAACGGCTACAACGCCATTCGCTCAGCGCACAACCCCTGCTCCAAGGCGCTGCTGACCGAGTGCGACCGCCAGGGTATGCTTGTCATGGACGAGTACATCGACCATTGGTACATCCACAAAACCGAGCATGACTACGTGGATTATTTCAACGACTGGTGGCGTCAGGATCTGACCGACATGGTGGAAAAAGACTACAACCACCCCTGCGTGGTGCTCTACTCCACCGGCAACGAGGTCAGCGAGACTGCCCAAAAGCGCGGCATCGCCCTGACCAAAGAGATGACAGACTTCCTGCACGAGTTGGACGATTCTCGTCCCGTAACTTGCGGTGTGAACATCTTCTTCAACTTTTTAAGCTCCATCGGCTTCGGCGTGTACAGCGACGAAAAGGCAAAAAAGGAAGCCGAGCGCGCCGAGAAAGCCAAGCAGCGCGGCGAGAAAGCCGCCAAGAAAAAGGCAGTCGGCAGCCAGTTCTTCAACAATCTGGCGGGGCTGCTGGGTGACGAGTTCATGAAACGCGGCGCGACCCTGCACGGCTGCGACGTCAAGACCCGTGACGCCTTTGCCAACATGGACATTGCAGGCTACAACTACGGCATCTACCGCTATAAGCACGACCTGAAAAAGTACCCGCAGCGGTTGATTTTGGGCAGCGAGACCTTCTGCAACGATGCTTATAAATTCCGCGAGCTGGCCAAACAGGAACCTCGCTTGGTGGGCGACTTTGTCTGGGCGGGCATGGACTACTTGGGCGAAGTCATGGTCGGCTCGTGGGAGTACGCCGACTACGCCGAGACCTTCGACGGCGGTTTGGGCTGGGTGTCAGCGGGTTCGGGACGCATCGACCTGACCGGCAAGCCGCTGGGCGAAGCCCTCTATACCCGCGTGGCGCTGGAGGCCGACAATGGCCCCTATATCGCCGTCTGCCCGGTCAACCATACCGGAGACCGCCACAGCCCCAGTGCGTGGAAGATGACGAATGCCATGCCCAGCTGGAGCTGGACCGGCTGCGAGGGGCGCAAGGCCAACGTGGAGGTCTACGCCCGCGCCGCCCGTGTGGAGTTGGTGTTGAATGGTCACACGGTGGGCAGTAAAACGCTGAAAAATGACTGCCTTGCGAGGTTCAGCATTCCCTACGAGAGTGGCACGCTGGAAGCCGTCAGCTATGACGCTGCCGATCACGAAATTGGTCGCTGCAAGCTGCAAAGTGCCGGCGGCGCGACCAGCCTGACGCTGGATGCCGAAGAACCTGCTGCACAAACGGGGCATCTGTGCTACGTCCGTCTGCGCTACACCGATGAAAACGGCATCACCAAGCCGCTGATGCGCGGCAATATTCAGGTACAGGTGCGCGGCGGCACGTTGGTGGGGCTGGGCAGTGCCTGCCCTTTCAACAAGCACAGCTATCTGGACAGCGAAACCGATACCTACTACGGCGAGGCTCTTGCCATAGTCCGCATGGGGGACGGCGACGCCATGACGATTGCTGCTTCCGACGGCGAATACAGCGCGGAGCTGACCGTGCCTGCGTAAGGGTGAGGCGAGCTGTGGAGGTATGGGCTATTTTGCGGCGTTTGCCATCACGCTGTTTCTGGCGCAGTGCGTTAATTTCCTGATGCAGCGTAATATCACGTTTAAGTCGAAGGGCAACGTGTGGTATCAGATCGCGTGGTACGTGGTGGCGTTCGTACTCATCACCATCGTGTGCAGCTTTTTGATGGGCATTTATGTGCCGCTGTGTAAGCAATTCTTCCCGCCCGCGCTGTACAACGTTCTCATTACCGTCATCAACGGCGGTGTGCAGATGGTGATTTATTTCCCAATCTATAAGATCATCTTCCCGGAGGGTGAGCAGAAGAAAAATTAAAGGCAATACCGCACAATTCTAAGTGCCGATACGGCGAGCGAGGCACGGCAGC